>Ga0116230_10008662_pt1 | contig 10022 bp, 5 predicted proteins | sample S1TSphfallax_3_FD_88678 | JGI IMG/M metagenome (GOLD analysis project Ga0116230, IMG submission 88678) | Host-associated microbial communities from peat moss isolated from Minnesota, USA - S1T2_Fd - Sphagnum fallax MG | ecosystem: Host-associated > Plants > Peat moss > Unclassified | place: USA...
AGTGACCCTAAGGAAAGAGGATGGAAAGTCATTTTGTGGAAAGAACCTTGTGGGAGACACATAATTGATAATGTCCAAATTGACCTTTGTGGGTTTGATATGTTTAGGTTACAAAATGATGATGCATATGTAGGTTTGCAAGCTGCAATCACTGTTGATGAATCAATTCAACCCATTGTGATTGTTGAAGGTTCTACACTTGTAAAATATTTGATTCATGATGTGTTTGATGGAATGGCAAATGATGGAATAGACAGTGTGGAAGAATATGCAACAACTTTTAATAGTGATGGTTAATCCACATTTTTGTCAAATTCAACATGTGTTCAAACTTGGACAATTTAGATAATGTATACTTTTATATTGCTTAAGCTTGGATTAATGGGCATGGATTTTATTACATGTGAGTAGCTACTAAATTATAGAGCCATTTAGGCAAACAATAAGGTATATGGAAGCACTTTGGAATTGTTTCCCATTTTTGAAATATGTAAAGATTAGATTGTGTTTTATGGGCAAGGAATTTGATTTTCTTACACGTGAATAGGTTGCAAGTTTTCCAAGAACATTAGTAGTTGGGACAAATTTGATTTATGTCCAATTAAAAATAAATACCATGATCAAATTTTGCTTTATGGGCAAGGATTCTTTTACATATGAATAGGTTGCATGAATTTCCCAACAACAACAATAATGTGGGACAACTTTGGATATATGTTTAATTTTCTTAAATATATAACTTGATACAATTTTGCTTAATTATGGGTAGGGATTCTGTTACATGGGGATAAGTTGTAGATTTACCAATGACATCAATAATACTAGACAACTTTGATTTATGTCCAATTTTCTTAAATAAATACCTTGATCAATTTTTATTTTTTTGGGTAGAGATTTTGTTCCATATGAAATTTTTGTGGATTTCTTAACAACATTAATTGAACAACAATATAGGACAATTTGGATTTATATCCAATTTTCTTTGTACCAAATATTATACTATAATAACTATATTATGGTTGTTGAATGTTTCTAGTGAGAATTTGCAACATGGTTTATAGGTTGGAAGGTGGGCCAATAGAAATATGAAATTTATTTTTTTCATCTTCTTTGCAAGGTTCAGCTAGTCCTAGCTAAGGATTGAACTTAGTTTTATGCTTTTTTATTTTATAATATTTTGAAATTTAATGATGTCATGTTCTTCATCAGACATTAACACCATTTCAACAAGCATATCTTATTTGATCAATTATTATTTAGATATGAATAATTCCATCCAATTTACAATGTTGTAACTTACAAAATGATTATTGTTAATGCTTCAAATTCATTTAAGGAATAATTTCCATATGTTACTAGCAAGATAAAATATGAATGATGACATAGTTTAATCACATGTGACATGTTGTAATGCACATCAAATGTGTACTAGTAGCAATAATGTCTTAAATTAGTAATATGAATCATGTCGAAATACATGTCAAAAAGTCAATGACTAGTTTTAGTCGTTTAAGTAAAGCTTCGTAATCCATGTAAGCAAAGGACTTTCCACGTGTAGTTGGGGATGTCTAATGTGATTTGAATGCTAATTGAAATTAGTCACATTAAACATACCTACTTTTTAATTTAGTGAAAAGAAACACAATTCGTCATCATGGAATGATGATGGCTGATTTTATAGTCATTCTAGTCAGTTTGTTAGGGGCATAAAAACCATGTTTTTGTAGTAGTGTAAGTCATGTATTCCACTAGGTTTGTGTGAAGGTGTGGAACGTTAATGAGATTGGGAACTTGTGAAAAGATGCAACAATCATTTTTTTTCTCCTAGAGAAAAAGTTCCTTCCTTTTTCTTTTTTTTGACATAATGACTTATTTGTTGTTGCATGTTGTGGATGAACTAGAAATATGTTAGCCCATCCATGGTTGTTAGATGTACTTAATGGAACAAATGATGAAAGTCCTCAGGGGATATCTTTGTAACATGTCACATCATTAAATATCAATGAATGAAAGATATATAGTATATGAGATTATGAAGTTTGTGACTCACTATTTGCAATAATTTCAAAATGTATTTAAAAGCATTTGGGATGTAGAAAAGGAAGGAATGGCTAGAGAGATATTAAAAGCGGAAGAAAAAATTGTCTTTGCCTTAAATTTACGAGATCTTGTTCACAATTATGTGTTCACAAACATGGAAATCATGTCACCGTGGATATGATGAATTTTCTTTCTACTCCAATTATTTTGATGTTGCACTAAACCCTAAACCCTAATCTTGTTTGAACATGTGCATGCCAACTAGATCTCCATGCACAAATTGTGTTTTTAGCTTGTGGTACCATGAAATCCATTTCATGCTTTCAAGTCAAACAAACTATCACACATACCTACCTATATACATGAGTTTGGTGTGTGTGTAAAGAAATATTAGGATGAAAAAACACATGTTGAAGGTGAAAATTTTGATTTTGATTATGCATGGGCAATAAACCCTATTACACACAATACACCATGGGCATTTCTAGCCCAATTTAAAAAGGTTGATGAGATGGGTGAGGAACACGATTTACACCTAACAGGTTGGTTTTGATATGACTAAGACCTAGATCTTGTCTTGTTTTCTATTCCCCCAAGTTTCATGACACTAATGTATGCTAAAGTACCACTTCTGAGTTGACAATGATGAAAATAACTTGTTGGTTACATTTGATACTAGCGTGGCATTTATTTTTCAACAATCCCAAGGGAGTGAAGATGATATTCTTGGAGTGATCCAATATGTTGGGACCTTGAAAGAAATATTATAGCTAGACTATGGGCTAGTATCTTCATCCATCATTTTATTTCGTTGTTTATGGGTGAATAATGGGATTGACAATAGAAGGTGCCCAACACATAAATGGGATGTTGGGTTTTTTCTTGTTAATTTTTAGCATTTGTTGCATGGGGTGGTTGCACATTACACTGTATACAAAATCTTGTCATAGTGTTGCAGTTCTCACTACACTCAAAAATTGATGTGGCATATTACAAATTGGAAATGATTTAGTGATGAAAATGTGTGATCAATACTGATTCACATCTTAGTGAAATGTTGAATTTTTTTTGCCAAAAAAAAATTCAATATTGAATTTTATAATATTTTTTTCTAACATAAGTTTTGTCATGATACAACAAATTTCAACAAAAAGATTACAAAATACAAATTTTAGTTGGAATTTTCAATGAAAACTTGCATGTATAACTATTGAAACATGATAAATCATCATTTTAAACTTTTGACACAATTTTCTTACATTTTTTTTGTGTTTTGATATTGACACATTTAACTTTCAAAAGTACATATAAAACCTTTTTTGCAAAAAAATTGTTGGAAGTCATACATCTAATCAAATTATAGTTGGGAAAGGTGTTGATTTTCTTTATTCACAAAATTGAAATAAGTTTTGAATTATAAAAAATATCATATATTGTTGTCAAATGGAGTGTTGAATTTTTTCACAATGTGATTAATGTACATATACTTAAAGAAAATAAAATTTGAAATTTGATATTCATTATTGTTTTAGCTTATTTTATTTTCAAGGCTTAATTCAACTAAACCTAGTTTAAAAAAAATAATAGAATAAATGAATTTGAAATCAATGTAATATTTTAAATATTTTATGTAAATCCAAGTTTGATTCCTTTTGTGTAAACTGTAGTGTGCAACTTCCCCATGAGCTTGATGAACATTTTGTTTTTCTATCACATAGCCTTTAGGTTGTCCTTTAGAAACAACTTAAAGGCCAATAAGTTGTGGCAAACATGTATGAAGATTACATTGAAACACATGGAAGGGCATTTGGTCTTGAAGCCCCACTAGAAATTTTGAATGTAGATAGTAGTAGGACATTAGTAGGTGCCATTGAAATTGTCTAGACAAGATACACTTTTGGCTAGTTAAACTTTGAGGAATAGTTTAGGAACAAATGATGCATGATAGTGTAGGACTAGAGTTCCCAAGTAAGGTTGGGCACAATTTGGTTGCCACTATTTTTGGGTGTTGAGGTCAACATCTGTCAATTGTGTGCAAAACCTAATTTGAATGCAACGAACTGTTATAAGGCACTCGAATTTTCTATTTCTTATTGAGACTTTAAAAATATTTTTTTGTGATAATTATGTTGGAATTGGTTGGTGAAATGTTGTTCTTTGTGGTGATTATGTTGTTGAAATAATGTTATGGGCATAAAGGATTCCTAGAAATTGTGGGCATAATTTTTAGGCCAATGGGAATTGTCGCAATTGGTGGGCTAATTTTTTAGGCCAATGGAAATTGTTAGAATTGGAGTGTTGATTTATTTAACAAAGGTTTTTTTTGTGAAAAAAATGTTTTGGTCTATGTATATTGTTGGGATAGGTGGGTTGAATTTTTCAAAAAATTGTCTTGTGAAGAAATTTTGTTATGGCTAGAGAAAATTGGAAGAATTGGTGGGCATAATCTTTTCTTGGTTATTTCATGAAAAAAAAACCATCATGATCAACATGACATGTTGCATGAATTAAGTAGCCATTAACACATTCATAAATTTGCAACTATCATCCATAGTTTCAATTCAAGTTTTTTAAAATGTTATGTTTACTTGTCCAATCACCTATGTATCACATTACATTTGTAATTGTAATCTACAATCATAATTCAAATTGAACAAGACTATAGGTGTTGTCCAGTCACCTATCTGCCACACTACCAATTGCACAAACAATTTATTTTTCATCCATTGTTGGATGTCATGAAAACTACAAATGTTTTGGTGAAGTTCACTTAGTTGCATGATGTTTTTGTTTGCAATTTCATGGATGTTGTGAAAATTTGCCAAGATGAATTTCACAAATTTTATGTTGATGTGGTTTTAACTTTCAATGATGATCTATTTCATGGTCTTCATGGGCTTGTAACAACTATTCATGAAGAGATGAACATGAAGTGGTTTGTTCACCCCATCACAAAAATTGATCACTTGGTGTTTGAGTTCAATGGTAAACACATTTGGGTGAACCATAAATGTGTGGAAATAAGTGCGATCACTTGGGTGACCCATGATATCCATTATACTATTGTGAATGGGGTGAAACAATAAGCTCCACTTGTTGTTGGTGAATTGATCATTGAGTTGGAAATTCAATTTCTTGTTGAAGAATTGATGGATGTGTTGGGGGTTGTGTAGATTTAGTAGTGGTTGTAAGATGAACTTGAAACTAGGTTCGACAAGCATTTGAACACAGTCAAAACTTTCTATTGTGCCCCTAGAAAAATTAAACTTGAAGAGCAATGGGTTCATCCTTTTTTAGATGCAATCGCCTTGGATTTGCAATAATTCACTTTTGTGTTCTCCATGAAGAACAACATTCAAGTTTCTATGGCCCTTTTGCATAACATTAATCCTTTGATTCAATTTTGGAAAGGTTAATTACAAGTCAAATTATTAATCACCACATCTTAAAATATGTCAAATTGGCAAAGGTTACAATTGTCCAAGTCATTGGGTTAGTGAATGATGATCACACATTTAGTACCTTTAGGTTCATGAAATCAAAGTCAAGAAATAAGTTTACCACCCACCTTGATTTAATGATCTGCATGTTTTTCCAACATTGTTTTACATCAAAAAATTTCCTTATAATTTGTCATTTAGGAATGGAAAGGAATGAACATGTGGTATGCTAAAGATGCATAGCTTTGAATTGTGTGTGTGAAGTACTCGTAAAACTTAGGGTGGCATTCATACACATGCCCCTCCAACCTTGTGATGATTAGTTGGAATCAATTGTTTTCTAGGTTTTCAAAGTGTTACTTTGTTGAACTTGGTGATGGTAAAAGGAATAGGTGCCATGTTTGAAGTTGATTGTATCTTCCTTGAGCCATACTTTTATATTTGTGTAGTTCTTTTTGTTATGGGGATAAACAAAGTTATTTTGGGATCACTATCTTCCATTGCAAAATTGTTGGTTCAAGGTGAACCTTATTTTCATAATCATGGTTTGTTTAATATTTGGCTATTCAAAATGTGGTAATTCCATCTATAATAAGCCATGTAATTGATTTCTTGACAACATGAATGAGGGGTTCAATTCCCTTGCATGGCCCATTCATAAAGTTTTTGACCTTGGATGCACACTAATCGCATATTAAAAGTGAACTGGATGTCCATTCACTAATTCATGTTGTAGAATTGCAAAACACACATTAAAAAAAATCCAAGTAGAAATATCTTAAGAACAAGTTTAAAAAGCAAGTATCCATTTGCTCTGAAGGTGGGTCCACAAAGTCGCAAAGTTATTTACTTTGACAACCTCAAAAAAAGAAAAGAAAAATGCTAGTCATGGGGCAATCATAACTTGTCAAAAAATCCACCCAATACATGAAATGAACAAAATCTAGGTACTTTTGAAATGCATAAGTCCCAAGATAAAAGGTTGAGGCAATCCAATTATGAAGGTTTAAACAAAAATCTATACCCAAGATTTTTTGCAACTAAAGATCTATGAACATATTTCGCAATCCAACCATAAATGTTAATAGGCAAAATGTTGATCATAAACCAATGCTAGTAGTGTGGAATTCCAGTGTACATTTTAGACACACTATAAAATATGATTGTGACGTCAAATGATGTGGGAGTGGCTACTAATATGATGGATGATTTGAATGTACGTGATCTGATAGGAGCTTTAAATTTGGGATACAGCAGAGCTAAATATGTACAGCAGAACTTGGAATGTAACTACTCCTGTAATGTGTACACCAGTATTGAGTGGTTCTTAGAATGAGGGACAGATACCTATCGGTTAGCAAGCCAGGTACATACCCACTTACCTGCCAGTTCTCAAAACATTCAAAGAATTAGGTTTGTTATATAGGCTAACCATAGTTCGCAGAGAACTTGAAAAGTCAAACAACTGAACAGAGAACCGCTGGTTCTTTTCTGGTTCTTTCAAGAAAACTATCAATTCTTTAAGGTTTTAAGAATGACTGTTGGTTCTTTCAAGAAAACTATCAATTCTTTAAGGTTTTAAGAATGACTGTTGGTTCTTTCAAGAAAACTATCAAATTTTTAAAGGCTTTTGAAATAACTGAAGCTGACAATTTTTGGATTCTGATTTTTTTCAAATGAATCAAAACTGGCAATGCTCTCCAAAGCGACTCCCAAATATTTGAAGAACCGCGACCAAGGGTTCTCCCAAAAATTCAAAGAAACTGCTCAACACCGTATAGTACCTGCCACTGATAATTGGAAAACTTTGTTGAAACATTATTGAATTAATTCAAAATACCTATGGGTCCAGCAGTTCCAATTTGAATATTTCATAATTTCAACAGTCTGGTAGGTGGAACACAAGGTATTATCTAATACCTATTCCTTGTTCACCAAGTAAGGAATAGAGGGTAAGCTTATGCATCAATACCTGTCACTGATAATTGTCAAATTTTGTCCCAAATATTTCATTATTTCAAAGTATGGGTTATCTCAAAATATGGGTCCAGGCTCCAGCTGCCAGTAGCCCTCAATTTGAATATTTCAGAATATCAACAGCCAGAGGTATACCTATACAAGGTACTATCATCTAACCTATCCTTTGTTCACTATGTGCTTCTTTAGCATACCTATAAGATTTGGAGGAGCCTAGGTATATTGTAGAGTCCTGGCTCCACTGGACAAATTTAGTGAGAAATAACGTGCAGTAGAACGGCCTTTTCAGCTTGGAGACAAAACTTGTAATCCCTGGTGACTGCCAAGTGGCCTTCAATTGTTAAAGCCCTGCCCTCAGCACTAACTTGTATTTAAGTTACTATTGTGAAGCTATTATAAGCACTACTTGGTAGCCTGAGAGGAATATATATTCATGGGATGGGATTGTTCAGCCTCTTGAGCTCCAAAAGATGAGTTGCAAAACATGACTCATGTGTAAAGCGGAAAGCCCGCCCACTTACTTAAAAAAGCTTTCTTGCAATTTTCAAGGTGTTTGTTCTACCACCAAGTTCCAACCTGTGTGTGTGGAAAAGCAATGGAATCAATTAGAACCAGAACATAACACACGGGTTTCTAGTGTCTACTTTCTACCATTCCGCCAGCCAGCCTAGGAGCCAGCTTTTGGAGGGGTGCAGGGGAGGGGTGGACAAGCGTTGGGTTGGGTATTAGAAACTGAGCCAAACCCCTGACGGATATCAGAGCCGTTCTTAAACTTCATAACTGCAGTTCTTACAAAATCTAACCAAAATTAGTTGAATTAGAACAATGGAAATACCCGCCCAACACTGGGGCAAACCAGTGTGAGTGAGTATTACTGATTTCAATATGTTGGCTGAGTATGTGTACATCCAATTTTTAAAAAAAAATCAGTATATAACAGCATAAATACACTCCTACCCGGTTGGCAAACTTTTTTTTGTCATCCGTTGGATTACCCACCCCACACTTATTTTGTACAGAATCTCTTCTTTCCCTTCCCTTGTCACTAAGTCTTGTCAGAGGTACTAACCACTAACATACAAGTATATTCTTTTTCGACCTCCCTTTCCATTCCCTTGTCACTAAAAGTCTTATCAGAGGTACTAACCTACTAGACACCAAGGCCGGTAGTGAGCGTTTTGGGGCCGGTAAGTGGTCACTAGGCAAGCCCAGCAAGGCGTTAACCGGCACCAATATGGCTGGAGTAAACCAGTACCCCAGCTGTGCACCCTGAAGGATGGATGGTAAGTGATCAGAAAACAGTTTTCTGTTGGGTTCCAGTTACTTAGCTAACCATGGTGTGGTTAGCTCAGTCGCATTTTTTACTTCCTACCAACTGGGTAACTAGTAAAGACAGCCCTTATCTGCTGGGTATAAACTATGTACCTATCTAGTAGTCACCTACTTTCTTCTATCTATCGACATATAGGACTTACTTCTTACAGAACAGGTTACTGAGGTCAAACCAGATATTAACTCAGTTGAGGTTCATCCACAATTGAGTCATAACGGGAATCCAGTGTGCTCGTGGGTTCTGGTGCACGCTGGCCCACTTACAAGTACTGGTCCTTTCGCCTTCTTGCTCAAGGACTCTTTGAGGAATTGTTGAATTCAGGAGGACAGGTAAACTTGTGAGCAAACACTTAAGCTCTCAAAGAGCATGCATTCATTCTCTCATCACTTTCATCCATGGAGTTCAAAGGGTCTAGGTAGCCCTTCAACTACACCCCTACAGCCATTTTCAGACCTCCATTTGAGTTTAAAAAGAGCAAGATAAATCCTCTCAAAATGGGTCAAAAATACAAAGTTCAACCTCTTTGTGAACACATATCCTTCTATGTGCAACTAGATTGCATCTTATAACTGGACATGCCAGACTTCATGCATGAACAATATCCTTCTTATTACCAAACTATGTGGACTTTATTCCAAACAACTTCGTCTATAACACACCATTGTTGGGCTTAGTTCTTGACTTTTTATGAAGAGCCTTTGTTCCAATTCTTAGAATTAAATTAAAGCAATTCCAGTTTTGATTCGTTTTCTTGAAAAAACACAAAATCCCAGTTCTGGTTTTGGGGTTTGATTCTTCAAGAAAATCAAAATCCCTATTCCAAGATTCTTGTTCTGATCCTAAAATTGATACCTGGCTCCAATAACTTAGACCAACTGTTAATTTAGCCCCTGGTTCTAGTCATTTTTTCAAAAATTCTGGATCCGGTTCTAATAAGTTGGCATATCAGATCCAGTTTGGTTCTGGTTCTCTGAAAAAACTGAAAATTCGATTCAGGTTCCAAACCTGATTTTGAAAACCAGATCTCATTCCAATTCGGTTTTCACTAACAGGGATTGCAACTAGGGGCTCTAACTCTCCTAATTGAAGACTTGCCTGACATTTGAACACTTGCACACAGGCAAAATTTGCCTTTCAAAAAGTGGAAAATAGGTGGTGGAAATACCCCAACAACCAATATTTTTGATTGGGAAAAGCGACTACCTTTTGGCACATAAAATATTCCAGAAGAT
>Ga0116230_10008664_pt1 | contig 10021 bp, 8 predicted proteins | sample S1TSphfallax_3_FD_88678 | JGI IMG/M metagenome (GOLD analysis project Ga0116230, IMG submission 88678) | Host-associated microbial communities from peat moss isolated from Minnesota, USA - S1T2_Fd - Sphagnum fallax MG | ecosystem: Host-associated > Plants > Peat moss > Unclassified | place: USA...
ACATTAAAGAATAAAAAACCATTGACCAATGTATCAACTTGATAGGGGAGGGGTTGGTTTGAAAATTAACAATGTACATTCTTTTCTAACTAGTAGAGGATCTGGTGTATTTCATTGTGCATTTTATTTATAATTTGGGGGGATTCACTACTATGGAAATGACCAGCCACATGGTGAACAGGGACCGGGTTGTATGGACATGAGTTATTTCACTTTTAAAAATGAAACATGACGGTGAATTTATGATATTCACCTATGAAATCAATAATGGCCATCACAGTAGTAGTTGTGTACTGGCTCATTAGTGAAAGTATAGGATTCACCATATGGATATTGGAGAGTAGTATTAGGAAGCCCATGAGCTAAGATTTGTATATTGCCTATATTTGTAAGCAAATCCCTGAAAAGGAAAAATGCTTTGTGGACACGTAAAGGAATTGGGCGGCAGCAACAATGGAGCAGCATTTGCAAGTAAGTCTGCAGTGATCATACTGGAAGAATTGTTGATACAAGACTCTTCATCACCATCTGTATCCTTCACCATTTCCAAATGGGGACTTGACATAGTAGGAGCAGGACTGAAATCTTTGTGTCCAGTACTTCTAACATCATCATCATCTCGGATGCAGTTGCCATTATCATGATTGTGAATTGTTTGTGCAGGAATTTTGTGAGCTAATTGCACATGACTTGCTGAGAACAACAACAATCAGACCTGCAACAACAAAAATGTGGCAATGTTGATAGACACTGCCATTCTGCACTGGTAGATTATTATGAAATGCAGTAGCATGGTTCCAAAGCATTTCAACCTGCTGGAAATTAGGCAAGATTAAAACAATCATCCTCCAGACTAATTCACACTAGCCCAGCAGCTCAAAATCATCTAGAGATTGATTTAAAAATCATTTGTAGTAATTATGCTCTTACTAGAACATTGGGTGCGATGAAAATTGACAGAATCAGCAAACACAAGTTACTTCAGTAATACAAGAATGGGTGGCAAAAGTCTAGAGGAGGTGAAGTGGGTGTCAGCGAGTGTGGCACTCACTTGTATGAATCTGTCCAGCTTTTGCTCCACCAGATGTGATATATAAGCTGAGAAGTGATTTGCTGACCAGGTAGTCCAGGAAACAAAGGAATCCTCTGCAACTTTGTGTGTGCTACTGGCTGCATACTTCAAATGTCTACTAAGATGTTGAAATCAACACCCACAAAGAGGACATATGAAAACCAAGAGGTTATATGAGTGTTGTACTAAAGGGTTAGGCTACAATTTCAGCTTTCCTTCTAGAATGTGATAGACTTCCCCTCAATGGGTCTAGAACTTCTCATCTAGATGCATGCACTTAGATGGAACATGCCCATCCATCATATGCAAACATTGTACTCCAGACACCACTCACAGATTGGGACAAGTTCTTATGCCCAAAACTGTACACCAATTCATAGTCTCTTACCTTTGGACACAACCAGAAACAAAAGCTTGATGTGCAATAATCACCAAAGAGGTGAGTTGAGAAACAACCAATCAGCTCATCAACATGTGATGGCAAACAAAATCATCAGAAATCATGAAAGGATGAACTTAACCTGCTTTACTTACCTATTTTACATAGCTGCCTTCGCTATGTTGGCCAAAAGTGTAAGACTTTGGGCAAGCAATATGGGATAAAATGTGAGACACCATTGAGAACATCAAATGAGAACATAGATCAAAACAATATATGGTGTAGATTTAAGGAACAACTGTGGGAGACACATAGGGAACTGATAGAACCAATATAAGAAAACAAATAACAAAGCTTATGAGATTAAATCCCGCGATTCATGAAGAACAGGCTGGGAACACCATTGAAGATTGTTGGGAACATGTGAGGGAAACTAATAAAGCCCTAAACCCAAAATGAAAATCTTCAAGTTTCCCCTTTCCCCCACCCTGAAAAGGAAAAAAAGCCAGGCTTGATTCTACTTATACTACAGGCTCACCTCATTGGCTGCTGAGAAAGAGAGACACTGAGAAAGAAAGTCATTCAAGCCAGTTTTCTAAGTTTGATTTAAATTAGAAGTTTTTAAAACATTTCTTAAAAAATTGATCAAATCAATTAAAAATTCTAGGCCATCACAGTTTCTCTTTTCTCAGTCAAATTACTCCTAAAAGTGGAATTATTAGACAATATACAAAAGAGTAAATCTCATCTGAAATGTATCTTGAACTGAATTTCAGTGCAGAAAAGTGTTGACACTCAGGAGCATCTGGAGGAGTGTCATGAGTTTTTTACCAGAAAATTCAGGCTTGTTAATGCATGTACTCGGATCTTTTTTCTTCACCAGATGCCATGCTTGATTGTTCACAACAGCATAGAACTTACAATCTCACAAATAAAACACATAAGAGCAAATTAGTGCAGTTGTCAATAGTAAGCCAAATAGCATATATATACATACACCCCTCTCCAATCAACAGCAAATTTCAATTGCATTTTTATGGGTTGTGAAACACAGTTGCTTGATAACTGGTATTCGGTCAAGATGACACATACTAGATACTATTTAGAACATTTGGAGATACAAATACCTTCAATGCATTGAAGCTTGACCACCTCTTTTCCATGGGAGCACAAGTGCTGGCACCATGATTCCTGTCCTAACAAGACTCTCTTACAAGCCTCCTCCAACCTTCAAATAGCCCTCATGAAACTCACCCACAAGGGGTATCCACAGATCCTGAAGCTCATGTACGAAAAATAAATCTAAACCCTAAGTTTCTACTGCATTTGGTCTTTCCTCTGCCTAGATCAAATCTACATCTATTGGATACTAGAAGGGTATGGCTTGCTAGTAATCGACAGAAAAACAAATCTGCCCATACAAAGGAATTTCACTTACGACACAACACCAACATAGACTTCCATATTATACAGTGACTCTCATGCCAAGCTCAAAGAAAGAAGGATCCAAGAGACATAGAAAAGCCTGCTTGCTTGTCAGCAGATGAAAAGATAGGTGATGCACAAAAAAAAACCCATGAGAAGCTGACCAATTCAGTTGCGGAAGAGTTGGGGGGAAATAACATATTCAAATGCAAAAGGTCACTAAGGAAACTGGCCAGTCATTCTCAAATGCTCTAGTGTGCGGGCAAGACCAAATGTTGAAGCTGCTGCATTTCCAGCTCGGAAACCGTCACCATAGACAGGTGATGCGTCAGTCTCAATCTGGTGCAGGAAGAACTCACCCAATCGTGCACTAGTTGATGATGATGATGATGAGGAGGACCAACCTTTTTTCCGCATTTTGTCAAGTTCCTCTCTTAGCCATATGTAAGACATTACTTGACATATGCCTTCCTCAATGCTGTTATCAAGACTAGGAAAGGTACCTGTAAACAAAGTGCAAATTGCCTTCAAATCAAATGCAAAGAAACTAAGTTTTAGCATACTCCTCATGCCCAACTATGCATTGGTCCATGTACCTCATCTGGACATCAAGTTGTGGTCCATCCCTATGTCCGTCTCTAATGCTAGTTATAAAGGTCCCTGTTACTAGAGAAAATTTTGGAAGCATGCAGGTGTTAGTGACTGAAAGAGAAGTGCAACATTGAGATGTCCGCAAACTGCTGCAATTAATGTAGAAATTGAGGGTGCAAGGAGCCAGTGTGTACCTTTAAGACGGAGCCACGCATGCATGAGCTCATGAGCAAGAATGGATCCAGTGAGCAACCTACAATTCCCATGCCCATGCCCATACTCAGCCTTATACACCACCTTCACAGTAGACCATGTGGAAGATCAACTACCTACAATTTCTTACTTTTGAGAGAACTGAAAGTGCATGAAAGTGGGGTGAATGGGCAGATGTAGGTTACCTTGGTAATCCGTAAAGAACAAGTATTGCAGTGACCTCACAGTGTCGAATCAACTTTTTTGACTCAGTCTCAAAATAACCACCACCCTTCTCAGAGACCTAGTTAAAACCAACACATATCATATCAGTCTCCTGCCTACTGAGAGTTTTTCAGCTTCATCTTCAAGAAATTACACTGACAATTACACAATGTTACCTTACCCCCAAAATCTCTTAGATCAAAGTTTTGGTGACAAAATGCACAGATTTAAAGCAAACTTAATCAATGAAGCTAACTGACAGCAAATTCATGAAATTTGACATGCTCTAAGGCCATCAACAAAAGAGGAGAAGCAAGGTAGCATACAGTAGTGATGGTTTGCTCCTCTGAAAGGCAAAGTCCTCTGGTTTCTGACGTATGGATGTGTCCCTGATGACATATCAACCACCAACTTTAGACTCAGAACACACCCAATTACACAGGTGGGGGTCATGGTCTCATAGATACATGCCAGACCTTTGGTGGGAAATGCTTTCACCAGCTGGAGTACAAGTCTAACAATGTGCTGTAGGATGTACTTGTTACCCAATAGCAAACCATGCATGTGAATCACTCTGATAGAACACAAACCCAGAGGACTTGGAAGGAATTTCATGATTGTGGAGAAAACATTATACATCTTAGTACTACATCACAAGTATCTGGCTCCAGTTTCACAGCACACACAGTAAGTGCAAGACTTACATCCTTCTCAACATAAAGTGCACTGTTGAGAGCTGACCGCTCCACCAAGAGCATGGGGATCTCTTGAGTGATGGGCATCCCTAAGTGCTTGTAGAATTTGAGTATATCCCGGAAGAGGGACTGACATCCCTTGGTGTCCATCACTGCTGACTCCTGGCATTCAGAGCACAACCTTCGACCATCTTCCAGCTTCTCATACTGTATTCCTGCAGGCTGCTCCACAAGAACAGCATGTTTGCTAATCAAAACACAACAATGATGCATATTAGACAAATCATGAAAGTATTTCACATGCACGGCCAACACACTCCCCCTCGCTGTCTCCCTCTACCTCTGCACATCTCTGTTTTCTCCATCCACTGTGGAGGCAGGGTCTGTGGACAACACAAAGCTACTGGCAACAAACAATGTCTTACTAAGTACAGTCTTTCTCTGTCTCAGAAGGACTTTTCCAGATACTTAAGCCTTAGCTCAAGGTGGAGAATGGACAAGTCAGTGTAGTGAAAAAATCACAAAGGACTTAAACCAGGTAGGAAACTTCCATAAACTTGTTTCAATTTAGGGTGGAGAGTTCAGGGATGACTTCAATCGTACTAGGCTGAAATTTGGACTTTTTGTGGCTTGTCTGCTTCCAAATGCTAAGACATGCAGGAGGGAATGCAGATTTATCAATGCTCAATTTGTGGTGACAAAGAGACCAATCTTCATTACTCTTCATCCATCAAACTGTTCATAGGGCATATGACCAGAAGGCTGAGGCAAGCAATCTCACGTTTACATATTTGTTCGTAACTCAAAGCAGAGGAAGTTGAAGTAAGACTACAGAAGGAAGAGGTTGGAAATTTTGATCTTGATCTTGCTTTCTGCTGTGGGATACAACTCAACAATGGTGTAGCATTACAATTACTGCAAGATGAGTGTGCACTGGTAATTACTGGGAATCAAGAACAAAGTTAGCACTGAGCATTTGAGACCTTTACATGCACTAGAATCTACACCAAAATGTTTTGGCAACAGCATGTCACAGGGGAGACTGCATACCTCAATGCGATCACAGCTGCAGCAGCGTTTTGCACCATCTTTCTCATGAGAGGGGCAATACTTCTGGTTCCAGTATGGATGTGATCGGTACTCTATAAGCCCTTGAGCATTTGCAGGAATCTAAATGCACATGATTCATGAGCATCCAGTTAGAGTTACAACCTTATGCATCACAAAATCAAGTGGAAGATCATCCAGCCATTAAAGGGTTCATTAGCTAAGAGGAGTGGAAAAAATGCAAGTCACTTATCAAATCCCAACTTCAAATCAATGAAAATGCTTCAGTCTTGGGCTGGACTCTGAATTGGGTTATGAAAAAATTGTAATTTTACCCACTAAGAAAAGAAGGGTGGACATACATATTCATGACAAATTTCACACTTGGGATGAAAGACCTCCTTGTAGCAGTTTCGATGATATGGCGCACTTCCCTGAACAGAGAACTGTCCTCCAAACCAATGAACACAACATTGTGTGAGCAACCAAGAACAGATGAACAGAAACCTTTGCAACACCAGGAATCCACAACCAGAAAGTTGTCCAGCAATCTTTCTTTTCCACAAAAGCCCTGACAAAAGAGAGAAAGATACATTCTTGTTACTTCTTAGAAGTCACTCATTGCACCGTGAGTAGAAAAGAGCCAATTTCCTCCTGAACTAGTGAAAAGGCCGGTCAATTCAACCACCTGGAGCAAAGAAATTACCTCACGGTCTGATATGGGGACATTGCAATGCCGGCATTTGAAGCAAGAAGGGTGCCAGTTTTGGCCCAGACAGGTTAAAAATCGCCCAAATCCAAGTGTGCGGTGACAGCCAGCACAAGTTGACATTCCAGCCGATCTAACAATCCAGCAGAACCCATGTCATCCGGTCTGCAAAGGACTCACTCCAGGGGCAATGAAACCATTGAGCACAAAAATGAAGATGAAGAGAAGCCTAACCTTGGTGCAGGGGCCATAATTGATTGGAATGGAGCAATGGATGGCATCCCATATGGAGCTGGGTATTGAAGGCTTAATGTTTCTTGCATTGCCTTGGATAACTCCTCTACTTCTGATTCCTCATCATCTTCTGAAAAGTTCAAAGATGGAACAAACTGAGATGCTACAAATTCACTTCAAATTCTTATGAGAGTTTCACAACTATACAAAACTTGTTGTCAGCAGTCAGCAGTCTGATTGGATTGTCTTCATTCAATATGATCAAATGTTACTGTCCCGCTCCAATTGTGCAGAGGGATAGTAACAGTAATTTCCTGACTGCGAGATCAATTTAGTTCTGCAGACATTTCACTTTGCTACCTAGTTGCAAGATGCTTCAACAAACACAATATGGAATATTCAACTGCATATGGAATAGGAAAAAACATTCAAAGCATCAGTGCCACTATATGAAGCATGCAGCACCTCCTGCCATTGATAAGCCACTTTTGTCAATGCAGCTCACATTCTTCAAAGTCTGGTAAAGATTCTTCCTTGGGAAGAAGGTATCTCATTTGCAAATCCCAAGTCCGGTGAACCTTTAAGTGTGCATTATGTTTACAGCAGGCTATGCATGCACTGGTCCGGTTAAAACTTGGTTAAAATTGCATGCTTAGGATAAGTTACAGAAAACTGCTGCTCAACTGTGTGAGAAGTATTGATTTCCCATTTCCCTCTGGTCGTGTTTTGTACACAACACACATGGCTGCCAAACCTTTAACTTGAGAATCTAGCAGAGAGTTTACCAGTCTCAGCATCAGAGGTTGCCACAGGGGCATTTTTGGCGGTCTGTCGCTCATTGTAGCCTGAGTATGAGGAACCTGTACTGTCATAGCTTGGGTATCCAGTGTTCTGATGTGTGTAGCTGCTGCCTCCATCATGGCTTGGGTATCCAGTGTTTGGATGTGTGTAACTGCTGCCTCCATCATAGCTCGAGTTTCTGCCATATGGATCCTGTGTGCATCAAAGTGACAAACAAGGCATCAAGCTTGTCCACAATAGCAAACACACCAGAACACAAGCTGAACTTTAGTGAAGGACAATTTGTTTAGGAGACTTGTTTTAGCTTCTTTCTGCCCATGTTGCCTAAAAGCACAGCTTTGGAAATAGTCACAGAAAGGGGCAAGCTCGACAATTGATAGGAAAGCAGAAAATTGAGAAAACAACACATACTTCAAAAATGTTCGGCCCTTGCCAGGTACTGGCACTGCTACTGTTGTTCCTTGGATACTCATAGTATTCTCCATCTCCATACCGTCGGACATACGCCTCAGAGGACCCAAACAGGTTATCAAGCCAATTCATCTTGCACTGTTACACGGCTTGCTTGGAATGTTCCTCCTGCCGCCAGACCTGCAACAACAACACACAGAGAAGCTCAGAAAAAAGAGAAAAAATGAAAACCATCCAAAATTCCATTTCTCAGAGTACTCAATCCATCATGAGTGACTCTCCACATTTGCCAGAAGAAGAAGAAGAAGAAGAATTACACAGAGATGGGACAGAGAATCACTTCACACAAGCAGTCAGCTCAACAATCCCCATAACCGCCTGGAGAGGCAATTTGTGTAATAGTCTAGGTTACTCTGAAGTGTGAAGAACCCCACCTGGCTGAGCTCAATTGGGTTGATGAGTATTGCCAAACAAACAGAAGGAAAACAAAGGGAACTTGACATGGAGATAAGAGTTTGACAGCAAATACTTGCTTCTTGGGTTAGCTTGGATTATTAGCTTGAATTTACTCCCAGATGTTTACAGAGAGTCTAGATTCAAGCAGTTTCTCTCAAGGCATAGCAATGTGCATTGTTGCTTGCATGGAATGGAACTCTCCTCTTGTGATTCATTTCAAGCTCTTATCGCAGAAGCTCTCAGAGCACTGAATTAGTCTAGAATCAAAGCACAATAATAGAGTTACAGTGTTTGCATCAGGATTACCTACCAAGCGTGGTTGTGGAGGTCCTTCTTGTTGAAAGCTGTAGTCTGTGCAGATAGATCATGCAGAGCTCCAGTTGCTCTTGCTCTTGTACCGTCGTTATTCGATTGGTGTGCTCATTCGTGTTCACAAGAAGGCCAGTGAACAACAACAGAGCCGTAGTAGAGCGGGACGAACTTAGAGAAGAGCAACAGGAAGAGTAGCTTGGAGGAGCATGTGTGCATGATCCTGCTGCTGGTGTGACAACAACAATAATGCTGCTCCTCTAGAGCCTTCTGGAACACGCGAGGCGAGACCGGTGCCGGTGCAAACACCGTCGTCCTCGTTCCTTCAACGGAACTGGACATACACCACCGCAGACAAAGCAAATCTCTCGTTTTCTCCACAAAGGGAAAAACAAAAGGAAATCTCAAAAAGCTCTTCTTCTTCTGAGGAAGAAGAAGAGAGCCTCGAAGCGTTCGCTTCCACACCACAGAAACGTGCTCCCAGCGCACAGCAGCAACGCCCGCACGCCGGTCGGTCCCTGGTCGAAAGGTCTCTACAAAGAAACGCGTCGTGCGTTACAACCTGCAACTGCGCGCTTCCCTATTATCCTCAAAAAGCATCCACGCACATTCAAGATCGGATTTCTCCAAGTCGATTGCGCGAAGTCGACGCCAGTGTAGTGTTTCCCTGGAACCTATACAAGACGGAAAACACGAATCGCATCAAAACTGATCAGAAACAAAGCACAAGAACAAGAGCATAATAGCTAGAGTCTAGAGAGTACGTGCGTGGAACAAAGCGGGACGGAGAAAAAGAAAGAAAGACAGAGCTCACGGTCTAGAGCAACCAGATGCGTGAGATTCTCCGAACCAAACATTGCAACGAGGGAAGACCTTCCAAGAATGAAAAACACAATAAGTGTTCAATAATCGTGCAAAGAACGCGCATCTCTTGCAACAGTTGTGAAGAGAAAGCTCAGAGAGAGAGAGAGAGAGAGAGAGAGAGAGAGAGAGGATGTAGTTAGTGATGACGATGTAAGTACCTGATGGTGCTGGTTTTGCTGCAGTTATTGGAGCAAGAAGTAAGCGCAGGTGATGATGGGGTGAAGTGGAGATGGAGCAATAACGACGGACGATGCTGGCGAGAATACGGGAGAGGAGAAGAGACTGATAAGATGAAAAAGAAAAAGAGGGAAATAAGCACCAAGCGGGCGATGAAAGCGGGTCCAGAAAAGCGACGACGATGTGAAGGCAGAAAGCGGCCGGGCCCGCCATCGCCACTGTCCTCACTGCAACGCCAGAGCTAGAGCACGGCAGGCTGGGGGAGCAGTGGCCGCAAAAGGGCGCTGGCTTTTACAAAGGGCGCTTGTCCGTGGCGCTCTCGGAACCGCGCGGTGCAAGGGCGGGAACCGCGCGGCAAGCTTCGTAGTACCTAGTACCTACCTACATACTCGTCCCTCTTCAGCATTAATTGTTTTTTTCCCATCAGACCATAT
>Ga0116230_10008665_pt1 | contig 10020 bp, 10 predicted proteins | sample S1TSphfallax_3_FD_88678 | JGI IMG/M metagenome (GOLD analysis project Ga0116230, IMG submission 88678) | Host-associated microbial communities from peat moss isolated from Minnesota, USA - S1T2_Fd - Sphagnum fallax MG | ecosystem: Host-associated > Plants > Peat moss > Unclassified | place...
GTAGCGGGCTCCCGCTGCGGACAGCGGTGGGCCTCCCAGGCTGACATCAGATACGACTCCGTCATTTGGAATCTGCCAGCCGTGCCCGTTCATCGCATCGAGCACGTCGCGCTGCACGAGAACCGCTAGGCGAAGGCTCTTGCGCCAGAACGGCCGAGCCCGGTCATAGGTGCTCACACTCCCCGCGTCGGACTCAGAGCCACCGGCATCGAAGTAGATCGCCAGGAGGATATTTGCGCCAGCGATGTCCGCACAGAGGTCCCGAGCCGCGATCTCCCGGTTCTCGCCGGCGACCGTGAATATCGCTCCGTTCGCATCCCCGGGAGCGAGCTTGCGCACGATGCTTTGGCGCGTACGAGAGAGCACGACCCGGTAGCCATCGGCGCGCAGAAGGTTTGCGGTGTCGAGCGCCACAGGCAATGTCTCGTCAGCCTCGAAGATCGTCCGGCCGGCACTCGTGATTCCGGTTGCCCCCGGGTCCATCCCGCCATGGCCAGCGTCGATGAACACCGTCAGGTGTCGATCCCCCCTCGTCGGCGAGAATGCCAAGCACGACCTCGCCGTAAATATCGATGGATCGAGCTCGACGCCTGATGCCGAGGCGGCCAGACGAGTCGAGAAGCCTGAAGCAGATCGAGGGGAGTGGGCAGCACTGTTCGCCACGGACGGACGTCCTTGACCGAGGTGAGCGGCCAACACAACGGCGATAACGACAACCGTCGCGCACAGACCGCCAGCGACCATGCGACGGCGGCGAGTAGCGGCTGAGAGCTGTGGTCGTCGCTGCGTGCTGTGCTGCCCTGCCATCTCTCAGGCCTCGGATCAGATTTCCGCGTGCCAGATGGGTGTCACTGCCGCAGCACAGTAGTGGCGACGACGCCCCTTCAGCCGTCGGCGCTGCGCTTCGGCCTTGGTGACCACGTACGATTGCAACGTGGCCATGTACGACGAGTCTCGGCGCCTCCATCGAGACCGGCGCGCCCGCCATTGGCGCGCGATGCATCCCGTCGTGGTGGCCGTCGAGATCGTCGTCGGCGTATTGGCACTTGGAGGTGCCGCTCTGGCTGGACTGCTGCTCGTGCACCGCCCCTGGCCGAATCGCTTGGACGTCGACGGCTTCAAGCTCTTTCCGGCGGAGCCCTCCTCGCGGCTCTATGGCGCCGTAGCCCAGGCGGGTTCGCTGCGGGTCCTCGTCGTCGGCGTCGTGGCCGCATTCCTCGCCTGTGTGTGGCGCGATCGAGGTCGGGCCGCCGTTTGTCTCGTCGGTCCGGCACTTGCGGTGGTTGTGACGGAGAGGGTCGCCAAGCCGCTGGTCGGACGTCACGTCACCGCACTTGGCGGAAACTCCTATCCCTCGGGGACGGTCACGGCGGCAACGGCTCTGGCGCTTGTCATCGTGCTTGCAGCTCCTCGCCTCGCCCGACCACTGCTCGGGCTGATCGCGATTGCCGTCGTAGCAGCTGTGTGCGTTGCCGTCGTGGGTATGCGTTGGCACTATCCGACTGATGCGATGGGTGGCGTTCTTGTCGGATCGGGAACGGTGTTCCTCCTCGACGGCCTGGCGCACCTGCCAGAGACCGTGCGTGCAGCGCGTCGGATGCCGAAGTACGACTTCGTCGCGGAACCGACGAGACCGCACGCTGCCACGCTTGTCTAGTTGCCACGCTTGTCTAGCTGCCACGCTTGTCTCATGGTGCACGCATATCTGGGGGCGGACGTAGATCTGAGCTGATGCGGCCCTGTCAGACGAGATCGTCCATTCAGGTGCGGTCGCCCGGGGACGAGTCAAAGTCTGTGTCGTCGGGGTCTCCCGTACCGCTCAGTACTTCCGGGTCATCAAAAAGACTCGCGGACTCCTCGGCTTCCAGCAGGTCGAGGGGTGCCTGTTCGTCTGGCTGCTCGTCGTCGAAGTCGATCTCGCTGTCGAGTGCCGGAGCCTCGGCAGCATCCTCCCGTTCAAATGGCTCGGGAGATTCGGCAAACGGGACGCCATCCACCACGTCGCCGTCGATTGCCCGATCGAGTGCTTCCTGCCCGTCGCTTATCGACATGATGTCTCCTCGTCGTTCAATGAGATCCCTCAGCCATCTCGGCTGATCTGTCATGTGCGATACCCGGTACGACAGATATCGACGCACTCACATCACTCGACGCCAGGAAAGATCGCTCAGCTAACGGTCACCGAGCCCGTCATGAACGGATGGATAGCGCAGTAGAAGCTGTAAGTTCCCTTGGCCGTCGGTGCAATGACGGTCACGGTCTTACCGGGAGCGATGTTGCCGGAGTTGAAGTGACCGACCTTCCCGCTGCCCGGCTCTGCACTGAAGGTATGCGTCACACTGTCCCGGTTCGTCACCACGATGCGCTCTCCTGGCCGCACCTTGAAGGTTGCGGGTTTGAAGGCGAAGTTGTCGATCGATACGGCGATCTTGGCGGTCCCCGAGCTTGCGGCGGCGGAGGTCGAGCTGCCCCCGGAGGAACTCGAAGCAGAGGCCGCCGCTGCACCGCCGGGGCTGCTGGCGAGCGCCGATGCGAGCACGAGGGCCAGAGTGGCGAGAGCTCCAGCAGGCGCTACAGAGATACGACCGAAGCGACCGGCCAAAGCCATGCGCTCGGAACGAGCAGATGCCATGCCGCCAGCCGAGCTGACCGTGGTGCTGGCCGCGAGTGGAGCGGTCGCTGCACAAAGCCCGAGCACAACAAAGCCGCCGACGTCGATTACCGCTGCGACCACTCCAGCGGTCGTCCGGACTTCGTTGAATCCGAAGAGACCGACCCACAGGCTCAGCACCCAGCCACCGAACGTCGAAAGTGCAAAACCTGCACCAGCCAGTGCCAGCAGGACCGATCTCGTCGCAGCGATAGCGAGCCCGAGGAGAATTGCCACGATCACCTGAAGGAGAAAGAGCGATCCGATCGTCGGGATGTGTCGGTACCCGGTCAGATAGAGATCGAGATGGATCCCCGCACCTGCAAGGAGAAGGGCCGCTCCACTGAGACGCAACGGGAGCTGGAGCTTTCCCAGCATCGTCGACGAGGCACCTGGGCTGGCAACGCCAGCTGAGCCGAGTGTGGTGTCGTGTGCATCTTTGGGGTCGTGCGTAAGGTCGTCCATCGCTAGCAGTCCGTTGCGAAGGTGACCCTTGGATGTGCCGGACGAGATGACAATGTGACACCGGCGCATGTCGCGCCGAAACGAGCACGGGAACGTCCCCAGGAGGGCACCATGGAATCACGGGCACTCGGTCAGCAAGGGCTCGTCGTGTCCGAGATTGGTCTCGGCTGTATGGGCATGAGCGAGTTCTACGGCCGCGGCGACGAAAGAGAATCCGTGGCGGTCATCCATCGGGCACTCGATCTCGGCGTCACCCTGCTCGACACGGCCGATATGTACGGACCATTCACCAACGAGCAGCTCGTCGGACAGGCGATCGCGGACCGCCGATCTGGAGTCGTGGTGGCTACGAAGTTTGGCAACGAACGGCGCGCAGACGGAAGTTTTGTCGGCATCAATGGGCGACCGGACTATGTCCACTCCGCTTGCGATGCGTCGTTGCACCGTCTGGGACTCGACCATATCGATCTCTACTACCAGCACCGGGTCGACCCGAACATCCCGATCGAAGAGACGGTCGGCGCGATGTCTGAGCTTGTCGAGGCCGGCAAGGTCCGCTATCTCGGTCTGTCGGAAGCCGCTCCTGCGACGATCCGAAGGGCGCACAGGGTCCATCCGATCAGCGCACTGCAGACCGAGTACAGCCTGTGGACCCGGGACTGCGAGGACGAGGTTCTTCCGACGGTGCGCGAGCTCGGCATCGGGTTCGTTGCGTACAGTCCGCTCGGCCGCGGATTTCTCACGGGAAGATTCACGAGCGCCTCGGATATCGAGGAAGGGGACTTCCGCAGTCGGAACCCTCGCTTCGAGCAAGACAACCTCGAAGTGAATCTGGCGATCCTCGACTCATTGAACGAGCTCGCGGAGCTCCGGGGATGTAGCGCTGCGCAGCTAGCGCTGGCGTGGCTACTTGCAATCGGGGACGACATCGTGCCGATCCCCGGCACAAAGCGACTTCGTTACCTCGAGGCCAACATCGAGGCAGTCCAGATCGAGCTCGACAAAGACGACCTGCAACTGCTTGACGAGCGCGTGCCGAAGGGGATGGCCGTAGGAGAGCGCTACGCCGACATGACCTCGGTGAACAAGTGACGTGAAGGGCCACTCCAATGTCGGCTCAGGCATCCAGTCTTCGTAGCCTGCCCTCGCACCCGGATATCACCTGCCATGAAAGGCCAGCTGGATAGGGTTGGTGATGCAGATGCACTACCAAAACTGGTGCATGTTGCGGCGATGTCGGTGAGTCTGCCTCTGTGGAACAGCATCAAATGTGTCGAAAGACACGCAGAGCACACGAACGAGACCCGCCGAGGCCGATGATCGTGGTGGCACCGTGCCGCATGCTTCGTTGTCGCAACCGATGGAGGAAGAGATCGTGGATGTCTCAGGCGGACCGGTGGCAACGACGTCGAGGACCGAATCCTTTCGCAGCTGCGCCTTCGTCAACGATGTCGGTTACCCCGACGCCTCGACGTTTGCTCGCCTCATGAGTTCTCCGGGCTCCAAAGACACGCGCATCTCGGTGAGATTTGCCTCGGTCGAGGACGCCGAGCGAGTCGAGAGCCTTCGCCGCGCACTGTCCATGCGCATGACGGAGCCCATGCGCCGCGATGGAGCACGAGGTCGCCGGGCCAGCAGCCGACGTGCGGCATGTTCGCCGGGCGAGGTCTTCTTCCCGGCCGCACCCTGGGGCGATGAGCTCACGACCGTCGTCGCCGACGTCGACGGTGAACTGGCAGGAGCAGCATGCTTCGACCGCATCACCCGCACGCGTGACGCGCACGTTGCCCTTGTCGTTGCCGCTACGCCGCTTGAGCGCACGATCGGCCGGCGACTGGTCGAGGCTCTGGCACTTCTTGCCCACGCCAGCGGAATTGAGCACCTCATTGCCGATCTCCTGACTGCAGGTGCGCCGATGCTCGCCTACTGCTCCCGGGCTGGGTTTCCGACGGACATCGGCGTCGGGGATGGCATCAAGCACATGCGCTTTGCCGTAGACCCCGGGCTGAGGATCGAAGGCAGCTCGATGGTGCGTGCCGTGCCAGTGTGGGACAGCACGGTAAGCCTTCGTCTGCTTGATCCGAGCGTCGAGGTCGCCAGCTAGGTCCACTCGACGGGCGAACCGGTTCGGTCGACATCGGGGTCCCGCATCGGGAGTCTCGCCCTGCGTACCGTCGGGTATCCTCCGTGAATGGTGCGCAAGCTGAAGCGAGGAACTGAGTGGGACACGACCTGGGAGCGCTGCCTACATGCGGCGCCCGAGGCGTTTGACGCCGAAGGTATCCGAAACCTCGTAGGTGGTGAGTGGCGCAAGATTGGTGACACCCGCGAGCACGTAACTCCGATCGATGGCTCGGTCATCCAGGGTCCACCTTTGGTCACCCACGACGAGGCTGTCGAAGCGGTAGCACTGGCGGTCCGCGAGCATGCCGCGTGGGCCAAAGTTTCGCTTGACGAGCGTCGCGCCAAGGTGACAGCAGCCCTGGACGAGATGGAAGCCGAGCGCGACCTGCTGGCACTTTTGCTGGTGTGGGAGATCGGCAAGCCCTGGAGGCTCGCCATGGCCGACGTCGAGCGGTGCATCGACGGCGTGCGATGGTACGTCGGCCAGATCGAGCGCCAGCTGGCCGTCGCCGGACCCCGCAAACCCTTGCCCGGCCCGGTCAGCAACATCGCAAGCTGGAACTACCCGATGAGTGTTCAGGTCCACGCAGAGCTCGTCCAGATGCTCGCTGGCAACGCCGTCATCGCAAAAACTCCCAGCCAGGGCGGTTTTCACTGCTTGACGCTCGCCCACGCGTTTATGCGGCGTGCCGGCCTGCCGGTGACGTTGCTCTCGGGGCAGGGTCGAGAGCTGGGGGATGCACTCATCCGGGGCGATGGGATCGGCGCACTCGCCTTCGTCGGAGGCAGGGCGAACGGGCGCCTTGCGGCCACGTCGCTCGCCGACACCGGTCGCCGTCACATGCTCGAGCAGGAGGGCCTCAACACCTGGGGCATCTGGGACTTCACCGACTGGTCGATGCTCGCAGCCCATCTGCGCAAGGGATTTGAGTACGGCAAGCAGCGATGCACCGCCTACCCCCGCTATGTCGTCCAGCGCAAGCTCTTCGACGAGTTCCTCGCCACGTACCTCCCGGTCATCTCCGATGTGCGTTTCGGTCATCCTCTCGGCGTCGAATCGGACCACGACGCGCTACCCGATCTCGACTTCGGTCCGGTCATCCATGCAACCAAGGCCGCTGATCTCGTAGAGCGGCTCGTCGAGGGCGTGAATGGCGGTGGCATTCCGCTGTACCGGGGGAGTAGGGACCGTGATGGGCTGTTCCTCGACAGCCAAGGAAGCGAAGCCTCACGCGCTGCTTACGTCGCGCCCTCGTGCGTTCTCGCTCCTGCATCCTCGTGGTCGCTCCACCACTCGGAGCCATTTGGGCCCCTCGACTCTGTGGTCGTCGTCGACACGGAGTCGGAGCTCATCGCGGCGATGAATGCGAGCAATGGCGCACTCGTCGCTTCTGTAGCCACCGACGATCTCGGCTTTGCCGCTCGTGTCACCGAGGAGCTGCAAGCATTCAAGGTGGGCGTGAACCGTCCCCGCTCCCGAGGCGATCGCGAGGAGGTCTTCGGCGGTAAGGGAGCGTCGTGGAAGGGAGCTTTCGTCGGGGGCGACCTACTCGTGGCGGCAGTCACGGTGGGAGCTCGAGGAGACGACGAGCGGCTCTACGGCAACTTTCCGTCCTACTCGCTCTACCCGGCGATCTGAGCATCCCCGATCCTGCGGTGGTCGAAGCGGAGGCAGCTCACATCGAGGCACTGGCAGTGTTGGACCGGATTGACAGTGCACTCGCCAGACTTGACCAGGGGCGCTTCGGCACCTGCATGAGCTGTGGTGGCCCGATAGAAGCTCCGAGGCTCAGCCACGATCCGACCGAGACGACGTGCAGTTCTCACGAGGCTCAGGTCGATCGCTAAGAGCGGATCCCACGACCCGGACGGGAGGCGGGCGCACCGCCCACCCGTCCGGACCCGGGGACTCGATCTGATCGATCAGCTCAAGCCTTCTTGGTCTCCCAAAAGATGGTGTCGATCTCGCCGATTCCGTCGAGGAGGCGGTTCGCAACAGCGACGTCCGTCGACTTCTTCACTTCACCCGCAGCCTTGGTCGTCTTCCAGAACAGCTCGTGGAGCTGCGGATACTTCTCCAGGTGCTCGGGCTTGAAGTAGTCGGTCCACAGCACCCAGAGGTGGTGCTTGACCATCTCGGCCCGCTCCTCTTTGATGGCAATGGCTCTCTCGCGAAAGACCGGGTCATCCGACCCGTTGAACTTCTCGATGCAGCCCTTGACGGATTCGGCTTCGATGCGGGCCTGTGCCGGGTCGTAGACGCCGCATGGCAGATCACAATGGGCATGAACCGTCGTCGGTGCGGCGAATCGGTCGAGCAGGTCGAACAGGCGGGATGTCAGGGGCATGCAAAGTCTCCTTGGGTCACACGGTGGTTACCACCCCACGGCGTGGGGTACCGACAATGTTGGCGGCAATTTGGAGACTACCCCTGGCTGTTGGTGGCGAACCCGTTCGTGGTGCACCCGATCGTGTCAGCGCCAGGCTGTCGTGGTGGCGATCGTCGGCCTCCTCGGAGCTGTCTCGTGGTGGACGAGGTGCTCGCTCCGCGTGGTTGTCGAAGGTCCCAGCATGTTGCCGACGCTGGCCCCAGGTGACCGGCTGCTCGTGGCCCGTCCGCTGCTCACTCGTTTCCCAGCGCCCCGTTTCACGGCGCCCAGTTTGATGGGAAGGCTCCTCGATTGGAGACACCCGTTGTCTTTGAGCGTCGGTCAGCTCGTGGTCGTGCGAGATCCGGTCCGTGGGTTGCTCCTTGTCAAACGGGTCACGGCGGTCGAGCCAGCTGCCGATCTGACGGCCGACGGTGATCCTCGACACTCTCGCTCCGGGGCCATGATGATCACCATTGAGGGCGACAACTCTGCTGCCAGCTGGGACAGCCGAGCTTTCGGCAAGATACACGCGAGTTCAGTCCTCGGTCGTCCGTGGTACCGATATGCGCCGGCCCGTCATGCTGGTCGTCTACCTCTGGGGGCTAACGTCAAGAGTGATGGCCATTCCCGGTCACACCCACGTCGATAGCAGTTCCGAGCCCTCATCGGAGCCAAGCCACATCGTGGATCTTGGGAGCTTCATTCGCCAGCAGCGCTCCGTGGCGAGTCTTTCGCTCCGGCGACTCTCAGAGCTCGCTGGCATCTCGAACCCTTACCTGAGTCAGATCGAGCGGGGACTGAAGCGCCCGTCAGCACAGATCCTGCAACAGCTGGCACGAGCACTTCGGATCTCTGCGGAGACCCTGTATGTCCAAGCAGGCATCCTCGATGAGCGTCCTGTCGGCGACGATCTCGACGCCCGAATCCTCGCTGATCCCTACCTGACCGTCGAGGAGCGCGAGGCGCTCGTTCGCGTCTACTGGTCGTACCGCAACCGGCGTAGTCCGGCGCCGATCGACGATCCCCCGCACGACTGAACCCGCGTCGGCCGGTACGCTCGACGCGAAATGCGCAAGCTAGCAGTGCTCTCGATGCACACTTCACCGCTCGCCCAGCCCGGCACCGGCGACGGTGGAGGGATGAACGTCTACGTGCGCGAGCTGTCCTCGGCCCTTGCTCGAGCGGGTGTCGCCTGTGACGTCTACACACGGGCGACGGAAGCGGGCCCGCACCAGGTCGACGTGGAGCCTGGACTGGTCGTGCACTACGTCGAAGCCGGTCCGAGCCATGCCGTCGAGAAAGCGGCACTCCACCTGTACGTCGACGAGTTCGCTCGCAACGTCGAGCAGCGGATGATCGAGCTGGAGCTGCTCGGAGAGCCTGCAGTGGATGCCATCCATGCCAACTATTGGCTCTCGGGAGTCGCCGGTCACAGCCTGAAGCATCGCCTTGGGCTGCCACTGGTGTCGACGTTCCACACACTCGATCGCGTCAAAGCGGAGGCCGAGCCCGACGACATCGACACGGTGGACCCCGAGCGCCGACGTCGTAGCGAGGCCGAGATCATTGGCTGCTCCGATGCCCTGCTGGCATCGTGCACCGTCGAAGAAGACCAGCTTGTCGAGCTCTACGGAGCTGAGCGCTCTCGCGTGCAGGTGATCGCGCCTGGGGTCGACCACGCGTTGTTCTCTCCGGGCGATCGGGCTCAGGCCCGCCGGGCTCTGCGCTTGGAAGGTGACGGCCCGCTCCTGTTGTTCGTAGGCCGTATCCAGCCATTGAAGGGTGTCGAGGTTGCCGTCAACGCCGTTGCTTGGCTCGACGCTGCTGGAGTTCCTGGAGCACAGCTGGTGATTGTCGGAGGTCCAAGCGGCCCAAAGGGTGCTTCCGAGGCGCTGGCCTTGCAGGCGATGGTCGCTCGTTTAGGACTCGGCGAACGCGTGCGGTTCGTCCCACCGCAATCGCACGAGCTGCTGTCAACGTTCTACCGAGCCTCGGATATCTGTCTCGTGCCTAGCAGGTCGGAGTCTTTTGGTCTGGTTGCGCTGGAGGCGGCTGCTTGTGGCATTCCGGTCGTCGCTTCGGCAGTGGGTGGGCTGACAACACTTGTCGAAGACGGTCGGACAGGGTTCCTCGTCGAGCGGGGCAACGCAGCAGGTTTTGCGGAGCGCATCGCCACGTTGTGGGCTCGGCCCGAGCTCGCTCGATCGATGGGCGACGCGGCTGCCGAGCGCGCACGTACGTACACCTGGTCGCTTGCAGCAGCGCGTCTACGACGTCTCTATGGGGAGCTGACCTCTCGGTCGCTCGTGGAGTGCAGCTAGCGAGCGACGGCGATCTCGCCTAGTCCGTATCGTGGCTCCGCATGCGGACTGACGCCCGCATGCGGACTGACGCCCGCATGCGGACTGA
>Ga0116230_10008667_pt1 | contig 10019 bp, 8 predicted proteins | sample S1TSphfallax_3_FD_88678 | JGI IMG/M metagenome (GOLD analysis project Ga0116230, IMG submission 88678) | Host-associated microbial communities from peat moss isolated from Minnesota, USA - S1T2_Fd - Sphagnum fallax MG | ecosystem: Host-associated > Plants > Peat moss > Unclassified | place: USA...
GGATTGCCCGCTTCACCCACCGGCCGGTTGGCCAGCCGCAGCGTATCGCCGGCCCGCAGAATGCCGCCGGTATGCCCGCCAAAACCGCCCAGAGTGAAGGTGGCGGTGCTGCCCAGATATTCCGGCGCGTCAAACCCGCCGGCCACCGCCAGATAGCTGCGCTGGCCGGGACCGGTAATGCCGCCCAGGCTGAGGATTTGCCCCGGCCGCACCGGCACCGCCGTGTCATGCGGCACCGCTTCACCATCCAGCGTCGCCGCCATCGCGGCGCCGGTCAGCGCGATGGCCGATGCGGCAAAAAATTTCAGCGTCGGGCCGGTCACGGTGAGCTCCAGCGCCGTCGCGCCAGGCGGATTGCCGAGCAGCCTATTGGCGGCGGCAAAGCTCTTGCCATCCATCGGGCCGGAGGGCGGAATGCCGACCTCCCAGAACCCCAGCCGGCCGGGCAGACTCTGCAGCGAGGATTGCGCCCCGCCATCCAGCACCGCGACGGTCTGCGGCTGATAGGCGAAGCCGGCCAGCGTCTTGGTCGTCATGCTGCCGGCCAGAAAATCCGGCAGGTTCAGAATCTCATAGCAATAATCCTTGTTCGTTTCGATGCCGCTGATATCGGCGGCGCGCAGCCCGGCCCGCAGATTGGCGATGGCCGCCTCCCGCGTCTCCCCGGTCGCGATGAACTTGGCGATCATCGGATCATAGAACGGCGCCACCGTGGTGCCGGATTCCACCCAGCTATCCACCCGCAAGCCGGGCGGCGGGGTGTAGTTGATAATGGTCCCGCTGGCCGGCCGGAAATCCTCCGCCGGAATCTCCGCGTAAATCCGCGCTTCGATCGCCGCCCCCCTGGAGACAAGCGAGGCTTGCGCCGGCATCTCAAATTCGCCGGCCGCCTGCCGGATCATCCATTCCACCAGATCCACGCCGAACACGGATTCGGTAACGCCATGCTCCACCTGCAGCCGCGTATTGACCTCCAGAAAGTAGAATTTTTGCGCCTGCGCATCATAGATGAACTCCACCGTCCCGGCCGAGGCATAGGCGACGGAGCTTGCCAGCGCGATCGCCGCCGCTTGCAACTGTTGCAGAATTTCAGCCGAAATATTCGGCGCCGGCGTCTCCTCGATAACCTTCTGGTTGCGCCGCTGCAGCGAACAATCGCGCGCCCCCAGCGCCACCACATTGCCCTTGCCGTCGCCGAAAATCTGCACCTCGATATGCCGGGCGGAGGCGACGAATTTTTCCAGAAAAACCGCCGCATTGCCAAAATTGGCGGCCGCCAGCCGGCCGATGCTCTCAAACTTCTCCTGCAATTCCGCATCGTCATGGCAGAGCACCATGCCGATGCCGCCGCCGCCGGCCGAGCTTTTCAGCATCACCGGATAGGTAATGCGCGCCGCCTCCCGCAACGCCCCCTCGGCACTCGCAATCAGCCCGGAACCCGGCAGCATCGGCACGCCGGCCTTCTCGGCCAAAGCCCGGGCGGTATGCTTCAGCCCGAAATCCTGCAACTGCGCCGCGCCGGGGCCGATGAACACAATGCCCGCCGCCGCCAGCCGCTCGGCGAACTCCACCCGTTCCGAAAGAAACCCATAGCCCGGATGCACCGCCTGCGCGCCGGTCTGCTTGCAGGCGGCAATAATGGCGTCAATGTCCAAATAGCTCTGCGCCGCCGGCGGCGGCCCAATATGCACCGCCTCATCCGCCGCCAGCACACCCGGCGAAAACCGATCGGCATCGGAATAAACCGCGACCGAGGCAATATTCATCGCCCGCAGCGTCTTGCAAATCCGCAGCAGAATTTCGCCCCGATTGGCGATCAAAACTTTCGTGAACATGGTGGCTATCCTGCTTGGCTTGGGGAAAGTCTGGGAAGCACTTCTTTTTCTGAAGAAAAAGAAGCAAAAAGACTTTTTTTACTCTGGGCCTGGGGCGTTGGCGAAATCGCGCCCATGGCCCAGCGTAAAAAAAGTTTTTTGGTTCTTTTTTTCAAAAAAGAACGCCTTGCTTACTTATCAGCGATAATGATGCGTATCGGCGTGGGATTGAACCCGTTACATGGGTTATTCACCTGCGGGCAATTGGAAATCAGCACCAGCACATCCATCTCGGCCCGCAATTCGACATAGCCGCCGGGCTTGGAGACGCCGTCATCCACCGTCAGCTCGCCATTCGGGCGGATCGGCACGTTCATGAAGAAATTGACATTGGAAACCAGGTCGCGCTTGCCCATGCCGTATTTGGCAAGTTCCACCAGGAAATTTTCCCGGCAGGCATGCATGAAGCGGGTCTCATGGCCGAAGCGCACGGTGTTGGATTCGCAGGAGCAGGCGCCGGCATTGGTGTCGTGGAAGCCGCAGCTATCGGCCACCAGCGTGAGCATTTTCCGGCCCTCGTTGGAGCGCAAAACGGCGCCGGTTTCCAGATAGAATTTGCCGCCGGCCATCGCCTGCGCGGCCAGCGTATCCTGGGCGGAATAGCGCTCGGATGGGTCATGCGGATTGTAGAACAGCGCGTCCACCGCCTGCTGGCCGTCGAGGTCGATGATGCGCATGCTCTGCCCGGCTTTCAGCGTCGCCGAATAGGGCGCGCGGGCGGCAACGGTGACGTCTGATAAAATGCTCATGCGGAAAACACCTCGTCGGTATTGACGAAGCCGCGGACGGCTTCCTCGGTGAAGTGGCGGCAAAGATCGTCCGGTCCCGGCGGCGTGTGGGCGATGGCGATGTCGATCGGCCCGGTCGCCTCCTGGATCGGGCTTAACGCATGCGGCGTGTTGGACAGCGCCACCAGCAGGTTCTGCTCGGCCCGCAGCGTCACCACGGCGCCGGCCGGCGGCCCGCCCAGGTAATGGAACCGCCCGGCATCATCGGTGGCGATTTTCGAGAACAGGCTGAGCGCCGGCCCAAGGTCTTGCCGCGTCAGGCCGAATTTTGCGGCGGCCAGGCGCAGATTATCCCGTCCATTGCGGCCGGCGGTCTGCGCCGGGCTGTTCGGGCCGATGATGCTGTCATGCCCGGCGCCGCTATCGGCGGTGATGGAAGCCAGCACCCGCCCCATGTCGGAGAACAGCACGCGGCCGGTGGTCAGCCGCGTGGTCCATTGCAGTTTAACCGTGTCACCGGCGTTGTAGCGCTCGGAGGTATCATCCGCATTCCACAAGAACAGCGCGGCGCCGGGGGTGCCCGCCGGGTTGCCGATGCGGATGGTATCAAAGCGCTTCAGCCGCAGCGCCAGATACCAGCCGGCCGGGATCGACGCCGTCTTATGGATGCGCTCCGGTGGAAGCGCATCCATGCCGGCAGGCAGGGCAGGGGTGGCGGCCGCCCGTGCCCGGGCGGCCTCCTGCAGCGCCAGATAGCGCGTGCGGTATTGTTCAGGCGTCAGTTGATCGAGATCCGGCATGGCTTACTCCGCGGGCTTGACGAGGCTGGCGCTGGATGCCGCCTGCCGCCGCATCAGCGGATAGGCGATGCCGCCGATCAGGGTGGCGCCGAGCACAAACAGCGGCGCGAACCAGGTGAGCGGCCATGGGCCGTTGCCGGCATTATAGATGGCCGCCCGCGGCCAGCCGACATCGACCAGCAGCGCCAGGCCGAAGAACACCGCGACGAAGTTGATCAGCAGGCCCCAGCGGCCGAGATTGAAATAGCCGGGATGGAAGATCTGCGAGAACGTCTCATGCCCGCGCAGCCGCTGGATCAGCAGCGGCACCGTGACCAGCAGGTAAGCCAGGTACACAATCACCACCGCCACGCTGGTGATGTCGCCGAACACGCTGGCCGAGCCCAGGCTCAGCAGCAGCACGCCGATCGCCAGCGCGCAGACCACGAAGCTGGGCAGCAGCGGCGTGCTGGTGCGCTTGGAGACCTTGGAGAGCGCCTTGGCAAACGGCAGCCGGCCATCGCGGGCCATCGAGAACATCACCCGCGCCGCCGAAGCCTGGATCGCCAACGCCGCCGAGAAGATCGAGGTGGAGACGATGGCGAGCATGATTCGGCCCAGCACCGGCCCGCCTTGCGCGGTCAGCACATAGGCGATGCCTTCATTGGCGAGGTTGCCGTCGGTCAGGCTGGGCGCGGCCATCAATGCGCCGAGCAGTACCAGCCCGCCGCCGATCGCCGAGACCAGCATGCAGCGGGTGATGGCGGAAGGCGCGGTACGCCGCGGGTCACGGGTCTCCTCGGAGAGTTCGGCGGCCGAATCAAAGCCGTACATCACATAGGTTGCCATCAGCATCGAGGCGAGGAACGCCCAGATATAGCTGCCATTGCCCTGCACCCCGCCGGTCGACATCACCACGCCGGGTCCGCGGACCGAGTGGGTGAACAGGATGATGATCAGCAGGATGACACCGAAGATCTCGGTGGAGACGCCGATCACGGTAATGGTGGCGAGCCGCTTGATGCCAAAGGCGCTGATGAACCCGCAAATCAGGATCACGATGGTGCCGAGCAGGATGGCGTTCAGCGCGCCGGTCGGCGAGGTGGGGGAGGCATTGCCGCCGACCAGCTGGAAGCCGGACCACACGCCGGGCAAGGCCGCCTGCATGGCGATCGCGATGGCCGAGACGCTGACGATATAGCCGATCAGCATGAACCAGCCGGCGAACCAGCCGAGCGGATCGGTCGAGACCCGCCGCGACCATTGGTAGATGGCGCCGGCGACCGGATAGCGCACGGAAAGCTCGGCGAAGACCAGGGCGACGCAGAACTGGCCGATGAAGACGATCGGCCAGGTCCAGAAAAATGCCGGTCCGCCGAAGCCGAAGCCGAAGGCGAACAGTTCGAAGACGGTGGTGAGAATGGAGACGAATGAAAAGCCGGAGGCAAACGAGGCAAAGGGCCCAAGTTCGCGCTTCAGTTCCTGTTTATAGCCCAATGACTCCAGGCCATCGGCGATGCCTTGCGGGTTGGTAACGTCGCTCATGTTTCGAATCCTTGATGGATGATATGGGATGAATTGAAAATGCAGGGTGGCCGGGGGGGGGGCTGGCGGCCTAGGCCGAGCTGATCCAGCCAGGGCGCCGGACGGCTTTGATGCGGTCAGAGCCGGCCCAGCGGAATTCGGTGAAAATTTTACGTTTCATCATGTGCAAGCCTCTATCGTTGAAGTTCATTTCTCCATCGATACGAGGGCACCGGTAGAGAGCTGACGCGTACCCACGCATCCATGCTCTCCCGGGTTTTTATCCCGCCGTGCACCAATGCGGATTTCTCCCCGCAAGGTCGCTGCTCTCGGACCAGCACCGGGAAAACCCGGCCGGAACCCTAGCAGCCTGAAAATCCCCTAAGCGAATTCCGTGCCAACCCAAATGGCCTAAAAATCGCCAGTCATTTAAGTCTGAAGCCGAAATTATGACCAAAAACTAACCAACCTGACGCATTTTAAACCAGACCCGCCCAATAAAAAACCACCCGCGTAGGGCGGAAAAGCGCAGCGCATTCCGCCATCTTTCACTCCAGCCAAAACCTTGACAGCACCGGACGCTACGGGAGAAGGGAAACGGATGAAAAATAACAGGCCGGTGGCGGCCACACTCGCCGGGAGCAGGAAGCCGGCGCGCGCGCGGCCGGAAATTGCGCCGCTGTTTCGTGTTGCGGCGGTGCTTGCGCTAGGCAGCTTCACCGCCTGCCAACCCACGCCAAACCAGATCGACCAGCACCTCATGACCGTCACGACCTCGCCGATTCCGGGCGCCACCGCCAAGGTCGTGCCGGCCGCGCCGATGCAAAGCAACGCCCCGCCGGCGAAATTCTGTGTGACGGATGCGGGGTATTGTCCGCTGCCGGCGCCGGCCGGTGCCGGGCAGTACTGTATATGCCAGACCGGCAGCCTGATGTATGGCGGCAAGACCAATGCGGCGCCAACCACGTACAAGGCGCCGCTCTTCGGCCAATAATAACGACGATCCAAGGAAACAACCGTGCAGAAGCATTTGAACATCGTTCTGAAGGCAGTGTTCTGTCTGCTGCTTTGCCTGCCAGTGCTGGTGCAGTCGCGCCAGCTTGCGGCAGCTCAGACCAGCACCGTCCTGCCCGCCGCGCCGGCCGCACCGGCCGCACCGGTCGCACCGGCCGCGCCGGCCGCGCCGGCCGCGCCCGCCGCACCGGCCGCGCCGGCGGCAACCGCCGGGCCGGCGGTTGCCGATATTGCCGCAGCGCCGCCACCGCCGATCCAGGTGAGCATCGCCGGCATGGTCCGCAATTCCGACCCGATCGTGCAGGCGGTCATGGCGTTTCTGTTATTATGTTCGGCCGCCAGCTGGGCGGCGTTCATCTTCAAATCCTTCGTGCTCGCAGCGGCGCAGCGCAGTACCAGGCAATTCTCGGCGGCCTTTCGGAATGCCGCGACGATGGACAATGCCGAGGCGGCGGTGAATACCGCCGGCGACGGGCCGGCCCGCCGGATGCTGGCGGCGGCCAAGCAGGAATGGGATGCAACGCTCAGCGTCACCGGAACGCCGCTGGCCGCGCATCAGACCAACCGGCTGCTGCAGCGCCTGGTGCTGGCGATGGGCAGCGTTCAGGAACGCGCGCTCGCAAGCCTGGGCAGCTGGATGGGCCTGCTCGCCACCATCGGCTCGACCGCCCCGTTCATCGGCCTGTTCGGAACTGTCTGGGGCATCCTGGACAGTTTCGAGCACATATCGGCATCCTATAACACCAGCCTGAGCGTGGTCGCGCCCGGTATCGCGGAAGCGCTGCTGGCAACCGCGGTCGGTCTGTTCACCGCGATCCCGGCAACCATGTTCTATAACCGGTTCGCCCGCGAGAGCGGCAAGATCACCGGCATGCTGGATAATGTCGCGGCGGAGCTGATCGTCTTCGCCTCGCGCGATGTCGAGCGCCTCGGCAAATGAGCATCAAACTTTCCGAGGATCAGGTAAGCTTCCGGCGGCACAGCTACCCGCCCAATGCCGAGATCAACGTCACCCCGTTTGTCGACGTCATTCTGGTGCTGCTCGTCATTTTCATGATCGCCGCACCTTTGGCGACCGTTACCGTGCCGGTCGACCTGCCGCAGAGCAACGCCGCGGCCACAGCGCCGCCGGCCGCACCCGTCATCGTGACGGTGCAGACCGACGGGACCATCTTCGTCGGGGCGGCGAAAACCGATGCGGCGCATCTGGTTCCGGCATTGTTGACCGCCACCAAACAAGACCTCGACACCCGGCTATTGCTGCGCGGCGACAAGCATCTGGAATACGACCAGCTGATGCATGTGATGAACCTGATTTCGGCCGGCGGCTTTGGCAAGATCGGACTGGTCGCGGAACAATCGGACCAGCCCTGATTTGGAAAGCATCGAAGACAACCGGCGGTTTGCGGCGGTCGCGGTTTTCGCCTCGATCGTCCTGCACATCATCCTGGCAGGTCTGGTGGTGAAAATGGCGGTGCAAACCACGCCGCCGCCACGCTTCATCGCGGTTGACCTGGTGCGGCTGCCGCCGCCGGTCGTAAAGCCGGTCCCAAAGCCGGTTCCAAAACCAAAGCCGGTGCTGCTGCCAAAGCCGGTGGCGGTCACCCGGCCGGTGCCGCATCCGGTGCCCGAACATCAGGCGCCGGCGCATGGCCATCTCCCCCGCATTATCGCCGAGCGGCCAAGGCCCGCACCGCCGGCGATGCATTTCGGCGCGGCCGGCGCGCAAGCCGGGCTAGGTCTTGACCTTGGCACGCCCGCCGGCGGCAGCGGCCAGGGCTCGATGGATGGGTTCGATGATAGCGTGAAGGCGCGGATCGAGGCGGCCAAGACCTACCCGCCAGGCCTGCCCGGTACCTGGAACGAATGCGCGATCGACTACAGCGTGACGATCGACCGGAATGGCCAGCTGGTCGACTACAAGCTGTGGGGCTGCGGCGATCCGTTCCTGGATTCGGCGGCGCGCGCCGCGATTCTGGTGGCCGGCCCATTTCCACCCCCGCCGGATTTTGGCGGCGCTCAATATACCGTGTTCGGCACACTGATCTTCAAGGGGAAATAATGAACAGATTGCCGCTGATCGTCATGGCCGTCGCGTGGCTCGGCGTGTTTTGCCTGCTGGGCTGCGCCGAACCGGCGCAGCCGGTGGCGCCGTCGCACACGGCCGTTGCCTATACCCTCGGCACGCCGCTCAGTGTCATCGAAAACGATCCCGCCGGTAACCAGATCATTCTGCGCGACGTTCCGGACGTTAAACTTAATCCGAACTACCAGATGTCGCCGCTGAACAGCCTGTTGGATATCGAGAATTTATCGGGATCGACGATCCCGCCGCAGCAGCTGGCGCGCGTGCAGGTGGATCTTGCCCAGCTTTCGAACCAGGAACAGGGGGTGCAAAGCCCAAGCTTTGTGGCGCCGCCGGTTTATACCACCAGCTTTGTCTGCGAGGACGGCAATACGGCGGTACAAAACGCGGTCTGCCAAAATCCGCAGCTGGCCTCGCTGGATGTGCAGATGGGCGCGCTGGTGCGGCAGCTTCTGGGGGATAATGACGTATTTGAACGCGACCAGGTGCTGGCCTCGCAGCGGGCCTGGCTGCTGGGGCTGGGGGCTGCCTGCGGGCTGACCGCCGCCCCTTCAAATGCCGAAAATGCCGGCAGCATCGCCGATGCGGGGAGCATTTCCTGCCTGGCCGGGGCCTATCAGTCGCGGATCGCGGCGTTGCAGAGCTGGACCACGCCGCAGCTCGCGGACGCCGATTCGCAAGGCGCCGCGCTGGCAAAATATGTCACCTACAAGCCGCTCGACGCCAGACAGCCGGCACTTTGCCAGGCGATCGGCAGCCAGGCGGCGGCCGCGCTGGCCGGTGACGGCGCGATCGACCCGGCGCGGCTCGACGGCGCGCAGGAGCTCGCCGGCTCACACGGCCCGGCATCGGCGACCGATCCGCAAGGCGGCAGCATTTTCGTGGATCTCTACCGGGCCGGGCTATATGGCGGCTATGAGCGGCGGGCCCGCGGTGTGACCCTCTCTGGCGCCACCGCGCCCATCATCAATCCTGAGACCCTGGGCGATTATGTCGAGACGCTGCCCAATGGCGGCGGCCGGTTCGTCAACTTCGCCTCGCAGACCAACGATTACGGGGCGATCGACGTGTTCACCTATCAAGGCCAGCTGCTGGCCCTGGTGACCGACACCGTCGGCTATAATTCGCCCGCCCCGCCCGGCGAGGCCGCGGTTGCGGGCGTTTTCACCATCTCGCAGGGCGCGGCATCGCCGGCCTGTTTGTATGAGACGTTCCTGATGCCGCCGCCGATCGCCATGGGGGTGTTCGGCACGCAGCCCTCGTTGACGCCGTTCTTGGCGCTGATCGCCAAGATCGAAGGGGCGCCGCCGGATAATTTCGCGCCGAGCGACCGCCAGGACCTCACCTATTTCCAGGGCGAGCTGGACTGGACGATGTTCTACATGCCGCTTGTGATCACCGCCCAGGTGCAGAATGCGAACTGGACCGGCTGGCTGCGCAGCCGGCATGACCAGGTGCTGGATGATCTTTATGCCTGGTCGCAGAAAGGCCAGCAGAACCAGACCGAGTTCAACCAGCTCTTTGCGCTGCTCACCCCGGCGGCGACGGAGCTGGATACGGTCTACGTGCAGCAGCAGGGGCTGACGGCCGCACAGGCCGAACAGGCGACCGCCATCGCAATGATGGAGCTGCTCTACCAGACGACCTACTACCTCGACCCCGGCCTCGGCGCCGGCCCCATCGACCCGGCCGATTACACAAACTACCGGCCGCGCTACCCCATCCTGGCCAACCCGCAATCATAACCTCGTAGGGCGGAAAAGCGAAGCGCATTCCGCCATCTTGCCAATATATTGTAAAAACCGCAGCAAAAATAACGTGTTTTTTAAATTAACCATAACATGGTTAATCGGCGGCATAACTGGATAAAACGCCGGAAAACGAAGCTTTATGCAGAGACAAGCGCCTCCATCCAACCCCGCCGGCCGGATCGCCAGGATCATACGCCCAGCCGCCATGGCCCTCGCACCCCCAGGACGCGAGCCCAAAATCCGGACAACCCGCCCTGTGGATA
>Ga0116230_10008670_pt1 | contig 10017 bp, 10 predicted proteins | sample S1TSphfallax_3_FD_88678 | JGI IMG/M metagenome (GOLD analysis project Ga0116230, IMG submission 88678) | Host-associated microbial communities from peat moss isolated from Minnesota, USA - S1T2_Fd - Sphagnum fallax MG | ecosystem: Host-associated > Plants > Peat moss > Unclassified | place...
CAGCACATTGTACACCGTAGGCGTTGTGGCTTATACTTCCGAGGGACCCCATATCTTGTGGGGTCCGTTCTTGGAGGCTCGAGTCTCAACTGACCTGTCCCAGTTGCCGCAAGAGCGAAACACGCGTCGTCGACTCGCGTGACGACGAAAGCGTCGTCCGCCGTCGGCGTGAGTGCTTGGACTGCAAGCACCGTTTTACGACCTACGAGCGCATGGAAGCCCCGCGCCTATTCGTCGTGAAAAAAGACGGTCGGCGCGAGCAATATAACCGCGATAAAGTCCTCGCCGGTTTGCGGCGCGCGTGCGAGAAGCGACCGGTCTCCGAGGCACAGATGGAAGAGATCGTCGTCGCGATCGAACGCGAGCTCTTCTCGCGCGGTGATAACGAAGTGCCCGCGGCGATGGTCGGCGAGAAGCTGATGGAAGCGCTCAAGCGCATCGACAAGGTTGCGTACATCCGCTTCGCAAGCGTCTATCGCTCGTTCGACGACATCGGAAAATTCCAAGCGGAATTGGCCGAGCTTACGCAATAACGGCCTCATGGGTCGAGGTCTTCGCGCACGCCCGGTCGTGACCGGCACGTTTCGCTCGCTCGCGAACGTCAACTATCGTTTTTGGGCGGCCGGTGCGCTCGTTTCGAACATCGGCACGTGGATGCAGCGCACGGCGCAAGCGTGGCTCGTACTCACGCAGCTCACGCATCAAAATGCGAGCGCCGTCGGCATCGTCACCGGCCTGCAATTCGCGCCGCTCGTACTGCTCTTGCCCGTGAGCGGTTTCGCGGCGGATCACTTCGATCGGCGTAAGCTATTACTGGTTACGCAGGGCACGATGGGCGCACTGGCACTGTGCCTCGGTGCGCTTACGGTCGCGGGCGTCGTGCAGTTGTGGCACGTCTACCTGTTCGCCTTTTTGCTCGGGTGCGTGACGGCGTTCGATACGCCCGCGCGGCAGACGTTCGTTTCGGAACTCGTCGGCGAGACCGATCTCTCCAATGCCGTCGCGCTCAATTCGACGTCGTTCAACGCCGCGCGAATGATCGGTCCCGCGATCGCGGGCTTGCTGATCGCGGGCGTCGGCACGGGATGGGCATTTCTCATCAACGGCGTATCGTTTGCGGCGGCGATCGCGGCGATACTGTCGCTGCGCGTCGATCGCTTGCATCGCAGCGCGCGAGCGACGCGTAGCCGCGGAAGTTTGCTCGAAGGCTTTCGCTACGTGTGGGAACGCCCCGAACTGCGCGTGGTCTTCTTCGCGCTCTTTCTCGTGGGAACGTTCGGATTCAATTTCCAAGTCTTCATCGCGACGATGGCCGCCAAAGTGTTTCACGTCGGCCCGGGACCGTACGGCCTCTTGACCTCGATCATGGCGATCGGCACCGTGACGGGCGCGCTCCTTGCGGCACGGCGCGAAACGCCACGCGTGGTCTACGTGTTCGCCGGTGCGCTCGTCTTCGGCGTCGGCTTTACGCTCGCGGCGGTCGCACCGAACTACCTGCTCTTCGCCGCGGCGCTCGTCGTCATCGGCATTTCGGCGCAGACGTTTTCAACGACGGCCAACAGCGCCGTGCAACTCGCGACCGAACCCGCGATGCGTGGGCGCGTCATCGCGATCTTCTTTACCGTCGCGCTCGGCGGCACGCCCATCGGCGCGCCGATCGTCGGCTGGGTCGCCGACGCGTACGGCGCGCGCTGGTCCCTCGCCGTCGCCGCCGCTGCGGGGTTCGGCGCGGCGCTCGTCGGCGCGATCTACCTCGTGCGCTATCGTCACTTGCGGCTTCGCATCGAGGCCGGACACGTGCGCCTCTCGATCGATCCGCTGGGCGCCGCACCGGTCGCGCGATAAACGCACGACGCCCGCGCGGTAATCGCGCGTCGTCACGAAGAAACGGCTCGCCATGACCGACGGCTTTATCGTCGAGGTGAAAGTCCTCGATGCGCGCGTGCTCGCGTGGGGCGTACCCAAACATCACAGCGCGATGGCCGCGGGCATCGATCTCTACGCATGCTGCGACGAGCAAATCGCGATCGCGCCGCAATCACCCGCGCTTTTGATCCCCTCGGGCATCGCGATCCATATCAACGACGCGAACGTCACGGCGATCATCGCGCCGCGTTCGGGGCTCGGTCATCGTCAGGGTCTGGTGCTCGGCAATACGATCGGCGTCGTCGACGCGGACTACACGGGTCCGGTGATGGTGAGCGCGTGGAACCGCAGCGCGCCCGGCACGGAGCCGATCGTGATCGCCCCGGGCGATCGCATCGCGCAGCTGCTGTTCGTCCCGATCCTCCACCCGACGCTAACCGTCGTACACGACTTCACGGCGACGACGCAGCGCGGTGCGAGCGGCTTCGGCTCGACGGGGAGCCGCGCTGCCTCATGAACGTGTACGTCGTGGGAGCGGGCGCCGTGGGCACCTATCTCGGCGAACTCTTACGTGCGACGGGATCGCAGGTGACGTACGCGCCGCGCGAACTCGCCGCCGTCGAACCGCACCCGGCCGATCTCGCGATCGTCGCCGTGAAAGCGTTCGCGACCGAGAACGCGATCCGCACGCTGCAACGCGCGCAGATCGGCGACGGGGCCGTCGTCTTCACGCCGCAAAACGGCGTCGGCAACGAAGAACTTTTGGCCGCGGCGTTCGGAGCCGATCGCGTGTGCTCGGGTGCGCTCACGGTGCCCGTCGAGCGGCGCGCCGACGGCTCGATCGAAGCGGCCAATCGCGGCGGCCTCGGCCTCGCACCGGTCGGCCGCGACGCGCTCAACTGGCTCGTCGCCGCGTTCGGACAGACGGCGCTCCCGACGACGGTCTTCGCGGATTATCGCGCGATGAAGTGGTCGAAGCTCGCACTCAATATCATCGCGAACGCGAGCTGCGCGATCTTGGACGTCCTTCCCGAAACGCTCGTCTCGTACAAAGACGTCTTCGCGCTCGAAATCGAAGCGGTGCGCGAAGTCCAGGCCGTGATGAGCGCCCTGCACTTGCAACCGGTCGATCTCCCGCGTTATCCCGTGCGCGCGCTCTTCGCGGCCGCGGGGCTGCCCGCGCCGCTCGCACGCGCGCTGCTCGGCCGTCGCATCGCGGGCGCGCGGGGACGCAAGCCGCCGTCGCTCTTGCTCGACGTGCGATCGGGCAAAGGCCGCACCGAGATCGACGCGCTCAGCGGAGCCGTCGCGCGCGCGGCCGAGCACGCGGGCATCGCCGCGCCGGTCAACGCGACGTTCGCGAAGATCGCGGACGCCGTCGCACGCGCTGCAGACTTGCGTGCGACGTATCGCGAGAATCCGAACGCACTCGTACGCGCGGTCGCCGTGGAGCGGCAACGGTCGCTACCCGGTCGAAAGGCGACGGCGTGAACGAGTCGAGCGAGTTTCCGTCGGGCCAACCGACCGTCGTTATCACGGGCGCGGGCCGCGGCATCGGCGCTGCGGCCGCGATTCGCTTTGCCGGCAAGGGATGGCAAGTTGCGATCATCGATCGCGACGCGCAAACGCTCGCGACGACGGCGGCAACGCTCGGCTCGGCGTGCGTCTGGTCGGGCGAAGCCGACGTCACCTCGCACGCCTCGCTCGCGAGCGCGGCGCAGGCGATCTACGCGAAGACGGCGCGCGTCGACGTGCTGGTCAATAACGCAGGGATCCTCCGCGTCGGCCCCTTCGAAACGATCTCGCCCGAAGACGCCGAAGCGCAAATTCGTGTCAACGTGCTCGGCGTGGTCAACGGCATCTACGCATTCTTCGAAGCGCTCAAAGCGACGCCGGGCGCGCGCATCGTCAACCTCGCGTCCGCGTCGTCGATCTACGGCACGCCGGATTTCGCGGTGTACTCGGCAACCAAGTTCGCCGTACGCGGCCTAACCGAAGCGCTCGAGATCGAATTCCGCCGCCACGGCATCACGGTCTGCGATATCTCCCCGCCGTTCGTGTCGGGGCAGATGCTCGCGTCACAAAGCTACATCGCTCCGGGCGTCAAGTCGATGGGCATCAAGATGTCGCCCGAAACGGTCGCAGACGCGATCTACCGCGCCGCGACCGCGCACTACCCGCACGTGCATTACACGTTGCAGACGAGCCAACGTTTGCTACGCCCGCTCTCTGCCATCACGCAGCTCACGCGTCCCGTGATGGCGAAGCTAATGGGCTACTAGCCCGTAGCGCTGACGGTTAGGCGCTCTCGAAGAGCTCCTGTCCTACGTACTTGCCCGGCTGCACGCCGCCGGGGACCGCGAAGAGACCGCCGCCGGTGTGGCTTGCGAACTGGTTGAGCATGTCGAGCTTCGACATCTTTTCGAACATCGGGATGAACGCCGTCGTCGGATCGCGCTGATAGCAAATAAACAGCAAACCCGCATCGTACTCCATGCCTTGATGCCAAGGCGGCCAGCGCTCGGCGACGAGGCTCACGCCGTCGTTGTAGGAGTACCCCCGCCGCAAGATCTGCGCGCCGTTATTGGTCGACGCGTTCGCGACGCGCACGTGGGCGGCTTCGGAGATCACGAGGTTGCCGTCGCTATCGGTCGCCGAGAGCGGCAACGGATCGGATTCGTGCTTGGCACCCAGCGGCGCGCCCGAAAGTTTGGAGCGCCCGATCGTCTGCTCTTGGAAGGCGACCTTCATCTGATCCCAGTGTTCCATCGCGATGCGAATGCGGCGCGTCACGACGTAGCTGCCGCCGCGCATCCAGCTCGGCGATTCGCTGCCCGCCCACACGTAGCGAGGCAAATCGCTTACGGTTTGCGTGCCGTCTTTGAAGCCCATGAGATTGCGCGGGCTCTTCGACGTATCGCCGGAAAGAAAACCCGACTGGACCCAGCGCATATCGGCGACGCCGGCCGCCAACCGCGCGAGTTGGCGCACGGCGTGAAACGCGACTTGCGGATCGTCCGCGCAGGCCTGCACGTAGAGATCGCCGCCGGTCTTGCCTTCGATGAGTTGGTCGCCGGTAAACCGCGGCAGATCGACGAGCTGCGCCGGACGGTGCGCCGCGAGCCCGTAACGATCGGTACCGTCCTTAACGAATAATCCGGACCCGAATCCGAACGTAAGCGTCAAACGTGCGGGGGACAGCTCGAGCGCTTCCCCGCTATCGTAGATCGTCTTGGTCGGATCGTAGCCGTTGGCGGCCGGGGCGACGGGCAAACCGCGGCTCATGCGCTCCGCAGCCGACGTCCACGCCTGCAGCATCGCGACGATGTCGGCGCGCTTGGTCGCCACGAGATCGAACGTCGCGACGTACGTGTGGCTCTGTTGCGGCGTGACGATCCCCGCTTGATGCTCGCCGTAAAACGCTTCGACCGGCTTCTGCGCGCTTGGATGAGCGGCGAGCTTTGCGCTCGCCTTCTCGACCGCGGCCGACGCCGGGCTTATGGCGAGGCCGACCGCAGAACCGATCGCCGCCGAAACGGCAAACAAACGGCCGCGGGTCAGTCGGGCGGAATCGGGGGTCTGGGTGGGGTCGTCGTTCACGGGGTCGCCTCTGCGAGATAGTTCGTATCGTCCTCAACGTAATAGAGGCCGGTTCCGTCCGGTTTGATCGCGATTCCGAAGAGATCGCCGTTGCCCGGGGGCGTTTGCGCCTGATCAACGTCCAGCCACTGGGCATAGATCTGTTTCCCGGAGACCGGGTCGATCTCGACCACTTGGCCGTTGAGCCCGTTGGTCGAGAGCAAGTGACCGTTGGGTGCCATGATGAGCGAGAGCGGATCGATGATAAGGCCTTTGCTCGTCACGACCGTCCCGGTTCCGGCGCTCGTCGTGCGCGTGATCGCGTCGGGGATCTTCACGATACTGCTTTCGACCGCATTGGAAACGTACAGGGTTCCGTCGGGTCCGAGCGCCACGCCCGTCGGCCCGAAGAGGAAGTTATCGAGGTCGGCCTGTTGCGGCAGACCGCTCGCGATGACCGTTTGGCTTTTGATTTCCGGCGGCTTGCCGTCGGGGATCGCGACGTCGATCCGAAGCACCGTCGCCTTGCGAACGACGAGGGGCCCGCCGGTGTCGGGATCGAGTACGCCGGGCTTCGGCACGTCGAAACCGGCCATGCTGATGAAGAGCGATGCCGAACTCCCGTGATCGTCGACGGCCATGTTGCCCCAGGGGTCTTCGATGTTCGGCCCGGCCCACGTCGCGACGACGTTGCCGGTCGGATCGAGCACGAAGAGGCAACCGTCGCCCTTGGTTCGCGTCGTGCCGTCTTTGCTCGGCGTGCTCCCGACGACGACCCAGCCCGACTTCAACATGATCATCGCGGTCGACAGTCCGACGCCGCCCGGGCAGCCGGGCATCTCCTGCGGTAACTTCGCGAAGAGCGTCGTCTTTTTCGTCGCGGGTGAATAGTCGATAATTGTCGTGCCCGTACCCTGCAGGTTCGAGACGTTGTTGAAGTTATCGACGAGCACGTCGTCGGCTTTGATCTTGCCCGCGGAGACCGGCGCGACGACGATCGCGTAGGGATTGAGATCGCCGTTATCCGTGACGGTCGAGGTCAAGAGCGTGTGGCGGTGCAGAACTTCGAGCAGACCCTGCGGCGGATTTGCCCCGGCGGCGCCGATTTGCAGCACCGCAAACGCGGCGACGAGCGCCGCTACTTTAGAGCTGAATGATCGTGCGAAGGCCGATGATAGGTTCATTACCGATTCTCCGATTGGGCGAATTTGGATTGGGGAGATTCGCGCCGGGATTGAGGGTGTACTGAAAGTCGGGTTGCAGCTGGATGAACGAGTTGTACTGGTATTGATACGTCGCTTCGAAGAACGTTTCGCCGTTGCGCACCGGGTAGAAGCCGCCGCCGTACTGGCCGGTGAACGCGTCGGACTGGGCCGCGCCGCTCCCCACCTTCGTATAACCCATTGGGAGGCCGATGGTGTCGTCGCGACGGCGCTTGATCGGCTCGTGCAGCGTGAGCCCGGAATCGATGCTGAACGCGATGAGGTTCTCGTTGCCCAGCGGCGTGCCCATCGCACGCACGAAACCGTTAAGGATTTTGTACGGATCGCGCTTGTTTTGTGCGATCTCTTGGTCGATCGTGGCGTACGCGAAATAGTTGCCTTGATGGTTCACGGGATTGCCCGACGAGTTCGGACTCGCCAGAGGCAGCCCGCGATCGTCGATCGCGAGATCGGGAAATTTTTCGGAGTCGTACGCGAAGCCGACTTTCACCGTACGCGCGAGCGGCTGGGGCCGATCGGCGTAGGTGATCCCTCCGAGCACAGGGGTAATGTACTGCAGTTCGCCGATCGCGAGCACGCCGCCGTTTAGCGGAAAGCTCAGGCCCGATGGGTTGGACCGTTGCGAATCGCCGATCGTCGTCGGCGCGGGATTGCCGTTGAACACGCCCGCCAGCAGCGTGATTGCCGGCGCCGGGCGCGCCCGCAGCCGAACGCCGAGCGCCGAAAGCGGATAAGCGGGGCCGCCGCTGGGGAGGTCGGCCGAGGGCAACATCGGCCAGCCGAACATCGTGTTGACGAAGAGCAGCGAGTTCTGATTCACGATGAACTCTTGATCGAGGCTCTGCTGACCAATTTTGACGTCGAGCGTGTTCTCGCGGTTGAGCAGTTGCTGGTACCAGAGTTCCCACACGCGGCTGGTTTGATCGGCTTCGATGCCGCTTGCGGTTTGCAGCGTATCGAGGTTTTCGGCACTCAAGCTATGGCCGTGGACCTGCAGGGCGCTGAGGTTGAGCGTGCCGCCGTAGAGGCCGATCGAACGTGAGAGATCGGCTTGCAGATCCATCTGCGTGAGCCCATCGTAGACGAAGCCACGGCGCACGCCGCCGCCGAGGTTGCCGAGCTCCTCGCTCGTCTCGGAAGCCGTGAGCGTAACGCCCTTTTTGCTCAACGCCTTGCGGATCCCAAAGAGGTCGCCGAACAGACTGCTCTGGCGGTTGAAGCCACGCACGGCACCGCCCGAGCCCGGGGCGCCGGACGCGTCCGGTTGGGGCGCCGGAGCGACGGGAGGCGGCGTTGCCGACACCGGTCCCGCGGCCAGCGTCGCGAGCGCCGCGATAATCGCCGCCGCGAGAGCCAGACGCGGGAGTAGGCGTAGCCTCCCGGAAACAAAGTAGGCAAGGCAGACCGATAAAGTAGGCATTCCTAAGTCAATTTATAGGCGCTCCTAACTTGTCCTGCGATGCCTCTCAGAAAATGTTACGGAAGGCGGGCTGCCCCACGAACGCCGCTCGAATCGCCGTGACGCGCGCGTACCACGCGTACCGCGAGCACGTCGGTAAACGCGTGCGCGGCGAGCGGTGCGAGTACGCGTGCGGCGAGGTCCGGCGCGTTCGACATCCCGCCGCCGAGCACGATCACGTGCGGATCGAGGACGTTGACGATCGTCGCGAGGCTCCGACCGAGTCGATCGACGTAGCGGTCGTAGCTCGCTTGCGCACCCGCATCGCGTGCCTCCATCGCGGCGATGACGCCGCGTGCGTCGGCGAACCCACGCTCGCGCCCGAGCGATGCGTCGCGTGCGAAGCTCGGTCCCGAGAGCCACGTTTCGATGCAGCCTTCCTTGCCGCAGTAACACGGCGTCCCGGGCAGCTCATCCGGCTCCGGCCAGGGGAGTGGATTATGGCCCCATTCGCCGGCGATCGCGCTCGGGCCGGAGACGAGCGATCCGTTGACGACGATGCCGCCGCCGACGCCCGTACCGAGGATGACGCCGAACACGGTGCCCACGCCCGCGGCGGCGCCGTCGGTCGCTTCCGAGAGCGCGAAGCAATCGGCGTCGTTTGCGATCGCGACCCGCTGGCCGATCGCGCGCTCGAGATCCGCAGCGAGCGGCTTTCCGATAAGCACCGTACTATTGGCGTTCTTCATCAGGCCCGTCGCGGGTGAGATCGCACCGGGCGTGCCGATGCCGACGGGGCAGCGACCTCCGAGCTCGCGCTGCGCATCTTCGACGAGCGACGCGACGGCGGCGACGGTCCCGTCGTAGTCGCCGGCGGGCGTCGGAACGCGACGGCGCAGCCGTTCGCGCCCGTCCATGTCGAGAGCCACGATTTCGATCTTCGTTCCACCGAGATCGACGCCGATTCGAACCCCTGCCGCTTGCACGTTCGCGTGCGTTCACAGCGGAACGGTTCGGCACCTCGACCGTCGAATTGCGCGGGATGCGACACCCGAGCGTCCCCGAATCTCTCGATAGCTGGAACATCTTGCACCGCATGTTCCGCTTTAATCGGCGTGCGTTCGATGCGTTGCCGGCCGCGCGCCGCGAAGAGATCGCGGCCGAAGCCATTGCCTATCTCGACCCGCTCGCGCGCGCGAGCGAAAGCGATGTCGGCCTCGCGCAGATGCTCGGACACAAGAGCGATCTGATGCTTACGCACTACGCGAAGACTTTCGACGAACTCGGGCTCGTGCAGGCGCGGTTCGACAAACTCGCGCTTGCGGAATTTCTCGAATCGCAAACGTCGTACGTGTCGATTCTCGAGCTCGGCCTCTACGAGGCAACGGGTAAGATTCACGCCGACCTGCGCGAGCGTGGCCTCAAACCGCATTCGCAAGAGTGGAACGACGCCTTCGATGCGGGCCTCGCCGAGCAAGCCACGCAGCCGCGTAACGCCGCACGCCTTTGGGCCAAGATTCCATCGCGGCGATACGTGTGTTTCTATCCGATGGACAAGAAGCGCGGCGAAGCGATCAACTGGTACGAGTTACCGTACGAAGATCGCGCGCGTCTGATGCTCGACCACGGCAAGATCGGGCGTTCGTTTCATGGGCTCGTTACCCAAGTGATCTCGGGTTCGATCGGCTTCGACGATTGGGAGTGGGGCGTCGATCTCTACGCCGACGATCCGCTGGTCTTCAAGAAGTTGATCTACGAGATGCGCTTCGATGAGGCGAGCGCGCGTTACGCGGCGTTCGGGCAGTTCTACACCGGGCTGCAATTCTCGATCGCGCAGCTTCCGCAGTTCTTGCTCGGTGAACGGGTTCCGGAACTGCATGCAGCGGGGACGCCCCAGCCCGCGTTGCGCTAGTGCACGGTCAAGCGCAGCTCTACCCGGCGCTCATCACG
>Ga0116230_10008671_pt1 | contig 10017 bp, 11 predicted proteins | sample S1TSphfallax_3_FD_88678 | JGI IMG/M metagenome (GOLD analysis project Ga0116230, IMG submission 88678) | Host-associated microbial communities from peat moss isolated from Minnesota, USA - S1T2_Fd - Sphagnum fallax MG | ecosystem: Host-associated > Plants > Peat moss > Unclassified | place...
AAGGCGTTCCCGACTTCCAACTCTAGAAAGGGGTAGAGGGTCGAGTTGGGAGCCCAAGGATTAGACTAGGAAGAAGGTTTAGTAGATTAAGCTTGAATCTGCATCAAGACAAACCACGCACGTGGTTAGTTCACATTCCAGGACACCCTTGGGTGTTGGGACAAGCCACGGGCACTTTGGACCATAAGACACACCACGGCCCGGATTCGGGGGAAGCCACCACCTTCCCCCATAGAGTATTCTCTGCGACGCCCCGCCGAAACTACATCCAAATGGTTCTTTTTCCCGGGACTCCCAAGTTGGAGTCCCGAAATTGTCCCGAAACTATCCTGGGTGGAGTCCCGAGACTTTGGGAGCTCATAACTCCCGACTTCCAGGTCTGATCGCAACGAGATCTAAACCAAACTTGTAGCCCTCGTCGAGGTCTTTCCAACGACGTATCGCACTCTCAATTCGGAGGTCGGGAAGAGGTCGATTCCAGACGTTTAGTGGTCGGGAGTCAAACTGCCAGTTTGACTCCCGGCCCTTCTTTTGCCCATAACTTGGGCTACAAATGTCCAAATGACCAATGCGAGGCCATTTTCGATATCTACGCTTCAAGACCTTTCCAATGACATCAAGAACACCCAAATGCGAGGTGTTTTGGGCCTTGCTGTCGAACTCTAAACATTCGGGAGTCCTGGAGGACTCCAAATCCTCACTTTTTCCAAGTGTTGGGCTTCACCCCCACACTTGGCCAAAGTAGGGTTGCGACATTTGATGTCTAAAAGTTTTTTTTGTTAGAAATTGATTTTGATTCAACAAAATCAAACTTGCATTTCACACTCCATTGGACATTATCATTAGGAATGATTGTCGAAGGAGCAATGAAGGCTTCACCCTTCTAATTGGTTTTCACTTGTGGGATAAATTATTCGATGTTTTCTTGAAAGTCAACAAGGGCAAATGTGTTCAACAAGCGAAATTTACCGTAAATGCGAATTGAAATGAGGAGTTAAACTTGTTTTGGATGAGACAAATCCAAGAATTCAAATTCTATCATATGCACAATTGTTTCAAGCCATTTGCCTTTAATAATCAATAACACAAGTTCATTGTTGGTTGCAATGGAACCACAAAGAAAGCCTAATTTTTGAATTGTCAATTTTAAATGATAAACGTTATAATAAACATCACTTGTTAAAGAAATGGTGACATTTGTTACATGTCAATTCCCACATTTTAAAAAAAATGGAGGCACAATAGGGCTAGCTATGGACAACACTCTAATCACCTGAGAAAAAAAAAAAAGTTCAAACAAAAAGATAAATGAAAATGAACATAAAGATAAGGAAATGTGAAAAAAAAGTAGATCAATTTTTTAATAAATAAAACCATGCACACACATACACATAATATGTAAACAAAAAGAATGAAATGCATAAGTGCATAATAAAAAAAATTATGGAAACATAATAATTTAAATAATTATTACCTAAAGAAAAGACAAAGAAGAAGATAAAAAATCAATAACAACAAAAGAAATATCAAGAAGAAAAGGTCATTCAAACACACCCCAAAAACATTATACCCCCTTCTTTCAAACCATATATTTCTTTTGTTTGTTATTCATTTTGAGTGATTGAAAAAGCTATGTGTGTGAAATTTAAAGCTCTACAAATGGCCTTCGAAGTGAAAAAAAATAATACCAACATATATATATCTTAAGCTTTAAAACAAAAATTGGTTTTTTTATGCTTAAACCTTACATTTTCACCTCCATAAGCCATATTTTGCTCATTTAAAAACTAATTCCAATGATTTTTATGACATGTGATGCATCAAGAAAGGGGCTAAAAATTTGTTTCAATGGTAAAAGGCTATTGACCAATGTGAAGAAAGTTATAAAACTCTATTTATAAAGGTTTTTCACATCCTTGTCTATTTACCATATTAAAATTACAATATGTTCTTCTTTGAACAAACACACTCTAAACTTTTTATCCCATATTTTTTACCAAAAAAGGAATTCCACTAGACTATATAAAAACAATTTTTTCACTCTTAGTAACAACATTTTATTTTATGTTTACTATGCAATAGAACATGGATTTTTGTTCTTTAGAGAATTATAATAAAGAAAAGTCATTTCAATGTAGTTTTATTTTCTATAGGTCATTTTTAGTAAAAAATTTATATGGCCGGCCAATTATCCATTCCTTAAGGTGGAAAGAATCAAATGGTTGTTTTTATTTTATTTTTTACATTAGATTTGGGTCTCCTTTTAAAAAAGAAAAGAATCTCCTTCAAAAAAGGAGAATTTGGTTGGGCACTCGCATCTCCTTATTACTTAGGTAGGAAAAAAAATTAAAAATAATGTTTGAACCTAGATTGCAAGGGACAACTTGGTGGCCATTAGTTCGGTTTTTTTTTCCCACTTGGAAACCTAGTGGCCACCATATCAACCTTTGTGTTTGACAAAGAAACTGTTTTAATAAAATATCATTGTTCCATGTTGATTATAACAATATAAAATGTTATATTTGTTATTTAATATAACATTGTGAATTTCTTGGTATGTACAAATGTTCTTTATTTTTCTTTCATTTAGACAAAGAATATGTGATGTAAGCAAGTTTTGGTTCCCAAGAATGTCTAGAAAATGTAGTTTTAATGAATGAGTGTTAAGGGATTATATGATTATAAATTATTTTCAATAAGATTTCAAGTTAGGGATTGTTAGTTTATATTGTGTTATTGTTTTTAAATGCAACATTTCATGTTCAACATTGGAATCTACATGAAAATTTTTGTTTGATAATGCAAGAAGTAAATATAATTGTTCTTTTGAATGAATATGAGATAATTTTGTGTATGCAAGGCCATGTTTTGTTACACCAGATGGATCAAATGCTAAATGATTAAGAGTCAAACTTTCTACATGATGTATAGTGCGCCTAGTAGCTAATTGAATAAGGAATTGTATTCTTGTAATCTTGTAAATAGGATTGTTATCTAATGTATTTCAACAATTTTTTATTCAATTGGTGTCCAATTTTTATCAAGTGTAAGGAATTTTTTGTACATTTGTGAATTTTCAGATTTTGTGTTGAGTCCAATTTGAAGGTTTTGAAAATGTATCCATATTAATGATTTTGGAAAGGTTTTTGTATAATCTTTAAAAATTCCATCTACACCATTTATAGGGCCATCTAATGTTATGTAATTTCATGTACATAATTCAACTAACATATCTTTTTAAATTGATAATTCATGATGAAGGCTAGTGATTTGGCTTGGTACCATTGGTAATTTGAAATGTGGAGGACATGTTTCAAAATGAATATCTTTTGCATGAAATGTGAATGTTTGACCTAGTGTGTTTTGTAATATGGTTTTGTTATGTTCAATTTTTTTAGCATTTATGTAAAATAAAATTGGCAAAATGTTATCTATTGATGGTGTTCATAAACAAATTTGATTAATAAAATTGATATATTCGAAAATATGTGATGCCATTCAAAATATATTTAAAATATGAATGAATTGAAGATCATTTTGGTGCATGACTTGTTTTAATTCATAACATTTTATGTTTTCTTGTCAAAGATGTGTCCCAAGGACATTGAGTCCATTAATTCTTGATTTCAAAATCCATGGATCTTGAACTAGTGTAGCTTGGTAAAAATAGCCTATCATTATAACATCAAGACCACCCATAATTTTGTTATGTATTCGTTTTATATTACGTAATCTAGAATCAATGAATGTTAACATTCTATTACTTACTAAGGATATTTCATCGATTACTAATATTTGCAATTGATCATAGGTTTTTATTAAAATGTCACTTTTTCATCACCTAATGATTTGAGTTCATTATAATTTTTGTTCAATGGAATGACAAGTGCAAAATGTATTGTTGTGCCATTAATGTTGAGTGCAACTTTACTTGTGTATGCTAATTTCATAATTTTGGGTTTTAAAGGGTCAACATAAATGGCATTTGTCTTATATAATAGTGCAACATTTATTGCATAAAACACATGAGTGTGAATGTTTTCCCAGCACCTACATCTCCTATTAGGAAAATATGTAAAGGTTTTTATGTGTGTGTTTTTTCTTTTTATAAAATATCATCTACAATAAATTTTTGTTCATGATTTAATTTTTTCATATTTGAAAAAAATTGTTCATATGATATACGCTTATCTATTTGTTCAAATGAACTACAAATTGGTGTTTCAATGTTTTTCCTAGGGGTTTTAATACTTGAATCATTTTCATATGCTAAATCATATTGTTCAATTTCATTAGCATTAATGTTTAATGTTTTTATGTGGGGATTAGTTGCAAAAATGATCACATCATCATGGGAGACATTTTCCCATCCATGTAAGTTTTTATGAATTTTTGAATATTCTTGTAATTTTTATTGTAAAATCTCCCATTCACTATTATATTTGTTAGTAGGATTAAAATTGTATAAATAGTTTTTTTTAGCTTTTCAATGTTATTTTTTTCATTCAAATATGCATCCCTCTAGAAGTTATGGTTTTTTAAAAAATCAATTTCTAATCTACAAAAGGGCTTGAACAATAACAATAATTTTTGATAATGGTTTTTAACATTTTTATGAAGATTAAAAGAAACCCAACGAATTACTTTACTAGGTTTGTGAATTTTACATGTTCTTGTGTTGTAGTTTGCTATGAAATTTGCAAGACACAAATCCTTTAATTTTGTGAATCATTTTTATACCTTTCAACTAATGATTTGTAATGAATATTTGTTGAAGTTGAGATTAAGTTTCATAACTTTTTGTGGTAGTTATGAAAGCTCTATTGGATCCTTCACATATGATTCTGAATTGAAATGATTTTGTTGAATGATAGAGTAGGATGGATAGTGACGTGTACTTCTTGTTAAATTGGCATTTGTTGTGCATTAAAAAAATTATTTACTAATTTAAAAAATTCATTTGGATGTTTTAGTTTGTTGAATTTTTCATTTATTTAATATATATTGCATTGTCATGTAACGAATTTATCTAATTCTATTAAATAAAATGTGCAATAAACAACAACAACATGTGTTTAAAATGAATTATGCATCTATATTTGTTTCACATAAAAGTCTAGCATGTATGCTAAATATGTTTGTACATATATCATCCGGTTTACATTTTAAAAATAATGTTGGTTTTTGTAGTGTACATTGCAATGCAAGCAAATAAATATTTTCATCTAGTTGTAATTCTAGGAGGAACTCATGAAATGATATTTCCATGCCTCAACCCATGTTCACAAGTTTTTTATAAATTAAAATTCCTGTCATGTACATATGAAGTGCAATTTTTTTTCTTCTAAAGGTAATAATTTTTTTGTAGATTTCATCTCTGGTTTAGGATACTGAAACCAACATATTTATTATCATTTCTTCTTGCACGTTTGTTTATATTCATGTATTTGTGCAACACAAATTTCATTTTGAAGGATAAATTGATCTGTTGTTAAATATTTATTGACAAAAAATTTAATATCTTTGTTTGAAGGAATACCAAACATGGGGGCATTTTTAATCCATGGGCATGAGTTAAACCTGTTGATTGAAATTTTGGGATGAAAAAATAATCTTTAACTTTATTGAATAAGACATTAGTGTGTTTAAGTAATTTATGAAAATTATTCATCCTATGTTCATAATATTGCACACATGTAATAGGATCATTTTTGACAAGATTTCCATCATTTAATGAGCTATTGTTATTTGTTATGTTTTCACCAAAATGTTGAATATGTAAGTTTTTTAGTGTTGTCGTAAATGTAGGCCAATTATTGATACCCATAATAAATGTCATGAAGAATGTTGAAGGTCCAAGTTGTCTAATCATTGTAAATACATCTTTCCAAAGATAACCAAAATAATTTGTAGATGTTTTTATCTGACTTAATTTTTGATAACTTAAATCATATTAATGTTTTTAATCTAAGTTCATGTTGTTTGATACATCACTAGTTATTAAATTGTAGTTCAATAAATTCTTTTTTGGAATATATGAATCCATGTAGAAAATAATATGAATAAAAAAAATATTTTTATTGTTTTGAAAAATATTTTTGCTATGTGGTATGCAAATTTTTTATTTGTGTTTGTTAGTTCAACTTGGATTACTTTTTGATATGAACAATTAAAAGATGGTCTTTCCTGTCCAAAAAATAATGTTGGAATGTTATGTTTTCTAGAATGTTTATCACAAAATAATCCAAGAGGTCAAAAATCATTTCTAAGGGCAATCATTAATGATTTAGAGTTATCATCAATAATTTGTTCAAGTTTTAATATGTTTCATAACCATAATGTGTCACCATAATTTTCTTTTAAGACTTCTTTAAAAAAATTTGAGTCATTAAAATCAAAGTCATTTTGAAATTCTTTTTTTTGTATTTCACTTTCTTGACTTATATTTGCAAGTTCTACTAAAACTTGCCAAATTGGTTTTTATTGAAACATATGCATTTATATAAAAGGTGTTTTATAAATTTGTTGGAGTGTTTTCATAACCATGTTTGGGTGGACATAACTAGAGGTATATATAGAAGGTAAATGCATAGTATGGTGGCTCACTTTTTAAAATAATCATATTCTGAAAAAGTCCACATTCTAGTGTTAAATTTTAATTTCTTGTGGTATATAGGAGTCCAAGTAGAGATTTCAAATATATGCAACTTTGAGAAAAAAAATTGAAAATCAATGAAAAACAACAATGTTATGGACTTATGAAAATATAAGTTAATTTAGGGCATTCAAAAGTTCATCTAGGTAGAATTTAGCTACGATTTTTAAGGAAAATTTTCACACAAAAGTGTGTTTTTTTTGCAACTCATATGCTAAATCACTATAGATAATTTTGAATAAAATTTAAGATGAACCTTTCAATTTTCTATCATTCTATTTAACTGACCAATCCATGATTTTGAACTTCAACAATCCATTACTACTAGCATATGAACCTTTTATCAATAAACAACTACACAAATATCTTCATAATAAATTTTTCAGTTTATATTCCATTAAAAATTAATAATTTTTTAAATATACTACTCACCATATGCCTTTGAACAAGGGGTACCCATAAAAAAACACCATTGTGACACCAAAAGTTAGCCACCATACTTTACATTCACCTTAGATTTGTATTCTATTTTTTTTTTAAACTAAAAAAAAAATTGTCATAGAAATTTTATAAGTATTCATTATTACATATAATGGAGCATTTGAATAATTTTGGTTTTTATTTGGAACCATTGTTTCATTTTTTATTGAAAAAATATTGATTCTATTAGTGGTATGCTCTTTTTTAGCATCAAGATGTTTTAAATGTCATTTAACTTGTGACGTAGATAAATCCAAATGTGGATATCGATAGATGAATGTTAATGCAATTTCTTCTAGATTCCATGTGGGATATGTTTCTTTCATTTTTAATAATGTATCATTTAATTAAAAATTCCAATTGAACCTTTTTCATTTTTTATTATAATTTTCATTTTTATTTTTCCTTCATATATTTAATTTATCTAAATTGTAGTAGCATATTGATTTCCTACTCTTATCATTATTCATCCATTTTTTAAATTCCAAACATGAATTGGGTGTTCAAAATATCTTGATATCCAATAAACAACAATGAAATCACCCCATAGTTCACCACTAGTTGCAGACTTTGACAATTTTTGTATATAGGTTTGTTCATTCGTTGCTTGTCCATGATGTAGATCATGTGGGAATTCATAACTTAATTCACATGTATGACATTCTAATGCTTCTAGTGTGCTAAATGTTAAACATAATTGTAAATAAGCCATACTATTTTTGCAAAACATTTATGAATTTATGCATATTTTAACAAATATACCATTGCATAAAAAAAAACAATCACCAATGGCATAATGGAAGTTGGTAATTTTTTGCAAGCCAATTTTACTTTTATTTATTTATTGATATCCATTTATTATGATAAGAGGGTTTTGGGGAGGGTGGTTTAGTTTCAAATTAATTTTTTGTCATTTGATTGTGTAATATATATATTTATTCGAATTCACTCTTGGGCTTTAAAAATGTGGTTTATTATTGATCTTTACATGCTCCTATATGCACTTCACACAATATATTATTATTATTACTCTTATTATTATTATTTTTGTATTTGACCTTATTGATAATATATAAAAGTTAAATAAAGCTTGAAATTGTGATTAGTAGGAAATCAGAAACCACCCCTAGCTAAGAAAAATGCCCATTATTCAAATTGTATTTATGTAGCCCAAAATTAAACTATCAAAAAAACAATATGTAAAATTTTCAATACCAAAATCCAATATCCCTTATATTAAGAACCCACAACACCAAGTTGTTTTCATTTACATAAAATGTACATGAGTTGAAAATTCATCTTAAAACTAGATGGCAAAAACCACAATTTCAAAATTGTTGTCTTATATGTATAGTGATGTTTTCAAAGCCCTAAATAAAAACACCAATGCAAATATAATCAATGTCTACTCCTTTGGATTTTTCATTTTTCAATATGCTTTTAGGGCTGAATAATGGACCTCTGCTATAAGACTTAAGATGAAATGGCCCTTAGGCTATTTGTCCATGAAAAGGCAAAGGAAAAACCCTCGTTTGGTTTTGAAATATTTAGGAATCACAAGCTTGTATCCCAACAAAGATTTGATCGAAGGATCACATAACACACAATTGTATTCATCACCATTCTCTTGCTTTATTGTGCATGAAATTTGGGTTTCAAGGTGAATTGTGCCCTTATAATAGTAATAATAAAAACCATTGTCATGATTAATTAGGGAAGGCATGTGACATTTTGTGCATATGTTTTTGATGCAAAACATTCCAACAACAATCACCAACTTCATAATAAACTTCAACCCAAAAACCACACAAATGACAAATAATCAAATCTGGTTGGCTATTACTTAATTATAGTCAAAAAAATTCTCACCAAAGATTATTTCACTTTACTTAAGCTAATGCAAGAGTGAAGCTTTCATTCAAACTACATTTTATTAACTTTGTCAAATTGAAGTCCATAATGTTACTTCTCATGGAAAACTTCTATGCAATTAGTAGATTCATGACAAGGAATATATTTAGAATTTTGGGAGATTTCAACATTACTACAAAATGCGTTTTAGTTCACTCTGGGTTTCACTAGATTTTGAGTGAATTTGGACATTTTTACCTATTGAAATTGTTTAACCCCCTAATGACCTAAGACTAGTTGCTACGAACAAGGAATTGTTTCATTAGTACCTAATGAAACAAGGTTACTCTCAAGTGAAATACAAATTTACCAAACCATTCATTTGCTATTTAATTAACTAACCATCATGGAAATCAATTAAAATTTAATTATTTAATATATAATATTATGATAATTTCATGATTTTTTAAACCTTTGATTTATTGACACGTGCATTACCTAGGCTAGGTTAAAAACCTAGTTAGGTACGTAGGCCACATAATCAACCTAGGCACCTATTTTAGGAATTCGATAGGAGAATATTTGGTCAACATACCATTGTTGACCACACACAACACCACTCATGGGGTTTAATCCTTTGACCTTTGGAATGGAGGCAACCACCCTTACCATCAAGCCACCTCACTTACTGTGATAATATGTTACATTACATTCTATTTATCAAATACTTCATTTTAAACATTACAAAAACATAAACTTTTAAAATTCATATTTTATTGAAATTTTGTTCAAATGAAATGATTCGAGTTATTTAATTTTTAAAAAAATAATGTACATAATTACATTTATTTCCTTTGAAAGTTTAAAATCATTTGAATAAATAAAAATTGTATATCATTATTCAATAACATTTCAATGACCATTCTGTTGGGGGAAAAAAAAGTTTAATAAATGGAATTTTTTTTGTTAATATAATAATACTACTTATTATTATATGATTATTTTTCATTAGTTTAAATTATTTCACCATA
>Ga0116230_10008672_pt1 | contig 10015 bp, 9 predicted proteins | sample S1TSphfallax_3_FD_88678 | JGI IMG/M metagenome (GOLD analysis project Ga0116230, IMG submission 88678) | Host-associated microbial communities from peat moss isolated from Minnesota, USA - S1T2_Fd - Sphagnum fallax MG | ecosystem: Host-associated > Plants > Peat moss > Unclassified | place: USA...
CACTTGTTACAAAACAAATAGCAACTCATGTCAAACAGAATGTGCAGAAGAAGAAGTTGGAAAAAGAGCGCCTTTCAAAACTGATCATGTCATCACATCTAGAGGAGATCCTAATCCAACATGTTTCTGTAACCTAAGTGAACAACTCCAACATCTTTGAACAAAACTTGACTGGACTGTGAAAGATGCAAAGCATGATGAACTGCAATCTTGACATCAAATAACAAGTAATTACGTTTTCAGCATCAATGGTGAAACCAAATTGTCCCAAGGATTTGGCTAACACAGAAAATATAAAAGGTTTCAGGACTCCTGTTCAAAATGAGTAACTCAAGTAGAGATGACATTAACTTGAAACAAAGATCTGGCTCTGAGAACAAGTGCAAATATTGAAGAAGATGCCAATATAAAGAAGCAAGAATCAGAAGCGGAAGGGAAAATAATTTTTACTTCTGAAGATACTAGTGGTGGTTCATCAATAGTAGGTAAGGCTTAAGTTTGAAAATCCAAAAGCATTTCACTCTATTCTCTATGGATTTGTTGATAGATAGATGGAAATATAGACCAGTGCGCAAATCATCAGCTTTTTAACCTTTGAAGGACGTAATAACTTTTATCATTGACTTGTTTCTGGAGAACACCAAAGATTTCCACTCCCAAAGGCAAGACCATCTCTTAAATGGTGAGTACTTCCATTTTTTTGGCATAGGCCACCTCCAAGGTTGTTACTCCATGTGATGCAGGTAATGAGAAGATCAAAGCAAATTGGGCAATAGAAGCAAACACATTACCATTGGCTTCATATTTGACTCCAAGGACATGTTGAAACAAGTGGCTCTGCCACAAGATACTCCGTCCTGAAAATAAGGTATTACATTTAATGTTCTAAAGATCAAAAAAATAAAATTCCACATTTATACTAAATAAAATAAAATTCTAACCATCTTAGAATTCATTGTGCATATTTAGAAATTGAAACCATAGTTTCATTGTCTTTTCTTTAACCATAAAAATGAATATATAGTTGTAAATAATTATATTGTTTAAGAAAATCCAAGTTTTTCAAACTTGGATAATGTAGACAATTTTTAGCAATGTGCATGAGGTATTTTGATGTTTGAAACAAACATCAATATTGAATGGATACAATTTGCATGGAAAGATTTTGATTTTTAGTCTAATTTTCATTTTGAAGTTTGAGAATTTGGCAATTCTTTTTTTTTTTTTTTTCACATTTTCAGGTTTAGGTTTTCCATGAAAGGTGTTTCTTTTGTTATGAGGTTTGATGGGTGTCCGTGTGGATAAAAAAATTGTTCAAATTTTCTTTTGTCTTGTTATTGATATTTATGATTTTTTTTGCACATGGTCCATGAAAAAAAACATAAAAATGCAAATCCAAGCCACAAGGTGCCAACATTTTGGGAGTAATTAATTAGGTGGAAAATGCAACATTTACATGCATATTTTCACAAATGCTACACTTTAAATAAATGGAGACATTAATAGTTTTTTGTTATACATTGGAAGTGTGTTTGGTAATTTGAATGTAATATAAATCAATTGTGAAAATCTAACCAATATGCTTCTATTACACTAGATTTGCATTCATTTCCAAGGTCATTTGCCCATGTATGGTATAATTGAAATCCAACTTTTGTGGTGCTTTCACTAAATTGTGATTTTAATTGGAATTTATTCATGAAATATAGTAGTTCTTGTTTTTTTTTAGTCAATTATTGTCTTTTAGAATGTCAACATTAAAATTTCCCATAATGATGATTCAACAATATTCAAGAGATTGTTGAATTATAGTTTGAAGATTGTTTAGGAATGTAAAAATTGAACATGAATGAAATTTATACACACATACAATATGTATTTCTTTTCATGTATTAATATTAAAAGTTGCTACTATATATTCTAAACCATCATTAGTTATTGTATTGAAGGAATCTAGATGCATGTGTATGTCATACATCATCATTAACCCATGACCATCATGGATTGAAATATATGAATACTTCAATGAATTTATAAATTTGTGCACATCTATAGATGCATGGTGTATTTTTGTTTCTATAAGACATATGATATGGGTGAAAGCACAATTAGGTGGACTATTTAAATTATCACAATTGTAATTTTTATGGATTATATAGATGAACTTAAAATGTAAAATCATATTGAACATTGGACTTTTAAAATGTTTTCATTATCCATGTTGCAATAGATTTTAGTGAAAATCTTATTAAAATTTATGGAGGAGTTTTAAGAAAATATTGGATTCATTGTGGACTTTTGAAATGATGACATATGTTTGTCACATAGAAAATGAAAATTTTGAATTCAAAAAATATGTCATAGTAATATCAAATTAAAATTGAAAAATAGACCACCATAAAATGAATAATTTAATTGTGAGATGCATTGAAAAATTTCCAATATAATTTGAAGGTTATGATCATGATTGATGTCTTCATAATGTTGATATAAAAAAGTTGTATTCAAGGTTTGTATAATTACATGAAAATTATGTAAGTTTTTTAATTGAGGAATTAGTGGTATCCAAGTTGCAATTTTTTTCAATCTATTCATTTCTTGGATCCACATAAAAAATTTCATGTTGGAGAATAGCTAACAAAAATTGTTTTTCTTTTGTCAATATTCCAATTTTAAAATTTTGAATCCATATAATGGTTTTTTCAAAATATGTTATTGATGTTTTTAAAATGCCATTAGCTCCATTCACAAGACCATCATATATTTCATAGTTACCAACACATAATTAAACCAATATATATATTTATATTAATTGTAGAATGTAAACCCATAGTTTTACTCAGATCATTTGAGAGTTTGTAAAATGGTGGGCATGATTGATGGTTAATGTCCATTGCTTTAAAAGTAAATGTGGGATCTAATGTGTTAATGAACACATTTTCATTATGTTTTTGCACAAGTTTATTTGTATAAAATAAATATGGAATAGCAAAATTGTTGGGTGGTTATCAATTACAAATTGAATTTATAAATTCAATATCTTTTGTATTTTTTTATTGTAGTATGAAATTTGTTCAAGTTTGTGTAAAGACCATATCAGATTATTGCATAACTTTATTTAGTTCATGACATTGGACATACATTTGCCAAAAAATGGTGCTAGTGCATTAACATTATCTTTGATATTTTGAAAGATCCAACTATCTTTTATAGGGGGTGTTTAATAAAAACCACTTGTTATGATAACATCAACACCAACCAAATAATTAGTTTTGAATGTGTTTTATAGACCTTAACCTATTACCTATATCATTAAACATTATAACATCAACAAATGATATTTCATTTATCACAACAAGTTGTAATTGTTCATATTGACATGTAAGCCTATTTAATGAATCTAATGATAAGTTTGGTAAACTAGATAAGGATTGTTGGACAAATATGTTCAATGTTGAATGTATTGTTAAACTATCAATATTGAAAGCAACTTTACCTATTGATGCCATAAGTAAAGCCTTGGTTTTTGTTTAAGTTATAAAATATGTCTCTATTGTATAATCGTAATAATTCTTTAATTATGAGTTTCAATGTAAAAGTTTTAATACTAGTTCCAGCACCCCTTGTCAAAAATACATATCAGTGTATCAAGGTACATTTTTCTTTATGCATAACATCATCAAATATTAAATTTTTTTTCTTTAATTGTTTAAGTAAACTACGATATTCAAATTCTTCCATCATCATGGAATATGATGATTTTGTGAAATTTTCATTTTCTATAAATTGTGATTTTTGATTTGATCCATTACATGATTGAATGACAAAGTCAAATCATAAATCATAGTGTTCAATATTGATTGTGTTTGTTATAGGAATTGTAGAACATGGATCATTTGGTATCGTTAATCCAAATGTTAATTGAATGTAATGGTTTTGATTTTGAATCTATTGAATCATCCATTTATTTTGTATTTGGATATGGCATTTGGTAGTCAAAACTAGATTTAATTTTAGAAATGTCATCATGTTGTTGACAATATGCATCATGCCAAGTTACATTAGTTCCAAATTGCAAGTTTTTTGAATTTCGAAATGGTGAATATAATAAAACTTGTTCTTTCGACCAATTTTCAATATCTTTATGTTTATTATAATTTACAAACCTAATAAATTTGGGTTTGTGATGTTTTGAAATCTTTTTTTTAATGTTATAAAAAAAAATTGTTAATGACAATCACTCATATTGATTAGAATGATTAATATATTTTTCTATGATTGATGAACACATTATGTTAGTTGAATTTGGTTCCAATTCATTTAATGCAACTTGTGTATTTAACACAAAAGCAAGTTCTTCAAAATGATAAATATTTATGAATTGAAATGTTTGAAATGAATGATATAATGGTAAAGAAAACACAAGGTAAGCAACAAGTTGAGCAACCATTTGTTGGGCATTAAAAAAAACATTACTTAACTTTTTGAATTCTTGTATTTGCATTTATATTATTTGTAATGCATTCTTTTATGATAGAATGTAGTTTTAATGCTATTGATTTATTTATTTTTGTCATATATGATGTGTAATATGTTGCAACTACATATGGGTTCAAAATAAATTGAATATATATATTTGCAAACCGTAAATGAGTAGCACATATATTAAATGCATTAGTTATTATATTTTTAGGAGTTTGTTTTAAAAAAATGTACAACTTCGTTAATTTTTTTTTAAAACTTAATATATATGTACTTTCATCAAGGTTTTAAAATTTTAGATATTTAGAAAATGATATATCATCATTTTTAAAAAATATTTTAAAATTTTAAAATTTTTGTTTACTTGTGTTTGGAGGTATTGTTGTGAAAATGGATAATTTCCATTTATTTGAAAAAATTCTAAAATTTTTGTTTCACACAAAAGAGGCAATGGGTAATGAAATCTACGACATGGTTTTTTTCTTACATATAAGTGTGTTGATGTTGTTATGTGTTTTATAATGGGTTTGGTAACAATGATACATCATAAGAAATATACATGTTTACAAACTGTTCAATTTTTTCATTTGTTTGCACTCCATACATAGGTGCATTTTTTATCCATAAAAGTCCATGATGGTCATGTTCACTCTCATGATTTTGGAATTCAATGACAAAAGAAATAAAAAATATACCCAAAAAGATAATGATATTTTGTGATAAGTTTGTAGAAACAAAATGTTATATGATCATAATATCTTACACATGTGACAAGGTCAATTCATATTAATTTTGTTATATGAACAAACTGAAGGTCTTCTATTTAATTTGGGAATTTTTATTTTGAAGCATGTAATGTGTGTAAAGTTTTAATGAGAGGATTCCATAATCTTTCAGCATATGTACAAGTGACAAAGAAGATTGGAGGACCAAGTTGTCGAATCATTATAAATAATTTATTTGACAACCTTTCAAAATAATCAAATGAATTATGAAACTTTCCAAACCAAGATAGCCTAAGTATGATTTGAAGATATTATTTAAATTTGGTTATTTCATACTTGATAAGCTTTTAAAGTTCTATCACATATTTATTTTTTTCGTATTTGCACCCAACCAAAATCTATGACTTTTTGGATGGAAATTTAACCAACTTTTTAAAAAAGGTTATAAATATTTGTTGAAAAATCCCCTAATTTATGAATAATTCTTATTGAACTATTTGTTGATATGAAAACACTTCAAAAATTTGTCAAAGTTGCGCATAAAAAAATGTTGGAAATTTTAATCCTTTTGAATGTTTATCTTTAAATAAACTTTAAGGGTGAAAGTTTTGATTTTGGGCAATAAAATATATAGTATTTTCATAATCCATTATTTTTTAAGCATTTAAGAAATTATGTATCATTGAATTTTTTGGTGTATAATGTATTCTTCCATTGTTAGAATCAGAATTATCAAATAATGCCTTATTATAAGTAGGAATTTGAGATTCTGAATTCATATGCAAAATAAACAAACTTGCCCACTGATGATGAATGGTAACATTCAAATATTTTTATAATGGCGTTTTAATTAAATTTCATAAAGTGTCCATCACCATATTTGGATGAACATTTTTTTACATGTAAAATAATTTGTATTCAAGAAATCGTTTTAAAAACACATATGTTGTTGCACCATCATGTGGTAAATGTGGTAGTATTGATTGAATTTGATCCACATTTGTAGGGACATTAATAACATTACCATGCCCATACCTTTGGAATTTATACATTTGAACAAAAGCAAAACGTGGTGAAATAAGACATTTTTTTAATTGTATTAATTTTTGGATTAATGGAATAATTTTGTTTTAAATTTTTTTATTTGATACTTGATTTAAGGGTGGTTTATTTTCACTACTATTATGTAAACAACTTGTACATATGTATAATGTTGAACTAGGTTCTATTTGAATTTGAAAGTATATAGAATGTTATCTTGACAATTGATTTGAAAAGCATTTTAAATGTTTAAAAAAAATACCTTTTCACAACTAAAACATGAAATTATGGGTGCATCTTGGATTTTTTTATTATAAATGTCAATGTATATTAACATTACTTTCTATTTTATTTGATTGAACATCATGTTTCGAAGAAGTTGTTGTGTGAGAATTGATTCTTTAATTTCTTCTAAAGTGCATTGAAATATGATGATTGAATTTTATCATTTATGAAATATTCTTGTGATTTTTTTGTATATATATATATTTCATGTGATTCATAATTTGTGATCTTGTTATTTTAATATTTGAAAACATGTTGATGAATTTAGATGTTTTTGTATAATAAGTTAGATTTGGACAAACCTTCAATGATTCAAAAATATTGTTGTCATAAAGTGCCCATTCAAAATATTCCCTTTTTCTTTTTGTGTTACATTAGGTTCAATAATCAAATGGGAGTGTTCCATTTGAATTTTGGAATTTTAAAAAACTTTGATAGAGGAAATTGAAGTGAATAGATTAAAAAAAATCTCATTAACACGAACATTTGTGTTGTTTTTCAATTTTTTTTGTAAGTATTGAATATAATTTTTTTTTTTACAGTAATATTTGTATTACAAGAAATGTTGAACGATGAAACAACATACTCCAATGGGGAATCTCAATTATCTTTCAAAATGTCCATTAATACTGAATCAAAATTTTCATTCCAATAAAAATGTGTAGTTAGTTGCAATAATTGAATAGGAGATTGTTGCACCATTGATTCCAAAAAGGATAAAAAATCGTTAAAATCTATGGTAACTTTGGAATCATTAACTTGAAAAGTAAGCAAAGACTTAGATAGACCATTGACATATTGAATTGGTTCAAAATATTAAGAATTGTACATTATATGTAAGGGATAGATTGAAAATCCATGCCACATTGAGACATAATGTGTTTTGATATTTTACTCAAAATGTAAATTGGCCTTTGTAGATATTCAATTATCCAAAATATTACAGTGAAATCTCCTTACAAATCTCCCATATTAACACTTAATGTCATTTTTGTCACATATTGATGTTCATTTGTGACCATGCCTTGATGTAAATCAAACAAAAACTCGAATTTAATTCTTGAATACAACATTATTGGGTTTTTTCTTTATTTAATAATAAACATTGATTTAAATGTACCATGTTATTTTGCTTCAATTTAAGAGATGATAATTGATTATCCAATAAATAAAATATAAAATCAAAAAGACAATTGCGTATTTCATATTTATATCTTGAAACTAAATGAAGGCCATATGAATGTAATACATTTTCAAATGATGAATCAACAACATTTAATAAAGGTGTTTCCATTATTATGAAGTGTAATTTAATGGATATTTATATAAACAAAAACATGGTTCCCAAATAAACACATTAAAAAAAGATAAAATTAATCACTCATTCAAAACTATTTACTTTAAAGTTTTTTTTGGAAAATTCCTTGCATTGAAAAAAAAATTATATTGGAAAATTGCTAGCATTGAAAGAAAATTAATTTTTAAAAAAAACATGTATTAAAATTTGCATGTATTGAAAAATTGTTTTCTTAAAAAAAAAATGTTTGCATTGAAAAACTGCTTACATGGAAAAATTGTGTTCATTGGGAAAAAATTCTTTCATTCAAAAACAATTTCCACTAAAAAAATGTTTGCACTGAAAAAACTTCTTACATTGAAAATTATTTCCATTGAAAAATTACTTTTGGCCACTAGGTTGTTTTTAAAAAAAAGATCGCTTGGAGACCTAATGGGCATTAGGTTGTTTTGACATTCGATTGCAAGGGATTACTTAATGCCCACCATGTTTTATTTTTTCTTCTTTCATTTCGAAACTTGGCGACCACAAGGTCGTTTCAACATTAAACTATGAGGGATGACCTAATGGCCAGTAAATTGTTTTCTTTTTTTACTTGGGCCACCAAGTTGTTTCAATGTTGGATTATGAAGGACAACCTGGTGGCCACCAGGTCATTTCAACATTAGATTGCAAAGTATGACTTGGTGGCCATTAGGTCAATTTGTTTTTTTTCACTTGGAAACCTAATGGCCACCAAGTCATTTCAACGTTAAATTATGAAGGATAACTTGATGGCCACCATGTGGTTTCGACATTAGACTACAAAAGACCAATTGGTGGTCGTTAAGTGATTTCGACCTTGGATTGCAAAAGAATTAGTGGCCACCATGAAGGACCACACAATGACCTCCAAGTGGTTTCCATCTTGGATTGCAAGGGGGATTACCAAGAAACACCTAGTGGCCACTAGGTGGTTTCTATCTTGGACTGCCATGGACCACATGATGGACCACTTCAAAAAATAAATGAACATTTGATTTTCTTTGACGCCCAAAAATAACATTTTGAAAATTTGTTTTTCATTACATTATTTTTGTATTTTTCATTATATAGTTGATCATGAGATGAATATTAGGTTTTGTTTGATGTTTTATGTGTAAATTTGAAAAAAATATTAAACAATGCAAAGGAAAGGAAATGAATTTACCTCTTTGAATGTAAATTGAACATTTGATAATTTGTTGTGTAACTACAAAAGATGAATTCGAGTAGTTTTGTCAACAATTTTTATTAAAATTGTGTAATGTTGTGCTTTCGAATATTGATCTCCTTTTGTTGTTGTTGTCACATTCTTGATTAAAACCATTGCAAATTGGCCTCCATTGTACACCTCAAGAAGTTCATATTTTGTTTTGAAATTGTTACCAAAAACAAAAATGTCTTGGTCAAATTCACCTTTTCCATCTACAATCAATAATTGTTTTTCACCTTTGTTATCCCCTACTCCCCTTACACCAATGATGATGACAATAAGGGTACCATACTTCCAATTCTGAATAATTTTTTTAATTTTTGTAATGGAATCCATGTGAAAAAACATGGGAATTAATTCAAGTTGGAATGCAAGAATTGATGACACAATGGTTGCCAACTCAATTGTGATGACAACATGCATGTCACCTTTCTCAAAACCCCTTTTAGATTTTGACTCAATGCAAAAAATTTCCACCTTCACAAACATGTTTTTTTTGCAAATGCTACTTGTGCATCTCCATATAAGGCACCTTCAAAGTGATTGTGGTCAGAGCTATCTTGTTCAACAAATCACAATGCAAATATGCATAGCCTAGATCTTCCATGTTCCTATTTACAACGATCAAAGGTGCCACACCTATTGAACACCTTTGCCTAAAATGCAACAACTCTAATTCCAAAATCCAAATCATCCACCACAACAACTAATCTAACTTCCTTCACTGGAACATTAGCCATTGTGTAAAAAGAAAAAAAACTTACCAAAATGAATTTGACAACAAACAAATGAAGTGGCACTTAGCATAATTAAAAATTATAAAAAACACGCACTTGACAAAACAAACATTTGTAGAAACACATACTTGTAAAGGAAGCAAAAAAATAGTCAACAAATGATGAAAACTTAAACCAAACACATTATTCTTGTTATGAAAAAAAGAAAATACAA
>Ga0116230_10008673_pt1 | contig 10013 bp, 10 predicted proteins | sample S1TSphfallax_3_FD_88678 | JGI IMG/M metagenome (GOLD analysis project Ga0116230, IMG submission 88678) | Host-associated microbial communities from peat moss isolated from Minnesota, USA - S1T2_Fd - Sphagnum fallax MG | ecosystem: Host-associated > Plants > Peat moss > Unclassified | place...
AGAGAGAGAGAGAGAGAAAATAAATTGAGAACACTTTGTTGGGGTTGGGGAATGATGATGTTGATCCAAAGCGTGCATTTCAGTAGCAGCAGCACCACCACCACCATCGCAGTAGCAGCGAGAGTGTCAAGCTTTACAGGCCACAAGAATGGGCACAATATTATTCAAAACAGGCCTCAAATAGTTTGGAGCTTGAGAAACAGGAACACCCATAAGCAGCAACAGAAGAGGCAACAATTATTAGTGCAACGGAACAAGTGCTGCAGCAATGGTAGTAATAGTAGTAGTAGTAGTAGTAGTAGGCTCTCTTCAGGTATGAAGAAGAGAGTTAGGGTTTATGGAACCAGATGCAAGGCGCTGAGTGTTACTAGTGAGGAAGAATTTGAGGAAGTAGTGATGAAATCCAAAGTTCCTGTTCTGGTGGATTTTTGGGCCTCTTGGTGCGGACCTTGCAAGCTCGTTGCACCGTCCATGGACAAGATTGAGCAGGTTTCTTTCTTCCCTTGTCTTTACCCTATTCCATGTGTTTTTCCTCCTTTTTTGATTCGCTCTGCCCTTCTTCCGTGAAGAGACATTGTGATGCACCCATACTCGGGCCAAAGCTTGGTATCCCTATATTCTAGGCTCATGTGGAGCACACTATGGAAATTTTTCTGGCAAAACTGAAGGAGTCACTTGGGCTTCACCATGCTAACACCATATGTTTCTAATTTTGTATGTTGAACATTTATCATCCTTATGGGTGCCGTTTGAAGGGCAGAGCCATTATGCAGCGAGCCACTTGTTTAGTATTTGAGAGTGGGGGAGCATCAGTTGTTTCTTTTGCCCTTGAAGACAGACCAAGTACAGATGAGTGCTTGCACCCCAAGATTATGAATGAAGAAGATGATGAACCTTGCATCTTCCTCTTCTTTCAGAGGACACAATGGAATGGCTTTTCGATTTGACCTTCTGGATTTTGCAAACTTGTTGAAACATCTCTGACCCATGAAACCATCTTTTGGCTCCATGCACACCCAGTATTAGTTTCTTTTTATCTACCCTTGAAGCCTCACCCAAGTACAATTGAGTGCTCACTCTTGATAATTTTGAAGAATCTACATGATGATGAGCCTTGCATCTATCTTCCTCTTCTTTCAGAGGACAATGATTTGCTTTGTCCGTTGTCCTTCTTGTGGATTTGCAAACCTTTCAAACATCTCTCATGAAACTATCTTTTGCTCCATGAACACTTAAACAACCTTTTTTTAATTTGTTGTAAACCGACTTCCATTTTGTCTCATTTTGCTTCCTGATTCTCTGATACATGTAGTAGCAATGGTAGTGCTTTGGGTACTGCATCATCTTGGTTGTTTTACTATCTCATCACAGAGGATCCATGTGTGAAGGCACCATCAGCCAAGATTCACTTGAACCCTAATGTCAGAAGCTTTCAAAGGATTTGCTCTTCTACACTGAGACTGATTTCCAGCATATAACTACATGATGTGTTTCTTATCTCATTTCTCCTTTTTCATTGTTTCAATCCAATTGCGTTTGCAGAACTTGAGCATCTGATCTTCAAACTCAGGACTGACTGAGTGTAATGCTGGGGGGTGGGGGCACTTTTGTTTTTTCTTTGCAGAAATATTCTGGACAAGTGAAGGTGGTGAAGATAGAAACAGATGAAAATCCTCAACTGATGGAAATGTACAAAGTCTATGGTCTGCCAACCCTAATTTTGTTCATAGATGGAAAAGAGGTGCCTGGAAGCCGTCATGAGGGAGCAATTTCTTTTGCAAAAGTGGAATCCTTGTTGAAATCTTTACTTCCCACTCTTGTATCTTCTTAAGTTGATTCTTATCTCCCAGTGTTTTAGCCATGTGTAGCTTTCTTTCTTTAAGAGCACCCCTTGCATCATCTTTGGGGCCACTTTACTACTTCTGCCCCTGCACATTGTCTCTCTGTCCCTCTTGTTGTCTCTTAGTTTTTTCTATCCCTGTTGAGTTGTAGGATGAGTTAATCTATGTGCACCAGAACTAAAAGGCTTTAGGTTTGCAACCATTCACAATTTTTGAAGGAAATTTCATTGTGTTTAGCAAGAATGAGGTTTTATGTCATATCAAATTGACCCAAGCTTTTGCAACTTTCCAAAAGTGGAGTTTTTTTCCATGAAGTCATCTTATGTTTTTTTCTCGCTTGAATTTCTGTAAAAGGGTTCATCTCTGTCATATAATTATGAGATAACAGGACATCTGCTGAGGAGTGTTCTTCACATATTTTGTGACTGTCATGAGATAGTCAATTGATTCCCCAGGGTGCAGAACACCCCAACCATTAACCCCTTTGTATGCCTCTCTTAGCCTTGGGGGTAGTTGCTTTCTTGTTTAGGGACAAGCTAAAATGATTTGAAGCTTACCCTTGCAAGCTTGTTGCAGCATGAATAAGGGTACTACCATTGATTTCTTTTAGTAGCACAGTCTTTTAGTACCATGCTAACCAACATCTTGACATGAGTCATCTGGTTGCTTATGGAAATGTGACATAAACTCAGGACAGATTCTGAATAATGGTCTGCTCAAAATCTTGGGGAGATTGTTGTATACTTCTCTCTACACCCACCAACAATGGGAGCTGATGAAGTCAGTGGGTGATCTTGCCAGCTCATCACTGCCTTCATCAAATTTGTATGTTTCTTTCAGTTTAAAACAATTGTTTGCATGGCACGCCAGTTTTCATTGACTTGCTTGTTTGCATGGCATGCCAGTTTTCATTGACTTGCTTGTTTGCTGAAACAATCTTAGCTACCATTTCCCAGTCCTCTTGTTTGAAGCTCCTATTCTTCACACTCATGTATGTGAGGAGTAAGCAGCAAAACCCTCATCATACATTATTCAAAGGAACAGATGTTCAAAAAAGCAATCATAAATGAAACTCAGGTCCCCAAGGTGCCTTTTCTGTCTGCTAAGCTATGTGATTCAGATAATTTTGTAGGTTGCATCCTAACCAGTGTTGGGTGGTTATCAGAAATGGAAACAGATACTCTCAGGGCGCTACTCAAAGATATATAACCATGTGCTGATAATTAGCTGTTGCTCTCAAAACATCTGAGAAATAAATTTGATCTGTAATCTGCAGTTCTCAAAGTATCTAAGAACCTGTTCAACAACCTTCCACAGAACTGTCAGTTCTTTGCTGTTTATTTTGTGAAAACTACTGGTTCTTTGGGGTCCTTTTGAAGAAACTGGAACCAGAGGTGAGGTTCTATGATACTGAATTTATTCAAAAAAAACCTTGAGGTTCTTTGATTCTGGATTTTCTAAAAGACCAGAACCAATTTTCTTCAAAGAAACTGGAACTCGAGGTTGTTAAAAAAGATCAGATAACCATTGAACTTGAACACTGATCCAAACCTCCTGCTTTCAAAGAAAATTGCTCTACATAATCCAATCGCCAAGATATTGCCTGAATGCAAAACAACTCCGGAGCTTTCAAATTGAGACTGTAGGTACTGGGGATCTGCTCATGTCCTGGGTCACCGATTAAACACAGCCAAATAAATGGGTTGAAACACAACTTACAAAAACAAATTCAAAGCCAACAGCAAGGAAACAAAGCAGCAGAAACCCAAATCCAATGGAAACCCACAAAAGACTGGGAACACTGTGTTGGCCAATAATACTTAGATGATAGTTTTACAATCCCCCGAAAGGCAGGAGTAGAGACACACCCTACAAGTCTGTGACATCACTTATTCCACCTTGTTGCATCAGATCACACCCATTTGGCAAAACAGAAAGTCACCCCATCACCCCATCACATTACATGACAGCTCCCAAATGCTCTTCTTAGAAGACCCATGACCATTGTCTAGTTTCCTTCTGTATACATAAGCACAAAGCTATTTTTGTAAGTATCATCTAACTGTATTTTTATAGCACATGCAGAGCAATATAGCAGCCCATGGCAAAAAGGGCAATTACACTACAAGCTATGTTTCTAATTAGTCAGAGTATAAGAGTTTACTGTGTTCCTACTTTCGTCCACATTGGGACACCTTGTGTGCTTCTAGAGCATTTTCTAATAGGAGGACAACTTCATGTCCTACTATGGCCAATTTGAGGATCACTAATTGGAGATTCTAGAGAGTTTGCTATTTTCGGCAAAGGACCGAAGTTTTTCAAACGTCTCCACAGTTTTACCACTGAATGTTACCAGGGAAAGGAAAACATGAGAGAGGTCAGTTTGCATTGAATTAAGGGTCATGAAACGGGTGTCTTGAATAGATTTCCGCTCAAGTTCCTTCTCTTCCTCAAACTTTGCCTTGGCCCGATTGAGCTTCATCCTGCATTCTACCACCTCGGCACTCTCTGCAAATTCAGGGGCCTGTGGGTCAACAGTTGAGTAAGGGATCATGCTGTGGTCCTGGTTAATTGCATTTGCAAGTGCTGCTTCTCTTTTCTGTACTTCCTTCCAATACCGCTCTGCCTTGCGGCTATGTCTAAATTCCAGCTCCTGTAAGCGAGCCATATCTCGAACTACAGCAGCAAACTTCATAATAGCTTCATGGGTAGCTTTATCAGGAAGTTCCTTGAGTGAACTCTGCCATTGGTGACATAATGCGTTAATAGGAGCAGCCTTACGGTGTGGAGAAAGGAGGGGAGTAGGTGAGTTGAGTCCATTCATCGAGCGTGCACTGCTGGGTTCACCATCATCAAAGCCGACATGCGAGCTTACACTACGCTGTAACCACTCATTTAGATTCTTCAAGTAATCGCTGAGACTAGTCACGACCTTGAGGAATACATTGCCCCACCTGACACATTGAAAGAACCAATGATGAATTCCCAAAACCATCACAACCAGATAAACTTCAGGATTCCAACACAACGGGAACAAGAACCAAAAAGACATGTTAGAAAAGGGCGATACATACTTGAAAAGGAAATTTTCAAGGTTAACAGTGGACTGATGATGAAAGGTCGTTGTTGGTTCTGCAGGTGCTCCCTTGTGAATTGAATTCATGGCCTCCAATGCTCTTCTCTGTGCTTGATGACACTCCCGCATATCCTTCCACATCCCGATCAACCTGCCCATCAAATCAATAACCAAGATCACCCAATTAATTAATAACACTCATGAGAATTGAGAAATCTTGATGCTCATGACTAGGAAAGCCAGAACAAGCTCAATGTAAACATTTGAATTCAGGTGAACTCTTCGATTACATGTTCACCTTTCCTTGTGATCAGATGCAAACTCCCTAGATATTGTGGTTGCAGTACCTACATAGCTTCCGCCTCACTCAGACAGGTCCAGAGAGAAAAGAGAAACTCACGCAAGTAGCAATTCCAAGAGTTGTGGATATAGTTCTTCATCACGTAGTCTTTGGATATTTACAACAGCTGCATCAACAGCTTGGCTGGCAACATGCTTGCGAGTTTGCAAGTTTTTAATATTGGCCCTGGTCCTCTCCATAATTGTGGGCTCCTCACCCTTCTTCTCTTGACGCGCAAAAAGAGCATACTTCTTCTCCAACTCAACCCTCAGGACCTCTTCCTCCTGCTCAGAAAAAGGATTACATAATTTCATGAAAGTCTCATTGGTAAAGGAAAGTTTTCGAGCACAAGCCATGATTCTAAACCCTAATCCTTTGCTCTACAATGTGTAGTTGGCATTATAATCCAAGGACTACATTCAAATACATCGACAGAAAACCAACTTCCCAACTGGAAGAATACAATATATACTACCCCCACCATGTAGAAGATTACATGTGGTGAAGCAGGAGAAACTTAGGGTTAGAGAGCATTCCAGATCCCGTACAGCCCCTAGCATAGAACATGTCCCTCAATTCTTATGAGAGATATTTTTGAATTTCTGGATCTCTGCACTTTAAAATTGTATTGTGTATTCTTCTCAATATCTGAGACATAAAAAACAGATGTCTATTATCTAACCAAGAAACTAGTCCAACAGGATAAGGAAGACTCAAGCCACAAACTCTGAGAAAGCCTTAAAAGGCAAAAAAATACCTTGACTTCGTTATAAAGCTTCTTTTCCCAAGCATATAAGCGGTCAAGTGTCAAAGTATGGCTGGCACCACCACTGTCATCATACCAAGTCATACTGCTCAAATTGCTCATACTTCTTGTGCTTCCACCTATGCTGCCATTGTCATCTAAAATACTCGCACTTCTGGCAAGACCTGGTGGTGATGTAAAGGTCTTGGGATTAAAAAACATTCTGGCTGACTCACCCACGCCTGTCATAACCCATTTGCCAAAAAACTTCAGAGATCTTACAAGTTCAGGAAGGATTCATTCCCCTCAATATCTGAACTTCAGCTGCATTGAAAAACACTGGCATCTCTACCAGACTCAGTTTGCTTACTGACTGAATGATGTGCACACCAAGCAACAGCAAATAGGTAGTTCAAAGGAATACAAAAAAAATTAACAGCACCAAAACTGAAATTCAAGTGCATTGAATAAGAGAAAACCGAAGTGCTGTCATGGACTTTTTCCGGTGAGGATCTCACCTCTAAGACTGTCAGAGAAGGTAGAAGGCTGCTGAACATTTCGGGCTTCAAGAAATTTGGACAATGGTTCACCACTCTCCACAGCTCTTAAGAAATAGTCATCAACTTCCCTAAGTACATCCAGAAGATCCCGCCCTCCCCCAGGAGGGAATCCAGCAGTGACAGCCATATTATGATGATCATGTTTCATTCCATTGCCCTCGGCACTCTTTTCAGCTACTGCTATTTCAGTAGCTGGCAATACTTCCTGGAGAGGTCTGCTAGTTGCCTCTGCATCCTTTGCATCATCAGAATCCTGAAGAAAACAACAGAAAAGGACCACTCTTATTCAACAGGAGGAAATTGAGCATCCCAACCTGAAAACCATGCACTCTGCATCTTGTGTCCATCCAAACTAGGCCACATAGTTGATCATCATCAACAAACACAACTTTCAGTGAGCACTAATCTTCAGGATGCATCTTGGAAGATCCTGACAAGTAATGCTCTCATGAAACATGGGAGAATCAGTCTTACCACTGGACGAGGCCCATCAATATCATCATCGATTTCATCATCCTCATCATCTTCAAGTTCCGGCATTCCTTCTGCTTCATGCATGTGCTGGAGGTGGGACTCAGCACCCTGCATAACGTGTGACAGTGGCTTTGAAGGCTGCTGCTCCATGTAATTTACTCGGAAGGAGGGTTGTGCTGGCCTAAAGGGATCAAGAAATAATTCCTCCCAAGTATTTTTGGAAGAACCCCGTCTGCCACTGCTCGGTGGTGGAGGAGGTGGCAGAGCTTGTCCGAGCCAGTCACCATCTCTTGGCATCACTGGAGGTATCAAAGGTGGCAGCTCTGGGGAAAAAGGTGAGAAAGGAGTGGGTGACAGCTTAGGTTTACGTTGAGGGGAAGATCGTCTTGCCACTACTGGTGGTGATGGTAGGCTTGCAGCTCTTGGAAGTGGGGGTTCAGTTCTTGGTGGTGAATGGGGTGGAGAGGGAGGGAGGGCAGGGGAAATTGGTGAAGGTGGCATAGGTGGTGGTGGAGGATGCACTAAAGCTTGAGAGGGCGGGGTCTTTGGAGTGGGTGGAGTTAGTGGTTGCTGGATTAGTGGCATAATTGCTGGACCCCATGCTGATGGTTTCTCTTGCCCTTCTGCAAATTGACGGAGAGCTGAACCTGTGGCTTTGAGTGCCTGCATGTACAAGGCATGTGCAGCTGCAAAAGCATGGCGTGACACAACCGCTCGCTTCATGAAGCGACCCCGTGCCTTACATTGCGCCACTCCTTCCTCACTCTCCACCTTCGATCCCACACACCCCATCTCTTTCTTCTTCTTCTGCCTCTTTATCTCTTAATCCCTAATCACCTCCTTTTTTGTTTCCAGAAACTTGCTGTCATGGAACACACACCCACCTCCTCCTATGTATCTTCTTGAGAGAAACTCTGGCATGTAAAGGTCCTGAACTATCTACACTTCAGCCCTTATGTTTGTTTCCAAATCTAGGAGAAGAGCTTTTGAGAAAGGCACAAGCCAGAAGCAACCATAGGTGGCGTGTTATGTCATCTCTCTCTCTCTCTGTGTCTTCAATCAGTAGTGCATCAGCCAATTCCTTTCATATAGGTAGCTTATGGACAAAGTAGTAAGCTTCTTATTGTTGAGTCTCTTTCTCTTCCCATACCCTTCTTGGGCTCCTTGCTTCCTTCCTTGAGTCTCTTTCTCCTTTTTCTCCGATGATGCTCTCTCTGGTTTGTCTGGAAGGCAGAAGCTGTGAGGAGGAGAAGAAGAAGAAGTCCGGCGCTCCAAGGCTCCCTCCGGAACAATACATCACATAGCAGCGGCGTCTTCACCTAATTTTGCAGCCATCCAACAGCATGAAAAGGGAAGGAACATGTGGGTTTCAAACCTGGTGCACCCAGTTGCATCGAGAGGGAGGGAGGTAACTACCGACCACAACGCAACAGCAGCACCAGCTTCCGCATCAAATTTGAGCAAGAAAGAGAAGAAGAACAACAACAACAACGCGTTCTCGCCGCCCTAATCTTCTCTTCTTCTTGTTTCGCTTTCTCTTCTCTTTTTCTTGGGATTTGCCTCTTCTCTTCTCTTCTTTTTCATGTTCTCCTTCTCTTGGGATCACCGTTGTATGAGATTCCTTTTTCCTTCTACGAAGCTGCTGCTGCTGCTATTGCTGCGACATGGCGATGGGACCCACAGAGAGAGAGAGAGGGAGAGAGAGAGAACTCGGAAGAGAAAGGAATCCACCCAGTACTGTTTCTGCAAGTGCTGCTGCTACTGAGAGACTCTTGGAAACAAGGATCCCAGTACACACACCCACAACACAAAACTGGAGAGGAATTGAGAATGGAGACACACGAAGAAGGGAAATGACGAGGAGATGGGGTGAGCCTTAAAATACGAGGAAAGAAAGACGCAACAACACACTCAGACTTGGTCAACAAAACAAAGAGAACAGAAGAGATAGATCTCGCGCGACAACAGGAGAGAGAGAGAGAGAGAAGCTTGCTCCTTCCTTCCTTTCCTTTCTTCGCCGCCCTGCCGCTTTGCGAGTTTCCTGCAAGGACGCAAGGCGGCGGTTGCGGGGCCCATGCTGCCTGCCCGTTTTCTCTCTGCTGCCCGCCACCCTCCCCCCAACAATGAGCTGCACACAAACAATGTGCCAGAAGAAGTTCCAGTGGTTTTTTTTTTTTTCTTAATTTTTTTTTTGGGAGTTTTTGTTTGTAGCCAAATTGGAAATTATCCATAGGAACTTGGAAGATGTAGAGAAAGTGGCAATCGTCCTTAGGAATATTTTGCCAAAATATGGCTATATAGGAAAAATAAAGTACAAATCTTTTAAATCATCCTTCTATATTTTTTGACTACACACTAAAAACCAAATATACCTAAAAGTTTGGAAATTTTTACTAATTTTTTCTCACTTATCAGATATGGCAATTAGAAATTTCCAAAAATCAATTCATTTTTATTTTTCCTTTTTCTTTATGATGTAATTTCGCCAATTTAAAAAAGGGGGAGGGGCTTGCCAAAAACCCTTTTGTTTGAGGGGGGATTTATCGGGTGCATAAGGCAATTGCCCATCCGGCCTGGGCAGAATTTCTGGCGTAGAAGAAATTCTTAGCAACCAATGAGGTGAGCCAACATGCACACCTATGGGTACCCAATTTTTTCTTTTCTTTTCTTTCGGGGACATACACAAATGTTAAGGTTTGTGCACCCGAGAGTAAAATTTGAAGAAAAAAAACCCCCTTTCCCCCCCCCACCCACAAGAAATAAAGGGAGACCCCTTCACTCCATGACACGACGACTTCTCATTGGTTGCTTGTTCCTAAAATTGGCTTGCCACTATTTTTGGCCTGGACTAAATAGTCCTTGCTAAGAACACCCTACCTATTCAAACAAGCATTCATTTACTCTTCAGAACAAAACTCAAGGCACCAAATCAAACACAATTTCATTGCCCAACCACACACACACACACACACACACA
>Ga0116230_10008674_pt1 | contig 10013 bp, 7 predicted proteins | sample S1TSphfallax_3_FD_88678 | JGI IMG/M metagenome (GOLD analysis project Ga0116230, IMG submission 88678) | Host-associated microbial communities from peat moss isolated from Minnesota, USA - S1T2_Fd - Sphagnum fallax MG | ecosystem: Host-associated > Plants > Peat moss > Unclassified | place: USA...
ACAAAGGAGGTCCTAGCAATTCCCAAATATAATAGTTTCTTACATAATAATCAAACATGCAGAGGAGCAATAAATCATGCAATACCTATATGATGTTGCAGCATCATGACACCATCCATATGTCATGGTGGTGTCTGTTTGGTGAAATAAACTACATGAACATTTCCAAAAATGCTCTGAAGTTCTTGTGGTGACAAAGTTTGCCACTGAACTTACAGAAAGAGAGAATGTTGTGAAATTCTTGTAAAAACGAAGTCTGGCAATGAACTCATAGAAAGAGTGTGCTGCAAACAAGTAGATTGGCACTTTTTTCTTTGAAATCTATGCAAATCTTGAGAACTCACCGATAGAGTGTGTTGCAAACAAGTAGATTGGCACATAAAATCTCTCAAATCTATCCAACTCTTGAGAACATGAAGAGATATGGTGCCTTACATGGAATGAAAACCAACATTTCGCAACTGTGATTTCAGAGAGGCGAAGAACTAGCTACTCCAAGGATGGCGTAAGGCACTACCACAACAAACCTGAGATATCCACGGTTTTTGTGAATCGAGTGCAAACCTCGACCAGGCTCATGTCCAAATTAAAGTAACAACTACAAAGTTCTCTTTCCACTTTCACAAGAGCCGCAAAATGAACACGACAATGCACATTGTTTGCACAGTCTGATGGAGGGACACAAACTAGTATTCCCGTCTCATGAAACGACCCTATTTGCTTCCATGGAAAGCTGTACCCATAACAGAGCTCTCCAGAGCTTGTTATGGCACTGAAGTTGATCACTTACTGATCGAAATAGGCACGTTTCTCAATCATTATGGACATCTGCCAACAACAACAACACTTTCTATCATACATATTCCAGATTTTCCAATCAAAAGAAACATCTAAGCACAATCGTCACGAAATCCTTTTGATTCATTAAGAAACTACTGAAGTATATCCTCATTGCGTCAATAAATTGAGAGATGCAATCTGATATTATCCACTGAAAGAATATTTCACAAGTTACAAAAGAAAGTTGGTAGTCTGTACATGAACGAGTAACTTACAGTGTGCATCACTCTTGCTCCTCCTCCTCGTTTGGCAGGCACGAGTGTTGATGGGCTCCAAGAAGTATTACTAGTCACCAGAAGCATTTGTTTCTTGAAGCTTTTGTTTGTCTTCACGCAGAAAGAAGCTATCATTCCAAAACCTTTGTGACAGACGAAGCTGTAAAAAACAAAAAGGAATTCAGAAAAATAAACAGTAATAATAATGATATAAATGACTTCATTGCCTCCCTATAGAATTTTTGCCTCTACATTTGATGGCTTTGCCCAAAGGGAAAAAAGACAAAAAAAACTTCATGCCTCTTTATAAAAAGATTTGGGGCTTTGGAGAGACCATTCAATTAATTGTGGTTCATATTAGTTCCAGTGACAATAATTTCGAAGAACTGGTATATGGGTGGTTTTTTTATAATCTTTTGTAGGCTCCTAATTGATTTTGCATAATTCTTTATACAATCGTCCGAGGACAATTCCAAAGACATTTTCAACTATAACTATCTCATTTCCAACCCTAATTATCTTAGTTCCTTCCTAATAACTATCTCTTATCATTGTAACTAGCCTATCTCACTCCTTTCTTAATAACTATCTCTTATCTCTATAACTATTTCAATCCTATCCTTACCCACCAACATGAATATGAACACGTCTTTTCATATTCATGATATTTAAATTAATTGAAAATAATCTTGATATTGACATAAATAATGATGAATTATTGATAATCATATAGGAACAAAACAAGAAAAAAAATTTAACTGGTGATGCTCAACAACATGGAGCCCAAGATAATATGGGGATTCCAAAGTTTTTTTTTTTTTTTCTTCCTTTGTGATGGACATCTTTGATCAAGTTTTGGACGGTCCCAAAAATATCTTCTCCTTTGGGGTGGTTATCTAGGTTCTAAAAGTAGAATTTTGAGTGAAGGATATAAAATAAAGTGGTTGATATTGGGAACATGTTGAAGAACACATTGAAAACTTGAGAAACATCTTGGAAATTCGATAGGAACAAATTGGGAACAAAAAAAAAATTCACCACCCTACCCAACACCAATTAATAGTCAAGGTCCTTTGATTGAGAATTGGAGTGTGTAGTTTTTTAGAACTTGGAATGGTTTTCCAACATAAAAAGAGAAAATTCTTTAAGCAAAGATGTTGGGGACTTGAGGTTATATATTTCCAATCTTCATCATTTCAAAATACCTTGAAATCATCTTCCTTTTGATGACCTCACTTTAATTGGAGGTCTGCCCACAAAGTTATGGGTTTTCAAAGTTGTGAGAGTCCCAATTTTAGGAATTTTGGGACCCCAGAACAAAATGATATTTGGGTGTTGGCCCCATGGTCAGGCATAGAGAATATTATAAGGGGGAAGGTGGTGGCTTCCCCCAAGTTTAGGTTGTGGTGAGTCTTGTGAATCTGTGCTTACTTGTGGCTTGTTCATGCACCAAAAGTGTTCCAATTACACACTAACCAATTTGTTGTTTAGTTTATGCAAGTTCGTGTAAATAATTAACTTGCTTGTCAATCTTCGTAGTCCCATCCCAGAGCTCCAGCACGCCTTTCTACCCCAAAAGTGTTGCGAACCAAGGAGTGCGCCCTAGCCCCTTTTCCTTCTACTATTGTCACCTTTGAACTCATAGTTGAGTCCATTAAGGAGCTTGGGGGTGCATCATAAATAAACAAAGCAACAAGTAAAAGAAAGACCATGTAGGCTAATAAGAACAAAAAAAGGTGGTTGGAACCACTCCCAAAGGACCAAATGGATTGTATCTTTGAAAATGAAACTAATGAAAAAACAAAAGTGCCAAATTGTGACATCAATGGTAACTAAGAAACAATGATAAGGTTCATGAATAAATTCATTAATAAAATCACATAATGGTAAGATCAAAGAAGACCAAATGAAATATGAAATGCCATTGAATAATAACATCAAAATTTGAAAATACAATGTTTTTACACCATTCCCCTTTAAATGTTGCCTCCATTTTGGCTTATGTATTTGGTTTCTGAAATGACTTGTGCTTCCTAAACACGGCCCACGTTGCCATTCCTATTTTAATTGTAGCCATCCATGCATTTTTTAGCAACTCCTCACTAAATGGCACCCATCAAAATGTGTTTTACATCTTTCAAACTAAATAAAAAAACCTAATCATGGCACATAACATGTCAATTGACTAAATAGATAATGAATGACCACCAAAGTGGTATGTGTTATCATGTGGACATGTGCCTCCTCTCTCATAGATGAAGTCCCTTAGAATGAACTACTCCTAAGGAATTGAACTCGTCAACCCCCAATTTCCCCACAATTCCCAAATTCTTTGAAAAGCGTTCCATGCATGAACTGCTTTAGAATAATCTCTTAGACAATGGATAGCAGTCTCCTTAGTTCCTTTGTTGCAAGATTTGCATGTCGCATCTAGCCCCATTTGGGCAAGCCAAGAACCAATGGGTAAACCTTTGCTAAGCACTACCAGGTTAACATTGCCACCTTCTCTAATCTAGAATGATGCTCGAGCAGCCAATTAATGTGCTACATTGTTTATCATCAAATTCAAGCTCCTATAGCCTAGACACAAAGGATTAGGTTTCCCTACAATGGGTCTTGTTCCTTCTGTAGCCTTTTTTTGCTAAATAACCAAAGAATAGAGTTATACTTAAACCATCAACCATTCTCCATGACCACTCGCTAGGATCCCATGGAAGGTTTGCCACAAATCCAAGCTGAAAAATTACTAGGTCTAATCTTTTTTTAGCACTAGCTACTATAGTTATCCTCCTTCCTAAATGAGTTGTTGATCCATGAAACTCTCCCGCAACTTCAAAGATGCCAAATTCCCCAAGGTCTTTTAAAACAGTTGGCTCAAAATAACCTTGTGACCTTTGCATAATAATACTCTCAACTTTAGAAGTTGAATGAATTATGATTCTATGAGTCTATGCACTCCAACTTGTTGGAATCCAAGTAAATCTTGAACTCATAAACCAAGATTTAATGGTCTAATGACCTCAAATACTAAGTAAATCCATTCCAATATATTTCCTAGACACAATCCTACCTAGTCACTTGAAACAATTTCTAAAGGAACCACACCTAGGTCCCAAGGGATATTCATCATCAAGTTATTATGAGTTGCAAAAGAGGTGGTTATGTGCCTTATGCTAAGATATTTTAGCTCCTTCCAATTATGAATAATTGAATTCCACAAATCTCTAATGCATGTGCATCTTGCTATAAACATCGTTTTCCCCACATGAACACTAGTATTAAGCTCTTCAAAAACCAACTGAGGAATGTGCGAATTACCAAAAAGGGGTTGTTTGAAGTCTTCATCTAGAATAGTGGGACGTTCAAATTTAATCAAGCCACATCTTACATTCCTCCATGCTTTTAGTAGCGAATTCCAAAAGGAAAATTCTATTTTACAAAATTTGTCAACAATAAAAAACCAATTTATGTCTAGAGGCATGGTGAAACGTGACTCCCCCTAAGGTTGTGTCAACAATGGTCTCCTTCATAATAAATCCTTTTAAGGCTCTCTCCTTGGTGATAGACCCCTAATTATCAATTTCACCAATAGGGCTTCAGCTTATGTTCATGGATCAATGATCCCCAACCTTCCCTTGCAAACCAATAGTGTAATCACATTGACTTTTGTGCATTTCCTTTATGATTTTCCACCCCATATGTAGTTCCTTATTAAGCCTTTCATTTGATCGCACATTTGCACATTAGGATTCCAACATGTAGCAACATATTAGATAAAGGTTAGAATGACTTGATTAGCCATTAAGATTCTACCAGCTAGAAAACCTTCTTATTCCCGCAATTTATCAACTTTGATTTCAGAAACAACATTATTTTATCAAAATTGGCCTCAATGGGGAGATGACAACAAATTGCAAATCAAGGTATTTAATGCCTTGTCCTTCTAGTACCCACATTAATCCTACATCATTTCCCCAATCATAGTCATTTTGTTGTTTTGAAACCCAAACTACCAACGACTTGCTCCAATTCTCTTTTACATTTACAACTATACAAAAAAAGGATATGACTTGACTTGCCTTCTTTAAGTTGTCAATAAATCCTTATAGATACAAGGTTGTGTCATCAACAAAGGATTGATCCCTAAGTTGCTTACCACTTGGTGGTACTAGACCACACACACCATAAATTGGATTGCATAAGAAATACCCAAGTACATTTGTTGTTAATATAAACAAGTACAATGAAAATGGACACCCCTACCACACTAACTTAAATAAGTTAAACAAATCTCCCACCTCCATATTGACTTTAATGGAAGATGTTGCAACTTTGTATAAAACCGAAACCCATATAATCCATTGCTCGCAAAAACCCAAAGTTCGAAAAGTAAACGAAAAAAAGTCCCAATTAATGCAATCAAATGTTTTTTCAAAATCTAGTAGCAATAAGATTAACCTTTAATCACTTTCCTCAACCCATTCCATTGATTCTCGAACTAAGAAAACATTGTCAAAGATGGTATTCTTTGCTACAAACCTCGTTTAGTTCAGTCGAATAATGTTTGATAAGTGAATTTGGATGCAAATCGACAATAACTTAGCAAATACTTTGTAAACATTCCCCAAAAGTGTAATTGGACACTATTTTCCAATTTGAAGACGATCCCCAGATTTAGGTATTAACACAATCAAACCTTTATTGAGAAAATTTGAAAGTTGTCCAAGGTTTAGCATTGCTTTAAAAGCCTCAAGTAAGTTTCTCCTATCTCTTCAAATGTATCTTTAAATAATTCAATTGGAAGTCTGTTGTGGCCTAGTGTTTTGCCACATGGTAGTGCAACTACAACCTTTTTTAGTTCTTCAATCGTGATCTCCTTTAGTAACTCCTAATTCATTGCTTCTACACCATCTTAGGAATAGAAGCAAAGTTTTCTACTCGAGAAAAACACACCTCCTCATTCTATGGTTTCGCTGAGTATAGGCATTCATAGAATCCCCATACAAATTGAGCCAGCTTGCTTTGTGTAGTTAAGACATTCCCATCTATTACAAGTTCCTTGATGAGCACACGCTTATGGCATCCCTTGTGAAAATTGAAAAAAACCTTGGATCATGTATTTCCATACTTGTACCAATGCAATGAGTTGCCATGTAGTGTGTGCTTTAGTGTAAATCATTTTGGAACACCTCTATAAATCAAGCTTAAAACGTTGAGGGGTGCAAGCATACAAAAGTAGGCCAAATAAGTATATGTTGCAAGTAAAAAACACAAAACTGTCAACTTTAAAGCATAGAAAGTAAAACTTAATCTTTAAAAACATACAAAAAAACTACATGAGTGTATGTAGGACGGTATGGATATGTTTCATAAAGCTTAGAATTTTGTGTTTCCTTTTCTTTCAACCTACTTTCACTCTACTTTCCAAATTTATGCTATTGTCCCATATTGCATAAAGTAACAGAAAAGTATATTGATTAATATATTGATTATCATTTGACCAAAAAATTCATATGTCCTACTTTTAGATTATTAGAGGATTGTTTTGACATATTATATGCAAGTATTAGTGTTTGGGTTCATATAAAAAATCATGTTTTAGATGCATAATTCTATCGATTTGGAAAATCACTTTTTAAAGGCTTCACATTATCATAATTGAAATATTCAAGTTTCAAAAAAAAGTATCAATATGCATGATAACTCAAACATCAATATCACAACATTTGAATATTTGATTTTGAAAAAATATCAGACATTAACTTGTGATAAATAAATAAAATGATGAAAGTAATAAAATACACAAAATAAGATCATATATGGTTTATTTAGTATAACAAGTATATTTAAAAATTTGTAGCATTGCTAAAAGCATTAAACTTAAAAAATGCAAACTCTACTTTTCACCTACTTCTTTTTTTGGAATAAGGATCACCAATTGGCCTCTTTTCATGTGTCTTTGTTTAAACAACTCAAAGCTACAACACATAATTCTCCCAATAGATCTTTCCAACCACCTACCCAATCTACAACAACAATTGGTATTTCTCCATTGCCCTTCCAAGTTGCCATTAAATTGGTTTTCATGCACTCACCTTCGAGAAATGTCACATCAAACATTTGTGGTCCCAAGTTTACCCCACCATGTACATGTCTAATCCACAATGTTATTAGAAAATGATCGAAAATCTTCTTGAATGAAACTAAAACTCCAATCTTCCCACCCAATTTTTCTAACCCATTAGACATGTAAAATTTGTTGAACTTTGTTGGTGTTACATTTGCTCCCTCACATCCATTATCACGTGTGAAAGATTTTTCAGACATCTTTTTGAAGATATAAAGTAACCAACCATCTTGTAGACCTTAGCTAATGGTCGTGCAATGCCAAATGGCCACCTCTCGTTGCTTCATAAACTTATTACCAACTAAGTTTATTTTATGCACATCCTCTAACATGTTGAAATCACTCGCCAATACCCAATGTGTAGCAATCAAGTTTGCATCAAATATTGCCTTCCACATGCGCACTCATTCACATGATGTTTGAGCCACATACATATTCATAATTCCAAGAACATCCCCATCTAAAATTTTGAACAACAAAAATTGGGTTCAACCTTGCATAATGATCCCATGATCAAATATCGTGAGAGTCAACTTAAGTGATATCAAAATTGATGTCCTTATGCTCCATCTGATAGACCTCCCCAATTGTATCATAGGATTCCACATAGTTGTTTCATTCTTGAATTCCATTACCTCCTTGAATTTAAAACACTCATCCTTGTTTAAATGATGCTCCTATAGTAGGGTAAATGCATAGTATGGTGGCTCACTTTTTAAAATAATTGTATTCCACAAAAGTCCACGTTCTAGTGTTAAATTTTTTTTTTTTTGTGGTACCATTGGTTAAATGGTAATAAAGTCCATGTATTAAAAGCAATGAAGTTCATATTAATAGGAGCCCAAGTGGAGATTCGAAATATATGCACCTTTGAAAAAAAAAATTTGAAAATGAATGAAAAACAACAATGTTATGGACGTATGAAAACACAAGTTAATTTATGGCATTCAAAAGTTCATAAGTAGAATTTGGCTATGGTTTTAAAGGAAATGTTTCATATAAAAGTGTATTATTTCATTCTAACTCATATGTTAAGTCACTATAGATAATTTTGAATAAAATTTAAAATGAACCTTTTAATTTTCTATCATTCTAGTTAATTGACCGGTCCATAATTTTGAACTTCAAAAGTCCATTACTACTAGCATATGAACTTCTTATTAAACAACTACAAAAATATCTTCATAATAAAGTTGTTAGTTTCCATTCAATTACCAATTGATAGATTTTAAAATATATTACTCGCCATATGCCTTTGAACAAGGGGTACCCAACAAAAAAAGACCATTGTGAGACCAAAAGTGAGCCACCATTCAGTTGATAGTATTAGTTGGGGAGGACAATCTAGCTATTGAATCCATGTTTTGATCTTGCATACGATGACCCTTCCCAAAGCTCGTCACATTGAAAGTCACCATCGTCAAAGGTTTGGTTATCATGAATGTGTTGAATTAGAAGCAGCCTTACAGTTGATCAATACTTTCTTGTATTATGTCGAGTTCCTTGAAATGGTATGCTTGCAAGCTTCTATCTGCATTTCTTTGCAACTTCAAGGGAACCATTTGAACTTGTGGATTGAATTGGCGACATGACATGTTAGCTAGATGTTAATTGTAATCCAACTTCATGTTTCCCAGGGTATTCAATAAACAACTTCTATGATGCCCTAATGTTAGCAACAAATCCATCCAACATTGGAAGTCGAGTAAGTTGAAACCATTGTAGCTTCAGGTTTTGCTTAAGAATTAAATTCAGGTTGTTAGTGTCCGTGAAAAACAAAACTATGCTGTCAAAAAACGTTCTCTCTTGATCATAATTCCATTCACGTTTTTCTTTGAACTTGGCATTTCAATATTAACGTTCAACCCAAGTCCTAAGGCTTCAACACTTGGAGTAGCATTTGGTTCAAACCCTAGATTCACAATTGTGCCAATGCGTATGCCCGTGCCTCTAAAATTTGTGTTAGGTAGCAAAATCTCCTAACCTTTCTAAGTCAATGATTTTTTAGATTGTCTTTTTCATTTTGATTTTGGGATGATCCATTCCTCAAGTCACATAAGCGTAAACCCTAGAATTAATGGTACCTCTTTTGTTGTTTTAAGGCGTATCCTTAAGAACATAGCTAAAGCCCTTGGTGTTGTGAGGCTATTAACTTTGGTGAAGCCTTCTAATGGCATTGGACTAATTGCAATAGGTGAGGTTTTATATTAGTTGGTGAACAAGACCATTTGCCTATAGTTTTACAATGCATTTTGAATCCAATTGTCCCCCCACCAATTTGGGGTTGTAATCAAAGGAGGTTGTTAGGTAGTGGTTCATGGTATTCTTACAGTTTTAGATGTTCACCCTAATTAGGTGGTGTTACAAATAAACATTACAAATGCCTTCAACATTATTTATTATACGATTCATTATGAAAAAAATGGGTGTTTTGCAATTGGCCTTATAACTCAATTTTTGAGTTCTAAAGAACATTTACAACTCATTGTATTTATATGCCATGAATGCTAACAAATAAGTTACATGAGTTACAAAATTGCAATTCATTATATATACAGTGTATTTCAATGTTTAGCTCAATTGCTGACGCACTCCCAAGTCCTGAGGTGAACCCACTTGAGGGTTCACCAAAGTGTAGTTGCGGAAGGTTGGGACTCGGAAGGCGCTCCTGGCTTCCAACTCTAGAAAGGGCTAGAGGGTCGAGTTGAGAGCCCAGGGATTAGACTAGGAAGAGGTATTAGTTGATCAAGCTTGAATCTGCACCAAAACAAACCACAAAGTGGTTAGTTCACATTTTCGGGACACCCTTGGGTGTTGGGACAAGCCACGGG
>Ga0116230_10008675_pt1 | contig 10012 bp, 10 predicted proteins | sample S1TSphfallax_3_FD_88678 | JGI IMG/M metagenome (GOLD analysis project Ga0116230, IMG submission 88678) | Host-associated microbial communities from peat moss isolated from Minnesota, USA - S1T2_Fd - Sphagnum fallax MG | ecosystem: Host-associated > Plants > Peat moss > Unclassified | place...
ACCGCGCTGGTCCATGACGTGGCCTCGGAAGCCGACTGGGATCGCGTGATGTCTGTCATCGTCGAACAGGATGGTCGCTTGGATGTGCTCGTCAACAACGCGGGCATTGCGATCTTGAAGATGCTCGATGCGGTGACGGCCGCCGATTGGCGGAAATTGGTCGATGTCAACTTGGGCAGCGTGCTGATCGGGACGCAGCGCGCCGTGCGTGAAATGCGCCGCGTGGGCCAGGGCGGTTCCATCATCAACATGTCATCGGTGGCCGGCCTCGTCGGTGTGCCGGGATGCACGGCCTATGCCGCGACCAAGGGCGGCGTCAGGCTGTTCTCGAAGACCGTCGCGATCGAGACCGCGCGCGAGAAGATCCGCGTCAATACCGTGCATCCAGGGGTGATCTGGACCAACATGCAAAAGGCGGCATTCAAAGACAACATGGACAACGTCCCGGCCATTACTGCCGGCATTCCTTCCGGCTTTTTGGGCGAACCGCTGGATATTGCCAATGCCGCGTTGTTTCTCGCATCGGATGAAGCCCGCTATATCACCGGTGCCGAGCTCGTCGTCGATGGCGGCATGACCGCGCAATAACGCTGATTGGGCGCCAGTTTGCGCGGGCTATAGCTTGACGAGCGTCTTTCCCATTGTCCGACCGGACATCAAGTCGATGAACGCCGCGGGCGCGGACGGCAAACCTTCATAAATCGACGTGAGTCCGACCAAGGCGCCGCTGCGCACGTGCTCGTTGAGTTCGGCTTGAGCGCGGGGAATGCACTCTGGATGCTCATACGTGAGGAAGCCGCGCAGCGTCAGGCGCTTGACGACCAGCTGCCACAGCGTGCGCACCGGGTAAGGCTCGTCTTGGTGGTTGTAGTCGGACACCATGCCGCAGACCACCACCGTGCCCTGCACGTTCATAAGCGGCAACACGGTCTCGAGCGTCGCGCCGCCGACGTTGTCGAAGTACACGTCGATACCGTCGGGACAGGCAGCCGTGATGGTGGCACCCAGATCCGTGACTTGCCGATAGTTCACCGCGCCGTCGAAACCGAGGCTCAAGAGCCGGCTCACCTTCGCGGCGCTGCCGGCGAGGCCCACGGTGCGGCACCCGTGCAGCCGTGCGAGCTGACCGGCGAGGCTGCCGACAGAACCGGCCGCGGCGCTCACGAGTACGGTTTGGCCGGGCTTGATCCGGCCGATTTCGTGCAGTCCGATCCACGCCGTGAGGCCGGCCGGGCCGAGTGCTCCCATGTGCGCTTCGAGCGCGATGCCCGGCAACGGCAAGACGGGCTCGAGTCCAATCGCACCGGGCCTGACGATGGACACCTCTTCCCAGCCCGTGAGAGCGCGTACGTGGGACCCTTCCGTGAGACCAGGGTTGCGCGATCGCGTGACCTGACCCAGCGACATGCCGCGCACCGTCTCACCGATGGCCACCGGCGGCAGGTAGCTCGGCCGATCGTCGAGGAAGCCGCGGATCGCTGGGTCCATCGAGAGAAAGACGTTACGGATTTCGCAGTCGCCGGCGGCGAGCGCGGGTACCTCGGCCGGCTCGAGCCGAAAATCGTCAGACCGCGGCAGACCGTCGGGGCGGCGCGCGAGGACGATGCGACGCGGCGATACGGCGTGGTTCAACGGCGGACTCTGCTCATGATGCCTCGCATTGCACGGCATGAGTGACGCCACGGCAACTGTTGGTATTGGCAGGTTGGCACGGGGGCCAAATACAGGCAGCGTATGCAGCAGTTGGCTGCAAGGAGACTACCCATGGCGTTCACAGGTCCTGCCGAAGACAGATTGGCCATTCGTGAATTGCTCGATGCCTACGCGGACGCGGTGTGCCAGGCGGATGCGGTGGCGTGGGCCGCGACCTGGGCCGAGGACAGCACCTGGGAAATGCCCGACTATCCTGAGTTCGGCACGATCAGCGGCAAGGACACCATCGTCGCCACCTGGAAGGCGGCAATGGCGCAATATCCCGGCGTGCTGTTCATCGCAACACCCGGCTCGATCGTCATCGACGGTGACGAGGCGACGGTGAGGTCGTACACATCCGAAGTATTCGACGACAAGATCACCGGCAAGACCACGCGCGACCGGGGTTGCTACGATGACCGCATCGTCAAGCGCGACGGCCGATGGTTGTTCAAGCGGCGGCGGTTCAAGAAATTGCACCGCGAGTAGCCGCTCCGGGCTAGCGATCAATCCGTGGGATCGGTGGCGTCGGTTGCCGTTCCTAAGTGTCCGGCAGCGGGCGAGATCCCGCGATGTCGAACACGCGTACCGTGGAGGCGCGCAAATGGCCGACGTGGCGGGCAAAAAATTCTCGGATCCAGGGCTGTTGCAGATGGGTGACGAGAGCGGCATCGTCGGTCCACTGTTCTAGAACGTTCACGAGGCCAGCGTCTGCATCCTCGACCAGGAGCGAATAATGGTGACAGCCCGTTTCGGCCCGCACCCGGGCGATCATCGCGAGGACGTCGCTCTGAAATTGCGCGATGTCCGTGGGATCGAGCGTCATGGTGCCCGCGACGAAAATCATCGATGCCTCACGGCGCCGCGTTCAAGTATTTATCGAGCGTCTGGTGGAACTGACGAATGCGAATTTCCTGATAGTCGCCTAAGTTGATTTCACCAGTTTTCGATACCTTCAGACCGTCCTGGACGTAGGGCAGGTTCGACATGTCTTGTTCGAAGACGCTGCCCAACACGCCGAGTTCGGGCGCGGCGGTCCACGGCTGCTCCGCCGTGAGGAACTTCATTGGTACGCCGCGCGGGATCGGCTGGTTCGGCGGAACCCGCGTCAGGATGCGCACCTCCATCAGGCTGTGATCGACGTCCTGCCACGGCCGCCAGCGATACACGATGTTCGGCATGAAGCCGCCCCAGGGCGCGAAGTTCGGAAAGACGTTGTAGACCAAACCGTCGAGCAGCTCGGCATCGGTGGCTTGACTGTGGTCATGACCGAATGTTTTCGTGTAATTCTCGCGCATGGCCTGACCCAGAGCCGCCCGCGCCGTCATGCCTTCTGGTACCTTGACCGCGAATGCATCGGCGCTGGGATCGTAGTTCTCGGCCGACCGACCGTTGAACTTGATGAACTGGTCGACGATCCATTGCTCGGGCTTGCCGGCCGGACTGATGTGCGGCGACATGACGCCGAAGGGCACTAGATTGACACTGATGTTGTCACCCCAGGTCCAGTAGGCGCTGTTCTCGTCACCGGTGAATGGCAGCAGTTGGGGGTGGGTCACGACGGTGTGCCACGCCTCCATGAACGCTTCCATCGTGACCTTCCAGTTCGCGGGCACGACCTTGGCGACCCAAATCGCCGTCGTGCATTCCTCGTGGCGCCATTGCTTGAAATGCTCGGGAAGCGGCGCGAGGAATTCCTCGAGCGTCGGGCCGCCCGCGTTCTCGCGTAGAAAAATATAGCCGCCCCAGCGGCCGACCTGCGCCTCGGGCAAGTTCATGGCGCGGTCATCGAGATGGCCAAAGTCCCAACGGCAGGGAATCTGCTTGAGCGCGCCGTTCTTGTTCCAGGTGAAACCGTGGAAGGGGCACTTGAATTGATCGGCGTTGCCGTTCTCGGTGCGTAGCTTGCGGCCGCGGTGCAGGCACACGTTGTGGAAGGCGCGCACCGAACCGTTGTCCTGGCGGCTCACGACGAAGGATCGTCCCGCGTTTTCGTAGACGACGTAATCCCCCGGTGTTGGCAGATCTTCTTCGCGCGCCGCAAACTGCCACACGTTGGGCCAAAGCGATTCTTGCTCACGGCGCATGAAGTCAGGGCTGGTGTAGCGTGCGGTGGCCAGGGGTTCGGATCCCCTGTAGGCATAGCTCTCTTGAGTCAGGCACTCGGGAACCGGGCGCGACTCCGTCGCCATGAGTTCTTGCCAGCTGATGCCGGTCGATCTTGCTTGGCCGCGGGAGCCGGCCGATGTCGTGTCTAGCTTGCTCATGCGACTAGTCTAATAGCCTCGTCGGCACGCAGCATCGAAACCTCGCATATCTCATAGGTTCAAATCCGCGAGCACGCGCATACTCCAACTTTAGCTAGTTGTCCGGCGGCTCGATCGGGTCTAGCCTGAATCACAATAATCATAAATATCAATTATTTATGCAGATCCGCATTATTGTAACGCCATGAGCTTCGAGGAGTAGTCGCGTGAACGCCAACGTCGATCGACCGGCCAAGGTCAACGAACCCCGGCTCAGGATGGATCCGATCTCCGCCGAGAGGTATATATCTCGCGATTACGCGCGCCGAGAGTGGAGCCAAATGTGGATGCGCACCTGGCACATCGCCGGCATGGCCGCCCAGGCGCGCGAACCGGGCGATTATCTGGTGGCCGATCTCGGCGCAGAATCGATTATCGTCGTGCGCCAAGAAGACGGGCGCCTCCGAGCCTTTTTCAACGTGTGCGTGCACCGTGGGACGCGACTGCTCGCGGGGCCGGACGGTTACGTCGCGAAGATCACGTGTCCCTATCACGGGTGGCAATTCGACCACGGCGGTCAATGCACCTTTGCGCCCGACGCGACCGACTTTCGCCAGGGGGATCCGACCCGCACGGCGCATCTGACCGAGTTGCGCTGCGAGGAACTGTTCGGCTTCGCCTGGTTCACGATGGACCAACACGCCCCGAACTTGCGCGACTATCTGGGTCCGGAGGTTGTCAGCGACATCTCGGCCTATCGCATGGAGAAGATGGTCCGCGTGCTCAACATGACCGCGGAGGCCGACTGCAACTGGAAGATCATTACCGATAATTTCAACGAGGCCTACCACGTTCAGGTGCTGCATCCGGAGCTCGCACCGTACATCGAGAGCTTCGGCGATCACTGTCAGTTCGACCTGCTCGAGAACGGTCACAACCGCGGCTGGTTCCCGGCTCATCGCCCAGGCACGAGTTTCCGCGGTCAGGCGCCTGCCGAGCCGTTGGTGAGCCTGATGTCCGAATGGGGCTTGGATGCGACGAAATACTCGGGGGAAGGCGCCTTGGATCGGATCCGCCTCGACATTCAGGGCCAGAAGCGCAAGCTCGGACCGGAACGCGGCTTCAAGCACTACGAACATCTGGCGGATTTTCAGCTCACCGATTACATCATCTACAACCTCTTTCCGAACTCGGTGATCACGGTCGGGCCGGACGGGGTGCAGCTGTTGCGCCCGCGACCGCATCCGAGTGATCCGGAGAAATGCCTGTTCGACCATTGGTGGATGGTGCCGCGGATCGAAGGTCGCCAATTCACGCCGTCGCCCGCAGGCGGTCCGGACTTACCTGTCGAAGAGGCACCGCTCGAAGTCATTCGTTATGGAGAGAAAACGCTCGGGACGACTTCCGATCAGGACTTGAGTATTGCCGCCATTCAACAGGTGGGCCTGCATTCGGCCGGATTCGAACATCACTACCTTTGCAACCAAGAACGTCGCGTGCAGAATTTCCACGAGCGCCTCAACGATTATCTGGCCACGTCACCGGGCGTCTCGGCGCCGGCGGGGCGGAAGTGACCGTTCGTTTCGCGGGCAAGGTCGCGCTCGTGACGGGCGGGACGTCGGGCATTGGCGCGGGTGTGGTTCGGCGCCTGACGGCCGATGGCGCGCAGGTGGCGTTCACGGGTTCGAATCGCGAGGCGGCCGATCGGCTGAGCGCTGAGACCGGCGCCGCTTTCTATTCGCACCGGGTCGAGGACGCGCCGGGCTGGGTCACACTCATGGAAACGCTCGGGCAACGCTTCGGGCGGCTCGACATCGCTTTTGCCAATGCCGGGATCGAGACCGGGGACGGCAGCGTCGAGTCCATCACCCTCGAGAACTGGAATCGCATCGTCGCCATCAACCTCACCGGCGTGATGCTGACCGCACAGGCGGTGATTCCGGTCATGCGCAATAATCCCGGCGGACCGGTGGGCTCCATCATCGTCAATTCCTCGATGAACGCTTATCGGCCCATGGGCAACTTCGTCGCGTATTCGACCACCAAGGGCGCGCTCGTCTCGCTCACCAAGTCGATCGCCATACACTGCGCGAACCAGAATTTGAGAATTCGCTGCAACTCGATTCATCCGGGCGTCGTCGAGACCGACATGATCCGCACGGTGATCGAGCGCGCTCCTGACCCTGCGGCGGCGCGCGCACAATTCGAAGGCATGGCGCCGCTCAAGCGCATGGCGCGCGTTGAGGAGATCGCGGGTCTAGTGGCGTTCCTCGCATCTGACGAGGCGGCGTTCGTGTCGGGTTCCGAGTATTCGATCGACGGTGCGAGCACGGCCGGCATGATGGGCGTTTGATGGGGCGCCTCGAAGGCCGCGTCGCGCTGATCTCCGGCGGCTTGCGCGGCATTGGCCTCGCGATCGGCGAACGCTATCTGGCCGAGGGTGCTGCCATTGTGCTCGCTGATCTGTCGGCTCCGTCGGAGCCGATCGTGGGCGCGACGCTCGAGCGTCTCGGTACGTGCGCGAACTACCTGAAACTCGATGTGGCCCAGGAGGGCGACTGGCAGGCCGCGGAACGCGCCACGCGCGAGCGGCATGGACGGCTCGACATCCTGGTCAATAATGCAGGCACGGACCTGACGGGCGCGGTGGAGACCATCGAGTACGCGGCCTGGCGGCGCATCATGTCGATCAACGTCGACGGCGTATTTCTCGGCACCAAGACCTTTACCGCGCTGCTCGCCGAAACCGGTGCGAAGACGCGATTCGGCTCCAGCGTCATCAACGTCAGTTCCATCATGGGATTGGTGGGTTATTCCGAGACGTCCGCCTACAACGCCAGCAAGGGCGCGGTACGGTTGTTCACCAAATCGGTGGCCATCGAATTTGCCACCAAACGTACGCCGATCCGCGTGAACTCCATCCATCCGGGTTTCGTGAAAACGCCATTGCTCGAGGTGGGCATGCAGAAATGGGTGGCCCTCGGCATGGCGGAAAAGGCGCAAGACCTGATCGATGGTCTGGCGGCGGCCACGCCGAACGGACGCATCGCGGAACCGGCGGAAATTGCCGGCGCCGCCTTTTTTTTAGCCTCCGATGACAGCAGCTATTGCACGGGATCGGAGTTGGTGGTCGATGGCGGCTGGACGGCACGTTAGGCAATGAGTTCTAGGACACATTTATGACCATCAGACTCGACGATACCGTTGCCTTGGTCACCGGCGCCGCGGGCGGAATCGGCCGTGCCATTTGTGCTGCCTTGAAGGAGGCGGGGGCTACGGCGGTCGCGACCGATCTCGCCGACTTGGGCTCGCTGGCCGGTACCGATGCCTATTACCGTCATGATGTCACGAGCGAGGCGGACTGGTCGCGGATCGCCGCCGCTCTGGGCCGCGACTACGGCCGGCTCGACGCGTTGGTCAACGCCGCCGCCATCGCGCCGGTGCAGAGCATCGAGCAAACCAGTCTGGAGGATTGGCGCAGGACGCAAACCGTGAATGTCGAATCGATCTTCCTGGGCACGCGCACGCTTCTACCGCTGCTCAAGGAAAGCGGCAAGACGCGTAAGGGCGGTGCCTCGATAGTCAATTTTTCATCGGTGGGCGGTCAGCGCGGCGCCGCGTTCACGTCCGCCTATTGCACCAGCAAGGGTGCGGTGAAACTGTTCAGCAAATCCGCCGCGGCCGAGTTCGGCGCCTTGCACTACAACATCCGCGTCAACAGTGTGCATCCCGGCGGCATCCACACCGACATGATGCATACCATCATGGATCGTTACGTGGCGCTCGGTGCGGTCGATACACGCGCCGCTGCCGAGGCCGGCGTCATCGCAGCGCATCCCTTGGGCCGGATGGGTCAACCCGAGGAGATCGGTGGGGGCGTCGTGTATTTGTGCTCGTCGGCCGCGAGCTTCGTCACGGGCAGCGAACTGGTGATCGACGGTGGGTTCACCGCCGTATGACCATCAACCGCCGGTTTTCGCTGATGCGCCGGCCGTGAGCGGCCGCCTCGCCGACCGGGTAGCGCTGGTCACGGGTGCCGGTTCGGGCATCGGCGCCGCATGCGCCGCCCGTCTCGAGGCCGATGGCGCGAAGGTGTTGACGGTCGATCGTGCGGGCGACGTGGCGCGGATCGCGGACGTGACGACGGCAGGCATCTCTGAAGTACTGGTGGGGGAGACGCTCACGCGCTTCGGCCGCCTCGACATTCTCGTGCCGTGTGCCGGGATCAGCGCTTTTCACGCCCTCGAGGGACACAGTGATGCATTCTGGGATGACACCCTCGCCGTCAACGTGACCGCGGTGTTCCGGTTGATTCGTGCGGCGGTGGCACCTCTGAAAGCGTCTGGGCGGGGACGGATCATCACAATCGGCTCGACGCTGTCACGTTTTGGCGGCGCCGGTCTCGTGGCCTATGGCGCTTCCAAGCACGCCGTGCTCGGTTTGACGCGCTCCGCGGCGTGCGAACTCGGGCCCTTCGGCATCACGGTCAATTGCCTGCAGCCCGGCGCCATCGATACGCCCATGACTGCGCCGGCGTTCACGGCTATGCCCGAGTTCAAATCCTACTGGGAAAAGAAGGCTGCTCTCGGTCGTTTGGGACAACCCGCCGATATTGCCGACGTCATCGCGTTTCTGGCTTCAGACGATGCGCGCTTCATGAGCGGGCAGGGATTCTTCGTGGACGGCGGCGCCATGCAAGCCCAGTGAATCCCGCCGGCATAAGGTCCGGCCGGGCATCGGCTTAGAACTGCACGCGCTTGGTGTAGCCACCGTCGATGACGATGTTGGTGCCCGTGGTGTAGCCCGATGCCGGGCTCGCGAGAAAAACGAGCGTGCGCGCAATGTCCTCTGGTGTCCCGAAGCGGCCCAGCGCGAATTGTGCCTGAGTCGCATTGTAGAAATCAGGCATCGCGCCCTTGATCGCTTCCCAATTGCCGGTGGGGAAGCTCACGGGGCCCGGCGAGATCGCGTTGACGCGAATTCCCTTCGGCCCCCAGGCCTGGCTGAGCTGTTTGCTGTACGTCAAGAGAGCGGCTTTGATCGCGTTGAACGCCTGCGGCACGATGAAGGTTTCGAAGGCGGCCGTACTCGACATGATGATGACCGAGCCCGCGCCTGATTTGGCGAGGTACGGCTCCAAGGTCTCACATCCCTTGACCGTACCCATGAGATCGAAGTCGAAGCCCTTTTGCCAATCTCCAGTGGCCTGCGAGCCCGATGAACTCGCGCCCGGAACGAAGATGTCGCAACTACCGAGCCGTTCAGCGGCACCGGTCAGCCATGCCGCATACCCGGTCATGTCGTTTAGGTCGAATGTTGAACCATGGACGGCGCCGCCATGGCGCGACAGCGCGGCGACGGTTTCATCGACTTGTGCCTGGTTGCGAGAGAAGAAGGCCACGTCGCAACCCTCACTTGCAAACAGTTCCAGCGCAGCGCGCCCGATGCCGCGGCTGCCGCCGGTCAGAATGACCTTCTTGCCTTTCAATCCAAGATCCATTGCGCGTACTCCTAAGGACCAGCCACGGACGATTCGACGTTGCGGCATCCTGAACCGAAGCGTCGCCCACTCTCTACTGGCATTTTCCACAGTATTGGGCGCGCGGGTTGTTCCGGGTGCGGGGTGTTCCTTGGCACAACGTGACGTTTTGGCGTTTTGACGTCAAAACGTCGTCCAGCGCAGGCTTATACCGTCCCGGTCCCCGACCCCGTCCACTCCCCAGTCCCCCTTTGAACCGGTACGTCACGCTGTCCCATTACTAGCATTCGTGCCAGTTGCGGCGCGCCGGACTTCAATCGACACTGATTCCATGGGAAGACTCGACGGAAAGACGGCCGTGGTGCTCGGCGCGGCTGGGAAGCACAATATGGGCCAGGTGATCGCGCGGCGCTTTCGCGACGAGGGCGCGCAAGTCGTGGTCAGCGGCCGGCATCCCGACGAACTCGAGCGATTCGCGGCCGAGATCGGCGGGCACGCGGTCGCCTGCGACATCACCCGGACCGAGGACTTGGAGAATCTCGCGCATCGCGCCAAGGCCATCATGGGCAGCGTCACGATTGCCGTAAACGCCACG
>Ga0116230_10008676_pt1 | contig 10012 bp, 10 predicted proteins | sample S1TSphfallax_3_FD_88678 | JGI IMG/M metagenome (GOLD analysis project Ga0116230, IMG submission 88678) | Host-associated microbial communities from peat moss isolated from Minnesota, USA - S1T2_Fd - Sphagnum fallax MG | ecosystem: Host-associated > Plants > Peat moss > Unclassified | place...
GGTTCGATCCCCTCAGCACCCACCAGCATGCGGAGTGGTAGTTCAGCTGGTTAGAATACCGGCCTGTCACGCCGGGGGTCGCGGGTTCGAGTCCCGTCCACTCCGCCATTTCCTGACGAGAGCTGCGCGCGAGCCTGTAGAGGCCGCGCCGGGGTGAGCGAGTGCCGAACGGGCGGGGATTTCATGCTGCAGACGATTCACGATAAGTTGAAGGGCTGGCTTGCCGGCGTGGTGTTGGGCGTCATCGCCCTGGTGTTCGTCTTTTGGGGCATCAACTGGACCTTGGCCGATCCGAACTATGCCGCCAAGGTGAACGGCAGCGAAATTGCCATCAACGAAGTGAAACAGGCGTACCAGCAGCAACTGGCGCAGTTCGAACGTCAAACCAACGCGCCGCTCGATGACGCGGTACGCAACGAAATCAAGCGCCGAGTCCTCGATCAATATGTGAACAGCGAGGCGGTCGTCACCCGCGCCGACGAGATGGGTTATCGCGTGACCGACGCCGAGTTGCTGAAGGCCATGGCCCAGGTGCCGGCATTTCAGATCGACGGTAAATTCGACGAGGCCCATGCCATTGCGGTGCTCCGCGCCCAGGGGCGTTCGATCGCGGAGATCGAGGGGCTGTTCCGTCGTGACGTGAAGCTCAGACAACTGGACAGTGCGCTCACCCTGTCGAGCTTCGCCACGGCTGACGAAGTGAAACAACTTCGCGCGCTGACGCGCCAGCAGCGCGAGATCGCCTGGTTCAGCGTGTCGGCAGCCAAGTATGCCGCCGAGGCCACTCCCGACGATGCGGCTATCAAGGCTTACTACGATGCCCACAAGGCCGAGTACATGACGCCGGAGACCGTCAACCTGCGCTATGTGGAGATTAGCCTCGCGGCACTCGAGTCGCGGGTGACGGTGGATGATGCCCAGCTTAAGGCCTATTACGACGAACAAAAGGCCAAGACGCCCGAGCGTTTTTCACAGCCGGAGCAGCGGCACCTGCAGCACATTTTATTGCAGTCGGCGGACCCCAAGGACGACGCCGCCACCAAGGCCAAGGCCGAGGCGATTCTCAAGCGGGCGCAAGGGGGCGAGGATTTCGCGAAACTGGCCAAGGAGTTTTCGCAGGATCCCGGCTCCGCGGACAAGGGCGGCGATTTGGGCATGGCGGATCGCAAGGCCTACGTCGCCCCGTTCGCGGACGCGGCGTGGGCCATGAAGGAGGGCGAGATCGTCGGGCCGGTGAAGACGCAATTCGGCTACCACATCATCAAGTTGGTCGGCATACAGCCCGCCACCGTCAAGAGCTTCGACCAGAGCCGGGCCGAGCTCGACACCGAGTATCGGCGCAACGAGGCCGAGCGGCTGTTCAACGCCGCGCAGGATCAGCTCGCCGATGCCGCCTTGCAAAACACGACGGACATCGACGTGGTGGCGCGTAAGGCCGGATTGACGGTGCACGACATCCCGAATTTCAGCCGCAGCGACGGTGGCGGCGATCTCGGCAAAGCGGCGCCGGTGATCGCCGCGGCATTCAGCCAGGACGTGCTCGATGGCCGCTTGAGCCCGACCATCGAGGTCGACAAGGGCCGGGGGGTGGTGCTGCGTGCCACCGATCATCAGCTGCCCAAGCAAAAGCCGCTGGACGCGGTACGCACCGAGGTGATCGCCGCCTGGAAGCAGCAGCGCGGCGCCGAACTGGCCGCTGCCGCGGCGGCCGATGCCGTCAAACGGCTCGACGCCGGCGAGAGCTGGGATGCGGTGGCGAAGAGCCTGGGCGCCGCCGTCAAGCCGGCGGCATTCGTGTCGCGAACCGACCAGGCCGTACCGCTCGAGATCCGCCGCGATGTCTTCCAGGGGCCGAAGCCGGCCGGCAAACCGCTGTATGAGAATCTGACGCTCGCCGCCGGCGATGCCGCGGTGCTCGAGGTGCTGTCGGTGCGCGAAGACCCGAGTGGGGATCCGAAGCTCGAGGACGCGCAGTTGCGGCGCCAGTATGCGCAGCAGGCCGCGTCCAGCGAGTCGCAAAGCTATGCGGCGGCGGCACGCGCCGATGCCAAAGTGATCCTCAACGCCCAGGCGTTGGACTAGAGGCTGTCCCCGTTGGCAGAGTGGCTTCACCAGTTTTCGGACTGGTACCTGTCAGTGCTCGCCCAGGGCGGCTATTGGCTGATCGCCGCGCTGATGGCGCTGGAGAGCACTCTCGTGCCCATTCCGAGCGAAATCATCATTCCGCCGGCCGCTTATCTGGCGCACACGCGCGGCGAGTTCTCGCTCCTCGGCGTAATCCTCGCGGGCACCGCGGGATCCTGGGTGGGCGCGGCCATCATGTACTGGGGATCGCGGTGGCTCGGTCGGCCGGTGGTGCTCGCCATCGGGCCTTACGTAGGCATCGCTGCCACCAAGATCCGCATGGCGGAAGCGTGGTCGGCCCGTTACGGCTGGGCGGGCGTATTCTTCTCGCGGCTGTTACCGGTGATCCGGCATCTCATCGGCATACCGGCGGGCATCCTGCGCATGGACTTCCGTTGGTACGCACTGGCGACGTTGGGGGGCGCGTTCGTCTGGACCTCGGTGCTCGCCGGGCTCGGCAGAACCGTGGGCGAGCACCCAGAACTCCTGACGGGCTCGCTGCACCGTTTTTTCCTGTTGGTGCTGATCTTGGTCGCCGCGCTCGGCACGCTGTACTACGTCTTCGTACAGCGGCCGGCGGGGCGTAGTGGCTAAAAATACAGATTTCTGTATCATAGTCGATCATGAAGACGACACTCAATTTACGCGACGACCTGGTCATTCTCGCCAAGGCTTCAGCGGCACGCGATTCCACGACACTCACGAAGATGATCGAGGAGGGGCTTACCTTGAGGCTTCGTCGCCCCGCCGTGGCGGTTGGCGGCCCTCTCCCGGACTTGCCTGTTTCGAAGTGTCGGGGTGGGATGCGGCCGGGAATTGACGGCACCAGCAATCAGTCGCTGTTCGACGCGGCCGACGGTTGATTCCTGACGTCAATGTGTTGGTGGCTGCATTCCGTGGTGACCACACCCATCACGCTGTAGCCAGAAAATGGCTTTTGGATGCGCGAGCAGCGACCGCTGTCGGTGAGAGATCGCTGCTTCTATTGCCGGTCGTCGTCGCCGGCTTCCTTCGACTCGTCACCAACAAACGCGTTTTCAACGAACCCAATCGGATGGAGGATGCCGTAGGGTTCATGGATGCGTTGATGGCCACCCCTGGAGTCGAAATGAGGGTTTCTACCGACGAATGGCCCATCCTCCGTTCGAAACTTCTGACCCAACCGTTGGTCGGCAATCTTGTCACCGACGCCGCCATTGCATCGATGGTGCAGTGCTTGGGCGAGCACCTGATTACCTTCGATCGAGATTTCAGGAAGTTGATGCCCTCCCGCGATCTCACGTTATTGCGAAAGCCGAAATGATCAGGTCGTCGCGCGCGCGCCCGGGGGCAACGGCACGCCCAAGACCGGGAACTTGGTGAAAATCGCATTCGCCGCGAGATTGATCTTCTCCACCGCATTCGGTCCCGACAGGTCGGCAACGCTCTGGCTGACCGACGCGTGCCAGATCGGAATCCGCGATTTGGCATCGAAGAGGTCGACCGAGATCCGCGTCTCGTCGCGGACGAAGGGACCGTCGTAACCGAAACCGCCGTAGCCGCGTCGTCCCCAGCCGCCGCCCCAGCCCCAGCCTACCCCGAAGCCGCCGTAGTAGTCGTCGAACACTTGACGCGTGCCCATGGCGTACCCGACGACGCACTCGGCCGAGCGGCGGTCGGCGACCTTTTGGATGCCCTTGGCGGCCAGGTTGTATTCGATCGCCGTGCGCAGCCGATCGGCGTTCAGCGGGTTGCCGAAGGCGGAGGGCTGGTCGGTGTTCGCGACGTGCTCATCGGCGAACGCATACGTATGACAGCTAGCCACCGACATGCTCGGGTTGACGTCGGTGTGGACCGGCAAGGCCGTGCAGGCCTCGAGGGCAAGGATTGCCCCACCCACCGCCAACGCCTTGAATGTTGCTCTCGTTAACATAAAACCAACCTCATGAATCTCGACAACCCCGTGGTGCACCAACGGCCAACGGCCGCATCGGTTGACGGCAACGCGAGCCTAAGCCCAGGCGTGTTCAATCATGCCGGATCGGCAGCGTCCGCAAAGTTCATGGCCACCGAGTTGAAGCCACCGTCCACGTACGTAACCTCGCCGGTGATGCCGGCGGCCAGATCGGAACAGAGGAAGGCGGCCACGTTGCCGACGTCGGCGATCGTCACGTTGCGCTTCAGCGGGGAGACGGCCGCCACGTGGGACAGCATCTTGCGCAGTCCCGGAATACCGGCGGCGGAGAGCGTCTTGATCGGTCCGGCGGAAATCGCATTGACGCGAATGCCGAGTGGTCCCAAGTCGGCCGCGAGGAACCGCACATTGGCCTCGAGGCTGGCTTTGGCGAGCCCCATCACGTTGTAGCCCGGCAGCGAGCGCACCGCCCCCAGATAGGAGAGCGCCACGATGGCGCCGGCACGGCCCTTCATGAAGGGCAGCGCTTCGCGCGCCAGCACGGTCAGGCTATAGCTCGAAATATCGTGAGCGACCCGGAAGCTCTCGCGGGTGGTCGATTCGATGAAGCTTCCCGTGAGTGCCTCGCGCGGTGCAAATGCCACGGCGTGGACCAAGATGTCGAAAGTGTCCCAGCGACTCTTCAAGTAGGCGAAGCCGCGGGTGATGTCGGCCTCGGAGGCGACGTCCATTTCGAAGGTGATGTCGGAACCCGCCTCCTTCGCCAGCGGCACCACCCGGTCGGCCATGCGGGCGATGTGTGAGAACGCCAATTCCGCGCCCTCGCGGTGCATCGCCTGGGCGATCCCCCACGCGATGGAACGATCGGTTGCCAGGCCAACGATCAAGGCGCGCTTACCAGTCAAAAATCCCATGCCCGGAGTTTAACCCTGCTGGCGGTTGGCGTCGACGTACAGGACGACGTGCTTGCCGGGCTTGATGTGGTGTCGCTCGTTGATGCCGTTCCAGGACTTGAGCTGCGCCACCGAGACCTGGAATCGATGCGAGATGCTAAACACGGTGTCGCCTTTGCGGACCATGTACACCACGCGCCGGCCGCTCGGCACACCCTCATCGCGGTAGTGCCGTTCGCTCACCTTGATGACCAGCCGTTGGCCCTTCACCAGGGTGTCGCCGGACCCCATGTTGTTCAAGCGAGCGAGCGTGCTCACCTGCATCTTGTTCCGGCGCGCAATGCTCGACAGCGTCTCGCCGGCGCGCACCCGATAGACGATCTGGCTCTGCTTGTGGCCGGCGCTGTCGGTCTCCGGGCGGTCGACCCGTGCTGCCGCCACCAGCACCTTGTCGGGCAGCTGCGCGGATTGCTCGGGGATCTTCAGCGACTCGCCCGGCGTGACCCGAACACCGTTCAATTCGTTGATTTTCTCGAGTACGGCCACCGAAGTACCGTACTGCCGGGCGAGCGTCGCGAGCGTCTCGCGTCTACCCACCGCGTGCACCAGGTAGCGCACGCGATCCTCGGGTGCCAGCGTCTTCAGCGCGGCTTCATAGGCGTCGGCGTTATCGATGGGCACGAGCATGCGGTTCGGCCCCTTCGGGTCGGTGGCCCAGCGGTTGTAGCCCGGATTGAGCGCGACGATTTCGTCATAGCTGGTGCCGGCCAATTGCGCGGCGATCTTCAGGTCGATCTGCGAATCGGTGTTGATGACGGCAAAGTAGGGCTGATTCGGAATCGGCGCGAACTCGAGGCCATAGCGCTCGGGCTCGGCCATCAAGCGTTTCAGCGCGAGCAGCTTGGGGACGTATGCGCGCGTCTCCGCGGGAAGGTTCAGGTGCCAGAAATCCGTGGGCCTGCCCGCGGCGGTGTTGACCGCGACCTGACGCTCAACCCATTGCTCCCCGACATTGTAGGCGGCGATCGCGAGCAGCCAGTCGCCGTTGAATTCATCGTGCAGTTCCTGCAGGTAGTCGAGCGCCGCGCGGGTCGATTCGATCACGTCGCGGCGGCCGTCGTACCACCAATCCTGTTTGAGGCCAAAGCGCACGCCAGTGGCGGGAATGAACTGCCACAGGCCAGAAGCGCGACTCACCGAATAGGCGAACGGCTCATACGCGCTTTCCACCACGGGCAGCAGTGCGAACTCGGTCGGCATGCCGCGGGCTTCCACCTCGGTGATGATGTGGTACATGTAGCGCTGGCCGCGCTGAAACACCCGCTCCAGGTAATCCGGGTTGTGTTCCAGCCAGGCCAATTGCTCATCGATGGCCGGCTCCTGCACCTCGTCGAACGCGAAGCCGGCGCGCATGCGGTCGAACAAATCGTCGTAATCCTCGCCATTGTGGTGCTGCCATTCGCTCGGCATGGCCAGCGAGGGCGGCGGTCCGGTGGTCGCGGCGCTGGGCGGCGCCGCGCGGCCGGTCGCATCGGACTCGACCGGCACCACGATGCGCTCCCGCGGGGCGGGGGCCGGCGCCTGATGTGCACAGGCGGCGATCAGGGCGATGCAGCCCAAGAGGATGAGGGGGCGGGCCCGGCAAAGCCTCATTGAAAACTATCTTTCCAGGCGCGTAGAGCGCCGAATACGGCGGCCGGTCCGTCGAGCGCGGTCCCGACATGCGCCGAGGCCGCCGCGCGGATCTTCGGATCGTCGCAGCGGAGGAAGGGATTGATGCGAAGTTCGAGCGCCAGCCGAGACGGCAGGCTCGGCATCCCCCCTGCGCGCAAGCGCTCGACGACGCTCCGATGCCCGAGCACCGCGGGGTTGTCCGGTTCCACCGCCAGCGCGAAACGCAGGTTGGCGGCCGTATACTCATGTCCGCAAAAAAGCCGCGTTTGCGGCGGTAGCGCCCGCAGGCGATCGAGCGAAGCGTTCATTTGTGGTGGCGTGCCCTCGAACATTCGACCGCACCCCGCGCTGAACAGCGTATCGCCAGAAAACAGCGTGTCGTGCCCCCAAAAAGCAATGTGGCTCAAGGTATGCCCCGGAACCGCCAAAATATCGAAGGCAAGTCCCAAGTCAGCCAATTTGCAGCGCTCTCCACCGTGCACGGTCTGGGTTCGCAGTGCAATGCGGGGATCATCCGGCCCGATTACCGGCACCGCGCCGTGCTCGAGCAGGCCCGCCACTCCGCCGATGTGGTCGGGGTGGTGGTGAGTCAGTAAGATGGCGGCCAGACTCGAGTCGCTGCGGCGCAGTTCCTCGAGGACCGGAGCGGCATCCCCGGGATCGACCGCGACCAGCCGCTCGGGCGCCGACGGCGACTCGATCAGCCAAATGTAGTTGTCCGTGAAGGCGCGGACATGGCGCACGTTGATGGGGACTGTTAGGTTTGCCATTTTGCGTCGTATTTAACCTGTAACATCGTAACTTCGCTAGTATTTCCAAGGAGTCCTGATTGCATTCAACCCGCGACAACACGGCCATGGATTGGTTCGCCGGACCTTTGGGGGCGCGCGTATTGCGCGAGGAAGCGGCCCTCGCCCAGGTGGCGCTGGATGACGTTTTCGGCTTCGAATTGCTGCAGGTGGGAACCTGGGGTCCGAATCAACATCTGCTCGGCGGTGCGCGCACTCAGCACACCACGCTGCTCGCGCCGCAGCGGGATGCGGGCGTGACCCTGTGTGCGCCGTTGGCGTCGCTGCCGTTTGCCTCGGACTCGATCGACGCCATCCTGTTGCCGCATACCTTGGAACTGGTCGAAGACCCCTATGCGGTGCTGCGCGAGGCGGAGCGGGTGCTGGTCGCCGAGGGCTGCCTGATGATTTGCGGCTTCAACCCGTGGAGCGGCTGGGGTGCCCGCCGGTTGTTTTCGCACTACTTCCGCCGTCCCGCGTTCCCGCCGCAGATGCGGCGCATGCTCTCCGAGGTCCGGCTGCGTGATTGGATGGCGCTGCTCGATTTCGAGATTGCGAACGTCTATGGCTATCTCAGCCCGATTCCGGCCACCCGCCGCCCGCGCAAGCTCGCGGACGGGAGCGTGCGCCAGGCGGAATATCGGGCGCGACGCGCGCTCACCGCCGGGGCCTACCTGCTGAAGGCTCGCAAGCGCGTCCAGACCTTGACCATGGTTCGCCCGAAGCGGCGGGCGAGACAGCTGGTGCTGGTACCGGCCGCGGAGACCACCTCGAAGGTCGGATCCCGTAAAGTCAGCCCGGATGAGGCCGACGTTTGACGGCGGTCGAGATCTACACCGACGGCGCGTGCCGCGGTAATCCGGGACCGGGCGGTTGGGCCGCGCTCCTGGTCTGCGGCAAGGAGCGTCGCGAGGTGTCGGGCGCTGAACTCGCCACCACGAATAATCGCATGGAGTTGATGGGTGCCATCGGCGGAATCAGCGCGCTCAAGCGCCGCTGTTCGGTCAAGCTATACACGGACTCGAAGTACGTGATGCAGGGCTATACGGAATGGCTGCCCGGTTGGAAGAAGCGCGGCTGGCTTACGGCAGGGCGCGAACCGGTGAAAAATCGGGACCTGTGGGAGCAACTCGACGCGGCCGCCGCGGACCAAGACATTGAGTGGCATTGGGTCAAAGGCCACTCCGGGCACGAGGAAAACGAGTACGTCGACGGCCTGGCGAACACCGCGATCGACCAGCTGTTGGCGAAACGGTAGGCACTGATGCGCCAAATCGTGCTCGATACCGAAACCACCGGCCTCGAGGTCGAGCAGCATCACCGGGTGATCGAAATCGGCTGTGTGGAGATTTTCAATCGACGACTCACCGGCCGCTCCTTCCACCGCTATTTGAACCCGGAGCGCGACGTCGATCCGGGCGCCCAGCAGGTGCATGGACTGTCACGCGAGAAATTGGCGAAGGAACCGAAATTCGCCCAAGTCCACGACGAGTTCATCGAGTTCGTGCGCGACGCCGAACTCATCATCCACAACGCGGCATTCGACGTGGCGTTCTTGAACGCCGAGATCGCGCGATTCGGCGCCGGCGCCGGCAAGCCCTTGCCGTCGATCACCGACCTGTGCCCTGTGCTCGACACGCTGGCGCTCGCGCGGCAGATGCATCCGGGGCAGCGCAACAGCCTGGATGCCTTGTGCAAGCGCTACGCGGTGGATAACTCGCACCGCGAGTATCATGGCGCGTTGCTCGACGCGAAGATTCTCGCCGACGTGTATCTCGCCATGACCGGCGGCCAGGCGAAATTCAGCTTGAGCGCGGAATCCGACACGGTCCGCAGCCGGGCACGCCACGCCGCGCCCACCTGGAGTGCGGGGGCGTTGGGCCTCACCGTGGTGCGGGCCAGCGACGAGGAAATGGCCGCCCACGAACACGTGCTCGCGCTGCTCGACAAGGCCTCGCGCGGCAATACGGTGTGGCGCAGGTCGTGAAGCTCCTGGTCACGGGTGCGGCGGGATTCATCGGCCTTCACACCGCGAAGTCATTGCTGCAACTCGGGCACGAGGTCGTCGGCATCGACAACCTCAACAGCTATTATGATCCCGCCCTGAAGGCGGCGCGTTTGCGGATACTCGAAGGGCTGGAAGGCTTTCGTTTCGCGAAACTCGACATCGCCGACCGGGATGCCATGCGTGCGCTGTTCGCGCGGGAGCGCTTTGCCAGGGTCGTGCATCTGGCGGCGCAGGCGGGCGTGCGCTACTCGATCCAGAATCCCGAGGTGTACGTCGACAGCAACATCAGCGGCTTTCTCAACGTCATCGAGGGCTGCCGGCACAACCGTGTCGAGCATTTGGTGTATGCGTCGACCAGCTCGGTCTACGGTGCCAATACCCGCATGCCATTTACCGAACAGCAGAATGTCGATCACCCTCTGTCACTGTACGCGGCGACCAAGAAGGCCAACGAATTGATGGCGCACAGCTACTCCTCGCTGTACGGCCTGCCCACCACGGGTTTGAGATTTTTTACCGTGTATGGCCCGTGGGGCCGGCCCGACATGGCGTTGTTCCTGTTCACCCGGAAGATTCTCGCCGGCGAACCCATCGATGTGTTCCATGGCGGGCAACACCAGCGTGACTTTAC
>Ga0116230_10008677_pt1 | contig 10012 bp, 9 predicted proteins | sample S1TSphfallax_3_FD_88678 | JGI IMG/M metagenome (GOLD analysis project Ga0116230, IMG submission 88678) | Host-associated microbial communities from peat moss isolated from Minnesota, USA - S1T2_Fd - Sphagnum fallax MG | ecosystem: Host-associated > Plants > Peat moss > Unclassified | place: USA...
GTGAGAATCCTTTGTATGTAAGTGTTTAAATATTTTTTATTTCCAAGAGTTGGAATTCAGCATGTGGTCCATGGAAGAAATAATGTTGTTTATGGCAAACACAAAGAATACATCAAGATAGGTGGATGTAGGGTACAGAAAGGTTATGATTCATATCACAAAGCTCCATATGTAGAATAACTGTTTGAATTATTTCATGAAGGTTAAAACATTTTCATGAAGTTGTTCTATTCAATGCATTTTGAGTTTTGGGTGCAATTCAATTGCACTACTATAGTTGCTCTTCTTTGGATATCTTTCCTGTGTGTAAGGCCTTTGGATAAGCTCATCTGACAATTCTGTACACTCTGATTCATCATCTACCTTCACAGAGAAGTTATTGTTGCAAAGCTGCACTAGACATATGCACTTGTATAGTATCAGATCCATCTTGGTATGCTCCTGCTGATGTTTGTTTACCATAGTCTTTTTTGAATAGTCAGCATTAGTCTTCAGATTTTAGAGTCTCGTGTTCAAACCTAACAAACGACCAACAACAGTAGAAGCTCCAGGTATCTCTTTTGGTGAATCTTAAGAGACTGGGTCATTCCAGATATGGGTGCCTGATGTGCTCTGCTAGTATTTGTTCGAAGTTGCAGCATACTATACAGTAGCAAAACCTCTATAGCTTACAAGAAGGTCTGATCTCAGAATCTTTCCAGCTTAAAACACAATCTGAGCTCCAAAAAACTCTGCAGCTTCCATTGTAATTTGAGCTTAAAAATTTCTGTAACAAACATGAAGAATAGATTTTTGTGTATGAAATGATGCATGCCTAACTTTGGTTAGTATCAGTGAATATTACATAGACCTCTCTAGTCTGAAGAAGGTCAAGTATGCTAACTGATACTAAAGGGCAAGGTAATGATGTAAATAAACCTGACTTCTTCCTTGAGCTTCTCAGTATAAGTAAGCTTCTTCAGTATCTATCTTCCTATTGAACCACTGATAGATGTTATGCATCATTTTGTCTTTGCAAAATCCTTGTGCAACAGTATACTCATACTGAGGGTTCACATTACAACAACCCAATATATATGGACACCGGTTTACGGTTGAGGACAGTAGGGAAGAAGCTCCACCATTATCAACTCCCTGGATTTGATCCATGTAACGGTAACTTTTGTGTGTCCCAAGTATTGTTAGAAAGTGACAGCATTCCCACAAGTGCTTCAAGCGGAGACAGATGTCTCACTCTCTCATCACCTCTTCTTTTGTCCTCTCTTCTACTCTTCTTTGGAAACTATCTTTTCTCAGCAATAATAGGACTTCACTAGTTCAACTCCAACCCTGTCAGTATGGCCATAGAAGATGAAGAACTGGAAAACATTTGTGTAACACCCAAAACAAGCTTCTCCTGGAGCTCTCTGCAAATCCAAGTACAAATGGGATGTGAGAAAGGAGAAATCCAATCTTCCATGAACTTTTTCTTGCTCAATTTTTGATTTTTGGTGTTTGTTTTTGTTTCTTCCTTATAGTCATATGAAGCATACTTTGTACTTAAAAGTGTTCAGCAACTGATATCTTCTCAACTTTCGTGTGGCAGAAAATGGATTGAGTTAACAGAATATTTAGCAGGTAAATTCCCAGCAAGCAATTTGAGAGAGTGAAGAGAGAAAGAAAGGACCATCACTTCGAGTTTCAACTTGAGGCAAATGACAGTATCGCAGTTGGTTACATCAGCACCCTTTGCCATCTGGCAGAATCGCTCCAAACCCTGCACCCACAGGGCTGAGTAGAAACTCTACGTGGTTCAAGCTTCTTTTTAAGTTCTTTAAAAAAGGCTTCAAAATTACCCTCTTCACCAGGGGGTGAAGAAGCAACAAGAGTTCTCTAAAACAAGAGTAGAATGTTTATGCCCCCACACGTGTGAAAAGGCAATTTTGTGTGATCATAGCCCTTGATAGGAATCTACTCTTTGGTTACACTACACCCCCCTTGGAGTCCAGTTCAAGTTCTGGCATAACAGAAATGGATGGGTGCATTCTAGCTGTCATTTGAGGTCTTGCAAACAACAATTTGAGGATCAAAAAGAACAAATGTCCCAATGTGGAAATTCTCTGCCACATTCCTTGGCCTGGAAAAACACGCCCAACCATCACCATAACAAGATTTCAAAGTCAAACCAAAAATTATGAAGACAACCTTTATAACAGGCAAATTACAAATATAATTTCACTAACATAGATTTCATATAAAATTGGGATATTCAGTCCCATCAAGCTAAACTTTCAAAACCTTCAGTTTCCCATTCCTAATTTAATCTATACCCATTCATCCAGGAGAGGGTATCAGAGGAAGTGAGGTTGCAGTAACATCATAAGTAAAGTGGAACAAATCTAAGGATTTTAGTATAATGGCAGCAGTAAGATACCTGAAAGATTGTAGGGGTAAGATGTAGCAATGCCCATGTTGCACTTTCCAACTGTTGTGCTGCTGCAGATGCTGTCAGCTTTGCCACACACATTTGGATCTTTGATCATAGTTGGCAGACCACAGTACATGTCAAAGCAGAGAGGGAGAGTCAATAAGAAGCAGGCAACCCTCAGAAATTGTAGGCAGGCAATAAGAAACTGCACACTCAATCCACAAAGAAGTGGCTGCTGCTGCAAGGGAGCTGGTAAAGCATTTGTTGTGTAATCTTTAGAGCATCATCAGCATACCAGCTTTCTTCATGTCATGATGGAGGAATCCACAGGCTTGATGAGAAAGTGAATGAAGTGCCTGCAAGAAACCATTGAACCTACTGAGACATCCTTGATTTGTGATGGGACCCAACAAGAGAGGAATAGTTTATATATAAGTGGAAAGTATGCTTCTTTTCCTAGCAAAGTGAAATACAGATGCACAGAAAAGATTGGCACAACCACAAACACAAAGCATTGGGGGAAAAAAGTCTGAAAAATGCAAGAGGTGTGTTTACACTTCAATCTACCTTGCAAGCAGCAAGCCTTCTAGCAACATTCCTCTCCTTGTTTTGAGAGGTGCCCAGCAGGATACAGTCAATGAACACATGGGCCTGCACCACTCCATTTGACTGCTCAGATTGAACATCCAACTTTCGACCTTGTTTTTGACATAAAATCTCCAACTGACGTAGTGGGTGCAGCATCACAGTCTCAGGTGTTGCTAGAGGTTGCAGTAGAGGTTCAAGTATCTGGAAACAGATCAAATGGCTTCAAAAAATGATGCATGTATGTGCCCTAAACCATACATGATGCGAATACTCAGCAAACTTGCCAGAAATATAAGAAGAAAGACAGCATCAAGGGAAAACTGGTGAAGGCTATGCAAAAACATATGCAGAGTTTCTTTTGAATGTCAAGTGGAGTAAGGAACCTTCCAAACAAGCTCAATGTCAAGGTAGGAATCCAGAAATATGGCACCAGTTATTGTTTGTATCAGTGCTCCAAGGGCCTGCAACCAGCACCACACAGATTGGTTGGAACTCAGGAAGTACAGGTGAGGTTGCATTCATCAGATCTCTGTAGCAAAGTAGAATTATGGTTTAAAAATCTGCAGAGAAAGCATTGTGTGATATAGAGAGAGACAAACCCTTGGAGAGCTCTGACCTCCAATACCAAATGCACTACCACCTTCTTGCCAGAATAAAATTGCGAACTGCCTGATCTGACATGTTAGCTTAGGTGACACTTTCTGCAGGTACACATGCAGCCCATGGTGCAGTGCAATCGAAGCAAAATTCTCTATATTCACTGTTGCATGTTTGAGATGTGTGAGGCTAGCAGGATCAAGTTGTGGGTACAACTGCACCAAGTGTCGACTAATCAAAAAGTCCAATATCGAATTCCCTGTTCACAAAGGCAAACATTCCTCAGCCCAAATACAAAAAAACAATGATTGAGATAGTTTTCTTAAACATACAAGAGAGCAAAGAGCCTTGCTAAAAACACCTTCCCCACAAGGTCTGAGAGTCAAAACCAGCAATAATCACACAAGAATCCAAACCTGCACAGTCCAATGTAAGACTGAAGATATGCAATCAGGAACATACAATACAAACATAAAACATGAACTTCTAACTGCATTGCCCCTTTACAGTCAGCTCAGCTAGTGATGCTGTGTAACCTAGTTACCTAAGAAGGAAAGCCTTTGAAATTCACAGCCCTCTTCCTGCTTGGTCCTATCCTCATCATGCCCATTGTCAAAAGCTGAGACCAACAGCTTAGTATCATTGAATTGATAGCCAAGCTTGTTTTGAAGTGAGGCAATGTCAGCTGTGCCAAGCAAGTTCATATCACTCAACCTTTCCAAAACAGGAGCTTCAGGAAATTTCGAAGGCAAGTACATGGGCAATCCAAGCCAGGTCATTGCCTTCAGTGATGCCTCCAGGCTTCCATTCATGAGGTACACTCCTACAATAGCCTCCACCACATCAGCTAATGTCTTCCTTCCTAGAATTTGACCTTCCTGCATGATATTTTCATACAGATGTTTGCTCAGTCGAACCAAGCAACAGAAAATTCAATCAAGTGTTTCTGTGTAGCCATGTGACCACATGTGGAATTGAGCACATCATCTCAGCAGCAGTAGGTTTTGCTAACTCTTACCAAGCCTTCTTGGGACCCATGATTTCCCATACCAGGACCCGGAGGAACCCATAACCTTGGGTTCCAAAGTTCAGCAAAAACATAAGGTGTGAGGCCGCGCAAGAGAGCAAACTGATGAAGTGCCTTATTACAGACTAACTTGTGACGGGTGAGGTGGAGTTGCTCCCTATTGAAACATGGATGTTCCATAAACACATAAGTCCCTCCAGCAAAATTGAGTATACTATCTCCTAGAAGCTCCAGTGTCTCATAAGATATGTTGCTTTCACAAGCTCCAGATGTCAAAGCTTCCTGCATCTGCATGCACCCTTTTGCTTATAAGATCTTGCTGGCAGGAATTTTACAAGAATTTTCAGTAGGGATTGTGCAATCACCTGCAGCCAATTCTTTTGATATAAAATAGTGTGAACTTAATGTATTTCTTCCAAGTGCATGCCATCACAAACAAGAACACTCACTCAACCTTATAGCAAGATAGAGGGAGACCAATGGTGTTGCGCAGATCAGCAGCCACAAGTGTCATTTCCAGACTATGAAGCACAGATGGCAACCGCATAGCTCCCCGAAACAGCTTTCCATACATACCCACATGGAGTGTGCATACTTCAGCAGGAAGCTCCATGTTTTCCCAACCCTTCACCACACCTTGTCCTGAATCATTGACTCGATAAAGAACAGAAGCTATAAGTTCCTCAACTAAATCTGCTTGATCAAAGCATCCCTTGGCACTGAATTATGTTGTCTCAAATTAATAAAAAGCATGAATTCTCATAGCTACAAGATTCAATAACCACAGCTGCAATACCATAAGCCACAACTCTTGATAATACAGACATACCATTGAAGGAGCTTGAAGATGTCTTGCGCAGGTAGTTTGCAGCTTGCAAGAGTCGATATCCCTTCAGAAGAGGCTGGTTGGGAAACAGCAACTTGTACTTCCACCTAAATCATACACCCCCAAAACTTCATTAAGTAAGAGGAATGTAGTCCATGATTCCTCAATGTTTGGGTATTGAAATCCAAGCAACTGAGCTAGGCATTTGGCATCCTTGAACAATCACAAAACCTCCAATATTAAGATTGTGGCAGGATTCATCTGTAATCCAATGAAGATGAGATATATGCACTGCAGTTTTTTCTTCAAACATGTTGAGCCAGAGTAGTACAGAGGGCGCCCGACCAGACTGTTATTCGACGCAGTTGGGTGGTATCATCGGGACAAGAAGCCGTACTTTTTTGCATAGTACTCAGTATAGGTGAGTGGCGATCGGCTTGAAGATTGTTGAACTAGCGTGTTGTCAGGGAAGCGTTGCAAGGAACCATGAATGAAATAAGACGACCCGTTGTTGGTACAATAGACAACCGCATCTTCCATCTCATGCACGTTGAATGTTCCGTTGCGCATTCTGAGTTTCCCCTCTTCGACCGGCACGCGTACAGCTTCGCTACCACCAGCATATGCATCTTCGAGCTCAGCTAGAAGATCGGCATACTCCGACTTCCGCTTGTAGACAAGACTAGAGCCGAGACTCGCCCGTACTACAGTCCAGTCAATGAGCTTTGCTGAAATTGTTTCAGGGCTCTGTTGTCCATTGCTGCTGCAAAGCAATGGCAGAATGTAGTAATACTTTGGTCCATGGTTGTCGCTGGATTCTGATTGTTGTTGGACGGATTTTCCAGTAAGGAAGTGAAACATCCAAGCAGTGAAAAGCTTCATGGTTTGCACCTGTCGTCAAACGCTCATGAACAAACAGAACTATGTATGTCTCCGTAAGCGATGCAAGAAGCAAATCGGCAGTTCGACAAACAATTTCCCAAACATTGCATCATGTTTGTAGCACAGGACTAGTTCGGATCGAGAAACAGCAAAGGAAAATAGGAGAGAGTACTTGCGCGTACCTTTTCACTGTCAAATAAAACGGGACCGCCGCAGTAGGTTACGTGAGCTTGCACGGAGGCACAGTTCGGGAGATGGAGGTTCACTGACATGCCTGAAATCTCCCCGTCCAGCATTTGAGGAGCCAGCAAGAGAAAATCTGACGCCAAATGCTGTAGAGCTGCATCCGTTCCTTCCGCATGAAAATCCGAGAATTCGATCGTATACATGAAGAATCTCGATGCGCCAGATGCGTCCACAGCCGCAGGTGATTGAAATGCTCCTGGAATCGCCCGCTCGTAGCGCAACGGCTCTACAGTAATCGACGGCGTTTCCATGATGCAGCCAGACGTGCGAATCGCTCCCGGCAACGAAAGTTGATTCGTTACAGGACGCGATCAGGACGAAAATATACTACAAAGAAGCTGATCAGCCGCAGATCAACATCTGCACAACAAAGGTATGATACAATTGCAGAAAGGGCTCTCAGATGGAGCTCCACGCAGCCTTCATATATCCAAACATTCCTTATAAAAGATCACAATAGAGGAGCTGCTTTGCTTCATATTATCCTATAAAGATTCATTGCGCTACCAGCAAGTGTATTCACATTCCGATATTCTAGTTTACAACATTGTCATGTGTTCGGTTGATTAAAGAACCATACATTAGGACAACAGTGGAAGGAAGCCTCTCCGTAAAAGAGACATCATGACTGCGACGAGGCAACAAGTAGAAACTTGTCCTACGTAAATCCAAAATTACTCCTCTAAAACGATTCAAACATAGAGAAACGCAAAAACCGGCTTCTGTCAAGAATAGTTTGTTCTACTTCTCACACTTTGCAAGATCTTCAATATAACAAATGAAGACATCTTTGCAACCGATATTTCTAAAACTTTTAACAAAATCGCCGTTGGACGCCAAGACAACGGAATTTTGCATAGTTTTTACTTCTAAACTCCACACCATGGAAACCGCAAATCTCATCGTCTTCGACTACCGGCAAAAGAGAAAGCAATAATTGACTCTCGAATTGAATTCCGCAAAAGCGACAAGAATTCCATAAGCAAATGACCGTCGTAACAGAATATCGAGATCACAACCTACACTGCAATCATAGAGAGACCGCGTTTGATACGTCGAAGAATTCCAAATCTTATACAACAGAAGCAAGAAGGGAAAAAACACGAGTACAGATTTATTGTTCATTGCAATCCACCAGACTCCTTCGAAAAACTCCAAACCAAAAAAATATTGCGAAATGAGCCGGGCAAACAAAAACCCCGCACCTTCTTCGGATGTGGAAAGACCCCGCAAAACGGCAATTACAAACATAGATTGAATGCTCGAACCTCTTCTTTTCTTCAAATTCCCCGTGCTTCCAAAATTCCAAGAATCGTAGTTCCGCGACGAATTCAACAACAAGACCAAGCACCCGTCACTATACGAAAAACAAGAAAAAAAAAGAATTCAAATAAATAAAAAAAGTTCTTGAGCCAGAGACGAAGAAGGAGAATATAGAAGAAGGCTTCTTGACGAAGAAGTCCGTATGTGTCGGAAAACGAGAAGTTGACGGCGCCATGCGAGTTGCGTCTCTCCCTCTCTCTCTCTTGCGCAGTCAGTCTAGTTCTCGGCAGCGATTTCTCGTCGAAATTAGGTTAACGACCGTTAACACTAATTAGTAAAGCTCCTAAACATACCACGTACTGTTATTTTAGTGTCCTTAACGTTAACTAACTACCCTAACTCCAGTTAGTGGTAACTAGTACCTACCCTTACGCCTAGCGAACATCAAAAGAGCGTAACGTAACTTAGGCCGACTTTGGCCTCCCGTCGGTTCACTAATTCTTAATACATACTCCAAACACTCCTACTGTTATTTTAGTCTCGTTAGTGGTAACTATCCTAACACCTAGTTATTAGAGGTAACTACTAACCATGGTGGTTACCCGGATTGGGCAGTTAGCAATTGTTGGTTCTGATTCCGGTTACCCAGAACTGAATTGGAATTGGGTTTGATATTTGGAAACGGAATCTGAATCAGGTTTATTAAGTGCCTTGATTTTATTTTATTTTTTCTTTTGTTCCCAACATGTTCCCTTCAAGTCCCAAATGGGTTCCCATCAGGTTCCCAATATGTTCCCTGAAGTTGAAATGGGAGTAAGACTGAGGGTTAATTAATCAACTGAAATTGAGTCCAAAACTGAATTTGGAACTTGAACTTTTTTTTTCAAGACCAATATTGATTTAGCCAAATTTGGCTATAGGTCAAAGAAAACCTAGAAAAGTCAGGAATTTCATGCTACCTGTGTCCTGCCGACATGCTAGAACCTATTGTTTAAATATGATAAATTCAATGAATTTTTTTTCCATGATGTGGTGACTTTTTGGGCCTTTTTTTTCCCAGAAAAAGCCTTTTTATATGTCCCACTGGGTTTCCTTTTTGTCTTCAGGATGCCAAAATTATCGGCCCAAAACAGAAACACTGACCATGGTAGCTAACTTTCATAATTTTCAATTCGCACCTCCGACTAAGTTAGGGTTTTAGAAAGATTCCTACATCTCCTAAACCACAGGTACAACATTTCCTCTTATAACCATATCGAGTAGAATTTTCACCTCAGCAAAAGGCAGGGCATTTTGAAAAAAACTCTTTTCTTTGCTGAGTATCATGGGAAAAAATAATTTCAATATAATTTTATGCCAATGCGCTACTTAAGGTAACACCCTAGGAGTGGGGTGTGTTCTCCAAAATAAACGCCCCTTAGCTCTGGTTCGAGCACCTTATGCAAGCAATTATTTCAGGAAACACCCCAAGGTTAGAGCCAAGGGCTCATCAAGGGGGTCCTTATTTTGGGAACAACTCATAGCAATGTCAACTTGTAATGTTCAACATGGGTCTTGTTTATTGTTCTTGTTTTTTCTCACTATCAATGCCCTAAACCTCATACATTCCACCTTTGGTTTAAATCCTCTACACTAAAACATCCTTTATCACATCATTTCTCAAAAAGTGGGGGCCAAATTGAAAATTCTACTTGCATGGGTTTGTTTGTTAACTTGTCTTCCTTTGGCCACGACAACAAAACAAAGTTTTTTATAAAAAAAACTGCTGGTGAACATTCCACAAACAAAAGGCCCCATAGTGGGACCTTCTCTTATATACAAAAATGTGGGATCAAATTGAAAATTACATCATTTTCTTCCCTAATCTCTCCTTTTACAAGTAGAGCCCACCAATGAAAGAAAGAGACTAAATAAAACATAAACTCAAGGTTGGTGTCTTTTGTTATGCTTGGTAACCTGCCTTCCTAATGCCACACAGGGAAAATTCAACAAGGTCTTTAGTCTTCATCAATGTTGGTTTTTTTTTTTTTTTTTTAAATTAATTTTATAATTTTTTTTAAGTTGTTGGGTAGGTGTTTTTTTTTTTTTTTTTTTTGTTTTTTTTTTGGACCCTACACATTTTTTTTTTTATTTTTCAAAAATAAATTTGGGGGTTTTGGTTAATTTTTATAAAAAA
>Ga0116230_10008680_pt1 | contig 10011 bp, 8 predicted proteins | sample S1TSphfallax_3_FD_88678 | JGI IMG/M metagenome (GOLD analysis project Ga0116230, IMG submission 88678) | Host-associated microbial communities from peat moss isolated from Minnesota, USA - S1T2_Fd - Sphagnum fallax MG | ecosystem: Host-associated > Plants > Peat moss > Unclassified | place: USA...
AAATCTATTGAAAGACAAAGTGAAGTTGGCCACATATTGTAACAGTGGTTACACTATGGTAGAAACATTGTAAAATGAACCCATGGACTCAAAGTAGCGCACACCTTGGTCCATTAAACTTATAATGCTATGACATGATAAAAGAACAATAAAATGGATCTTAATCATCTCATAACCTTCTTTATATATCCATTCAAATCAATGTGCAAGAGTTTCATTATGCATATATTTTGCAAGCACAATAATCTAGGAATGTGGGGGTCATGGATGTATCTTGTTGAACATTAAGTTGACAATTTCTAGCATATTGGACATTTGACATCATCTTATTTCTATTTTCAATTTACATGATCATTTAAGTATGAAGATTTAGCCAAACTTGGATATAAAATAGATATGATAATTGAATACATATTGTAATAATGTTAACCCAACCTATGGACTAGGTATTCAACATCCATTATTGTGAATTTGATAACAAGTTTTAACATGTCACCCACTTAAATGGGGTGCAAGAATGCCAATACAAAAATGGATGACTTGCTACAACTTATATAGCTTACATAGTCAAGCAAAAGGTAACAAACACATACCTCAAAATTTACATTTAAAATAATTCAAACACATTGAAATTGTGTATATTAAAAAAGTGTGCTTTGAATTTTGGATTATACATGTACAAAATAAATAAAAACTAGTGATATCATTTGACAAACTTGGGAGTACATCTCTTGCATATGTTCATCAACACACGGCATGGACATAAATGATCTAACAACATTATTGGTAATATGCTATTTACATTTGTATTTTTATGAATATGTGTAAGGTAAAGTCACATGATTCACCAAAATCAAATTATTGTAAAAACTTATTCCATCTTCTTCCCATGCTACCCAAAGGGTATCACATAGAAAACAAGAAAAAATATATTTTGAAAAATGATGTTGTTTTGAAACACCACACAAACAAGAAAGGAAAAACCACATTGGGTAAGATGCCTTTCAATAATACTAAAAAGAAATTGGAACAAGTCTTGAACAATTTTTTACAAAAAAATGGATGAAAAGAAAGAAAGGTCAAAGTGATTTGCATCCCTTGTTCATGTTCTTCTCGATTTGCCTTCATTTTCACCACCTAAGAAATTATTACATTCATTACAAATTCAATTATTAAAACACAAAAACTCTTATGAAGTAAATGAATCTTGCACCACCTTCAATTAAACTGACATTTTCACCTGCTACCCATTGATTGTGCAAATTTCAATTGTTGTGAATAGTGATGGTTTAACATATGGTGATTGACCAAGGTCACCCTACAATGACTTTAACCTAAAGGTTAGGGGGTTCAAGGTTCAATTGTCTTGATCAAATAACCAATGATTTAAAATTTGATTATGTGATTATCAAAGGTGAAGCTTTGAACACCCCCATGGTCTTTTCACTTATCTAATGATTTCATTAAGCATTACCACCATGGTAAATCCATGGAGAAAATTTCTCTCTTTCACATGGCCAAACTTTATTCACTCTTGTTGGAGTGAATCACACAATAGAGTGCAAATTTCACCACTTCAAATATGTGAACATTCATAACCAATTTCAGTTTCATTCTACTTATTTCTTTCATGGGTGTTCTTTTGAGTTCTATCAAATGCTATGCCATTTGTTCTTTTGAAAAACAATGCTTGTTAAGATGAGTTGCATGCCACAAAAGTTGTGATGTGAAGACTTAACACTCTCAAATTGTAATTGTAATTTTGAGTTTTTGGTATGAAGAGTTGGGTTGCAAAAAAGGGTTGCAAAGGGTTCCATGCAAATGCTTTTGGTGATGAAGTGAAAGCAAAAACAAAAACCAAACCCCTTACTCCCATTTAGTACAAAAATTTCTTCCCATCTCTAAGGATGAGAAAATGTTCATGAAGGACCTTTCAATCTTAGTGACTCAAAGAAAGTGTTTATGAAAGACCTTTCAATCATAGTGACTCAAAGCTCTACTTTCAAGTATAGTTTTGAATAATGGATGGTTCCATAGGCAAATCCAATCATATGTGGGCAAATGGACATTTGAGATACTCTCTTATCGGAATAGAAATTGATAATTACAAATAGAAAATCAAAAGATCTTCAAAAGAACCTTGAATCTAAGTCATTCACCCCCATATTGAAGTTTTGGCCCTTGGGTATGAGATCTCTCTTCTGCTACAAAGACAAAACCAGCATAGTCTGGGACCTTAGAATTTGCCATTAGAGTCTCTTCGTCACCATGTTGCTCCTCTTCTGTCTGCTGCTGCTGCTGCTGCTCCTGCCTCTGCTGTTGCTCCTCCTCTTCTTTGCCAGAGCGGACGGTAAGCAAAATCCGAACACCCAATTGCGTCGGTATATGGGTTGTGTGAGCTTGATAGACTTCGGCCAAAATTTTCACGGGTGTGGAGATTTTAATGAAATCTGCACCGAGTGAAACTGTAGTTGGTTCGTGCAACTCTTTCTGGTTGAAAGCCAACAACACCCATATATTGAAAAAAACAAACCCTTTGAAGGAATTTCAAGCTATGGGTGGCTTGCAATCATGTTTGTTGTCTTCTTCATCTCAAATATTTTAGGGTTGAGATATTGAAGCATTGTTAGTCTTCCAGCAATAGATAATCAACCCTAAGCCCTAATACCATACACTTCATTTCCTTATGTTAGCTATGTTTGTGGGCAATTTCCATTCACAGGGGATTTCATACTCATGACTAAGGGTCGAACTCCAACAAGTGCTGTTGAAGACAAGGTGCCCTCCCCTCTCCCTTCTCTCTCTCTTTTGCACACAAAAGGCCAGTACAATCACAATTGGCAGTGACACTGTTTTTCATTGTAATTTGACAAGAACAAAATTGGTTTTTGTGGGCTTCGGGATCATGACCCACCTTGAATGTGGTTTAGGGTTTTGCAAATAATTCGTCCTCCACCAAGAATAACAGTTGAGAATGCTAAAGAATGTGGGAATTCATCCATTTGGGCTGAGGGGTAGTGGCTCATGTGCAGGTGGTGTGGATCACTGGGGCCAGCCAGGGAATTGGTACCCGAATTTGCCCTTATGAAGCTTCCTGTTCAGAATCTTAAATTTTCATACATGTTTTTATCTCCTGACAATAAATCTTTTTACATTGTGGTTTCATGCATTTGAGATAAGAGATTCATTCACCTGCTTGAGATGGAGTGAAGCTTCAAAGTGAGACATTGCTTCTTGTGTGTATGCATATAGTTTGTCATCAGTTCATTCTTGACCTAATTTTGAAACCTGTCAGTATAGTGTATATCATCAGCAGACCTATGACATACTGGACTGATTTGTTACCTGCAGGAGAAGCACTTGCAAAACAGTATGCTTGTCTAGGAGCAAAGCTGATTCTGTCATCACGGAGACCATTTGAGTTGGAGCGTGTCAAATCAGAGTTAGTTGGTAAAAGGGTTGCATCTGAGCTCTTGGAAAATGAGTTCCATTCTAAGTCAAGTGTTCTAGTTCATGGTCCTTGTACGAAACATTGGGACTTCTATGTTTCATTGTGATGGATTTGGAGTATATGACTCTGATTGCTTCAGCTGATTGTGAGAACATTTATATTAGGAGATTGGATTGGAATATGAAGCAAGTTGCAGAGCTTCATGTGGCCACCAGAGTGTCCCATTAGAACAAATTGAAAGTGTTATGAGTGGGCACAAGGTCTAGAGTTCTTACTGCAACAGAGGGAAATTTTGCAGGAAAGCATTGCCCCAACGATGTTGTAGTGTTGCCTCTGGATATAGCTTCGGATGTCACAGAACTCAATGAAGCTGTGATGAAAGCTGAAACAGCTTTTGTTGGAGCGGGAGTTGATGTCATGGTGCACAATGCTGCTTCTCAACGGCCTGTAAGTTCAGCCTTTTTCTTGTGCACACCAGGCATGTACAACAGTCCTCAAACGGATTATTATTAGCTTGCCAATTGGCTCAACAATTATAAGCTTCCATTGCCTCTGCTGAGCACCAGTAAAACACATTTGTTCTCAGCTGGCAGCAGATGTCCTTCCTTCTCAGGTGAGATGTTGGTTGATTGTGCAAGGTTTTTGTGCCATTGAAGCATTTCTGGTGAGATTAGGTGCCTAACTTGCTTCTACCACTGGTGTGACATTGTGGCCATGTAGAATCGTCCTGCTTTGGAGATATCTGATGACATGCTCAAGGTTGGTAGCTTTTGTCAAGTACAAGTTAGACTTTCCTATGGAGTGCACTGTCTTTTGAATGAGTTCCAGTCCAACTAGAGTCAGTCAATCATCAAGAAGATACTTCCAATTTTTTCTTAATTGATTGGAGATTTGAAAGTCTGTGCTCAATTGCAAGTATTTCCATGAGATCTCAGCTAAACCAATCTCTCTGCAACTTGTGCAACATTTGGAAGTGTGGAGCACATGAAGATCATATATGTAAGTGCCTGATGGGAGAATTGAGAAATTGAGATTTGGGGCACTGCTGGTGATTTATTGCAGAATAATTTTGAGGTGAATGTTCTGGGACCAATTCGTCTCACACAGTTACTGCTTCCAAGAATGATACAACGAGGCAAGGGCGAGTTTCTTGTGGTGTGTAACCTCATCAAATGGACCTAGTTTCTTCTAACTGCCTGCTGAGACATGCCAAATATTCCAACAATTGACATAGAGTGATTAGGTTATTAAGTTAATGTTCAGTGGTGCAAGCACTTGGGCTACTATTTAGATGGTGGGTTTATTCAGGTGAGCAGTGTGGCTGGCAAAGTGCCTGCACCTGGCCAGTCTCTTTATGCAGCTACAAAACATGCTGTCAATGGTTACTTCCACACACTTCGTTCTGAGGTTTGCTCCTCGCCACTCTCTGGAGTCTATTGAGCAGAAGTGGTGCTGTTTTGAATTCAAGGCTAGCATATTAATTCACACTAGAATCCTCAATGATATACCTGTCACAAAAAGGATGTATTTTGGAACCTGCAAGGACTCATCTGGAGATCATATGTTAAGCTGGTGGGTATTGCTAAACAGGTCAACCAACAGGGAATCAAGATCACTGTGGTTTGTCCAGGGCCAACTAATACCTCAACACTGGCATCTCCAAACCCTGAGTTGGTAACCTTCTGACTGACCCAAAAAAAAAGTAGCAAGAGGGGGTAGTTCATTATTGCATTGTATGGCTTGAGATAACAAAACCAATCTGTTAGCAGTCCTTGTTTGCAACCTGCATAAAGAACAGTATTATTTACAGGAATTTTCTGACTCGTAATGAGACCTAGATACTAGGCTATTTGCTTCTGACTTAACCTGCAAGCATGTCTGTTTGTTTGGAATCAAAGACATCAGCAACAAGATGTGCTGAGTTGATCTTGAAAGCAGCTGCCCATGGCATGAGAGAGGCATGGATCTGCGGACAGGTAGCATAACTATGGAACTTATACACCTCAGTCAGGCTTATTGGTGGTGGATATGTTCAATGGTCTTTATGAGTTGTTTCCCTTTGTTTTCTTGGCCCCATTACTTTGTTGACAAGCAGTGCAAACTGAAGCAGGATTGAGATGTCCCCTGAAGTCTGCTGCCTTTCTTCATGACTATCCTTATTCCTTTGTTATGCCAGCATATGTGCTAAACCAGGCATATCAGTCTGAAATCCATAACAACAGCATTGACATGTTTCTGAATTGTATGGAGTGGGAAAGGAAAGTAAAACTTTTTTCAATACATGACAGGTCAATTAGCAGTAGAGATAGTTGCTGGATTCTTTGCTTATTAACGTGGTTGCTGATACTCTTTCCAGCTTGTGCTTTTTTTCTTATATGTGATGCAGTATCTGCCTGCAATTGAGTTTGCTGGGATTCTTCAGTTGTTGACATGGGTGCTGATGCTCTTTGCAGCCTCTGCTTGTTTTCATGTACCTGATGCAGTATTTGCCTGGAATTGGCTTTGCCCTCATTGACAGGGTATGTCCCTCCTGTTTTTGTCATACATGTAGTATATGCTTTGCATCAATCAAATAGTGTAAACCAAGTTTCAGTTTCAATTTCTAGTTTGCTCATAACAGACCATAATACTACACATTCTTTCTTCATATAAGCTGAGTGCACAAGATTTCAAATCATGAAAATCATTGCTCTTTACCAAACAATAGCATACCTATCATAATGTAAGACACTACTTGATGCTTGAGTTTGCTATAAATCAGGATGAACCTTTTATTAATATGGCTGCTAATTTTAAATGGGTATAGGTAACTCATTGCCTGGCTTCATTCTCAATAGGCACTCCATTGATGTATAGCTGGAATTGAAATACAGGTTGGCCCAAAGCGTTTGAAGATTGATAGGCAAGGTTCCCTGTCAAGTCTACTATTCAAAAAGGGCAATTGAGATTACTTGGAGCTCTGTGGCACCAGTTGCACTCCGAGTCTAAAAGGATTTCTCCATTTGACCAGTTGATGGTGACTGATGGAAAGGGTATATCTTACAAAAACAGCTTTGAGTTGCTGAGGAAACTGTCTTCCTAAAGATACTCTGTTTGTCTGCACTGAGAAGTTCATCTCAAAAGCTACCTTTGTTCTTTCAATTACTACAAGAGACAGGATTGAACAATTTGTCTAAAAGGGAAGCAAGTATACAGGGAATGGAATGTATTTGTTGAAAGAAATATACACAGTTTGCATGTCAAAAGAGCAGCTTTTGCCGCTTGTATGAAGTCAATGTGATGGGCAACAGCATAGATTTGAATTAGACCCTTTGGGAATCATGCCCTATTGTTGCCTTCTCTGAAAGAATTATCCACACACATGGGAATGCACATAACAAGACAGAAAACTTAGTGGGTAAGGGACTCTCCCAAATGATATGAGCGGTAGCCAACATCATGTCTGGGCCTAGCACATGCTCCAGACACTAATGTCCTGTGTTCAATTGACTTCTCTTGTTTACTCCCTCCTGCCATTTGTCATCATTTTCACCCACAGCAGGATCTCATTCTTCTGAAGTACAATTTCTTGGAACTAGACTTGACAGCATTGCTATCTAGAGTTGAAAGGTCGACTGGGCCCCTCAGAAACTCCTTGACAACCAGCTGGACCTGAGCTCATATACAGAATCAAGGCAGCACCAGGTAGTATAGCATGTGAGATTGTCTTTCATGCTGCAATTTAGCTTGAATCCATTTGTCATTTGCCAAGCTCATCTGCAGATTCAATAGTGACTTGAGCCACCAGAGTTGATTCATCCAATCCTCCCATGGCATCCAATACTTGGAACCCAAATGAAGGCTCTATCTAGTATGGAATGAGAGATGGAAAGTCTTCCATTTATTTTAACTTTAACTTTCTTTTAGAGATGGCTGGAGTGTTTACCAAATTGTTTCAATACCGCCCTTTTCTTCATCCTGTGTGTGTCCATTGTGCCTTTCCCAAGACAAATCTAATAAGTTTGCACTTTGTGGTAAAAGCTCCAGATAATTGTGATTGCATATGCTAACCCATATTACCTTTGATTGCTGCAATTTGTAGACTGGAAACTTGTAAGGTTTCTTGTGCCTGTATACTTGGACTGGGCCAAATGGGATCACACACACTACCTGCCTTCAGTGCTGTAAAGACTGAAAACATGTTGCAATACAATTCCATAGCTTGGCTGCCAACCTGCTGAGGTGTCTCTGAGCACAAATGCCCAATTTCAAATCAGTAGCAAATATCCAAAATCTAAACCCCTCTCAAGCTCATATTCAGAACCAGAGCCTGCCACAAATAATCAAAAGCATTATGCAACAGCAGAATACTTTCAGTCAGGTCACAACTAAACCCTCAAATTTCTTGCCCCTAAATAGACAAGGTCTGTTTGTTCTGACAGCCGGAAAGCAGAAGTTTTCCTCAGTACATAAGAGGGGGCTGTTGTGGTGCAGTTTTATGCTCTTTTCCATCCTATTCCCATGACAGAAAGTTCTTGGTTTTATGGAGAGTTTCAAATTCCAAGAAATTGCTAGTGAAAAAGAGTTGCACTGTTAAAGACCCGTCAGTTCATCCTATTTCCTGGAAGAGACATCTAACGACACACGAGGCCCTTGTTAAACATGAGCAATTATGGTGCAGACTCTTGATGCAAAGTGAATTTTCTTTGTTGTGAATAGCCTAATCACACAACAAACCTTGCTATTAAATCTGAGCATTAAAAAAAATGCTAATTAGTCAAGATTTGTAGCTGAATTTCTGTGCTGTTGATCAATATACAAATGCTACATCATTGCTCAACATCTCAAATGCCTTTGATTCAGCCCCAATCTTCAAATGAGAAGCTGAAATAAGTAACAACACCAAGTACCCTTCATCTACAAATCATGTCACATATTTAGCAATTGTTTCTTTCGAGACATCTTCTATGGTGGCAACTTCACTGTTAAGACAGTATTGAATGATCCAAATCCATAAACAAAGTATGTTACAGAAAGTCAGGACACAATAATATGGCTGTAAGTGGCTAACATACGCTATGCTACTGATGCACCAATGTGTCTATGGCTAGTTCTCTTTCCAGCCATGTAAGACCCTTCCATTAAGTTCTGCTATATACAATCACCATCAAATTTCCAAACACTATATTGTCTCTGAGATTAGCATCTCCAGAATTGAAACTGCAATAAAAATTCTCCTAAATGAAACACCAAAATACAGCTACCATGCATCACAACATTCACAGACAATAACAAACAGAATTTGTCACGAAATGAATATAGTTCTTTTGCTGTGAGGAATTGAAAAGACACCCACTTCATATTTTCAAATGAGAGGCAGTCATCATAGCCTCTCTCACTGAAGTCCAAAACAAACTACCCCACTAATATGCCCTTCATCTTAAACCAGGATCATATTTCCCAAACCCTACACCAACCATCAAGAAGCAACCAGGATCCCTCTGATAGGACACCCACATTGTTCGCACCATGAAAGCACTTATGCATAGTTGAGCCGGAAAATGTCATTGAAGACATAGAAGCTTCCCTGTGCTGTTGGAATCAGGTGGAACATCTGCAACAAAACCAAAACATAAAGTCTTCTTACTTCAAAAACCTCCACAACTTCTCGCATTCAAAATGCAGCATTCCACATGCCTCTTCCTGATCTAACTTTCCCTGGTGTCACAAACCTTCCCAAAAACAAGAGATGGACAAATGACCAGAACATAGTACACTTCAATCTGGAGGGTCTAAACCCTAATCCAGCCCCTCTCTGGTTTGAAAGACCGTGTAAGGAATCACATCACTCCAAATAAGAACAGAGACACATGAATCTGCAGATCTTATAGTATTTTCACTGCCAGATTTCTCTACAGACAGAGACAGGAGCCCCTTCACCAGGAGCACGAGGCTCCCTGCCTTGAGAAACCCTACCTGACTGAATTTTAGGGCATGCTCCTCCCCTGGGAGTTGGAGATTGCCGCTGACGAATACGAGCATGCCGCCAGCGGGGCCTGAAGGCTGGCAGTCGACAGTTGAAATGTTGTGCTTGCACTGCTGGAACGGCAGACTGTTGAGCTTGTTGCTGATGTTCTGCGCACCCTGGATCTTCTCGCCTTCGAAGGACAGCATGGAACTCTCCTGGTAGAGACCCATCAAGTTGAGTCTATTGCTGTCGAAAGTCGTGTAGTAGTGCTCTACGAAAGCCTTTGACAAACTGTCGGGATCCATCCTTTCTACAACAAACGAAGAAAGGCCACTGATCAGATCCCTCTCTGGCCCTGCTCTCCCCTCCCTAGTTTCTTGCGGGATCGCGTGCGGATGCAAAAGGCGTACGTAACTCTGTCTGCGCTCCGAAGAAGAAAGAAGCGAAGTTTTAGGGTTTGGTGCGAATGCTGTGTTACGTTGTTACTCGTTTACTGCGCGTGCTTCAAGTGTCAAAAAACTAATTACCAATTATAACTTTTTGCCAGTTTTTACCACATTCTTAGAACCAGTAAGGATTTTGTGATGTAGCCAAAGTGGCGATCATCCAAAAA
>Ga0116230_10008681_pt1 | contig 10010 bp, 9 predicted proteins | sample S1TSphfallax_3_FD_88678 | JGI IMG/M metagenome (GOLD analysis project Ga0116230, IMG submission 88678) | Host-associated microbial communities from peat moss isolated from Minnesota, USA - S1T2_Fd - Sphagnum fallax MG | ecosystem: Host-associated > Plants > Peat moss > Unclassified | place: USA...
CAGATTTGTTGCAACACGCTCTAGCGCTTTGACAGCGTGCGCGATACTGCATCCTGCCAGCCCGCGACCAGTGCGGCCCGCCGCGCCGCGTCCATCGCCGGGACAAACCGCGCGCCGCGCTGCCACGTCCGCGCCAGCGCATCGAGCCCGCTCCACACCCCGACCGCAAGCCCGGCGTGGAACGCGGCGCCCAGCGCGGTGGTTTCGAGATGATCGGGGCGTTCGACCGGGGTGTCGAGCAGATCGGCGAGAAACTGGCACAACCAGTCGTTCGCCGCCATGCCGCCATCGACGCGCAGCGCCGCCGGCCAGACCGCGCCGTCGGCAGCCATTGTCGCGGCCAGATCGCGCGTCTGGAACGCCACCGCTTCGAGCGCGGCGCGCGCCAGATGCGCCTGCGTCGTGCCCAATGTCAGGCCATAGATCGCGCCGCGCGCATCGGGATCCCAGTGCGGCGCGCCCAGCCCGGCGAACGCGGGCACCATCGTCACGCCATGCGCATCTTCGACCGAAGTGGCGAGATCCTGCGTCTGGCTGGCATGGGTGATCACCCCGAGCCCGTCGCGCAGCCACTTGATCGCCGCGCCCGCGGCAAAGATCGATCCCTCGAGCGCATACGTCATCGTGCCGCCGAGGCGATAGGCCGGCGTGGTCAGCAGCCCGCCGTGCGAAGGCAGCGAGGTTTCGCCGGTGTTGATCAGCATGAAACAGCCGGTGCCATAAGTCGATTTGACTTCGCCGGGGTGGAAACAGACCTGGCCGAACAGCGCCGCCTGCTGGTCGCCGGCCATCCCGGCAATCGCGATCGGCGCGTCGAACAGCCCCGGCGCCGTCGTCCCGAACACATGGCTGTTGTCGTGCACCTGGGGCAGGATCGCCATCGGCACGCGCAGCAGGCGGCACAAGTCTTCATCCCATTGCTGACGATGGATGTCATAGACCAGCGTGCGCGCGGCGTTGGTGACATCGCTGCCATGCACCGCGCCGCCGGTCAGCCGCCACAGCAGAAAGCTGTCGATCGTGCCGAACGCCAGCTCGCCGCGTTCGGCGCGCGCGCGGGCGCCGGGCACATGATCGAGAATCCACGCGATTTTCGTGCCCGAAAAATAGGGATCGAGCACCAGCCCGGTGCGTTCGCGCACCAGCGCTTCGACCCCGTCGGCCTTGAGCTGGTGGCAGATCTCGGCGGTGCGGCGGTCCTGCCAGACGATCGCGCGATGGATCGGCTCGCCGCTGGCGCGATCCCAGATCACGCTCGTTTCGCGCTGGTTGGTGATGCCGATCGCAGCGATGTCCGTGGCGCTCAGCCCGGCCTGGGCAATCGCCGCGCGCGCTGTGGCCAGCGTGTCGCGCCAGATATCTTCGGGATCGTGTTCGACCCAGCCGGCGGCGGGGTAATGCTGGGCAAATTCGGCCTGCGCGGTGGCGACCGGCCGCGCCGCGCTGTCGAACACGATTGCCCGCGTCGATGTCGTGCCCTGATCGATCGCCAGGATGTGCTGCGCCATTGCTGTGCCCTCTCGCCTTTTCGTTTGATGTTCGTTATAGAGATTTTGTGTTCGTTTCAAATTCGTTTTTGCATCGCCGGTTTGCCCGCGGTGCCGGTCGGAGCATTCCACCATGGTCGTGCCAGAGCAAGCCCCGGATCAGGCCACGGTCGATCTGCTGATCGTCGGCGGCGGAATCAACGGCGCGGGGATCGCGCGCGACGCCGCCGGGCGCGGGCTGTCGGTCATGCTGGTCGAGGCCGAAGACCTGGCGCAGCACACCTCGTCGGCGTCGACCAAGCTGATCCACGGCGGCTTGCGCTATCTCGAATACGGTGAATTCCGCCTTGTGCGCGAGGCGCTGATCGAGCGCGAACGGCTGTGGGGCATGGCGCCGCATATCATCTGGCCGCTGCGTTTTGTCCTGCCGCAATTGCATTCGCCGCGCCCGGCATGGATGGTCCGGCTCGGGCTGTGGCTTTACGACCACCTCGGCGGGCGCAAACGGCTGCCCGCGACCGAAACGATCGATCTGGCGCGCGCACCGCAAGGTGCCGGGCTCAACCCGGGGGCGCGCAAGGCGTTTGTTTATTCGGATTGCTGGGTCGAGGACAGCCGGCTGGTCGTGCTCAACGCGATGGACGCCGCAACCCGCGGCGCGCAAGTGCTCACCCGCACACGGCTGGTGAGCGCGCGGCGCAGCGGCAGCGAATGGGTTGCAACGCTTGCCGGACCTGCCGGCGAGTGCAGCGTGCGCGCCCGCGCGCTGGTCAACGCGGCCGGGCCATGGGTCGAAGACGTGCTGCAACGCACGCGCGATCCGGCCAGCACGGGCAACCAGCGCGATCGCGGCGTGCGGCTGATCAAGGGCAGCCATATCGTGCTGCCCCGGCTCTATCCCGGCGACCACGCGTTCCTGTTGCAGAACCCCGATCGCCGGGTGGTTTTCGCAATTCCTTATGAAGGCGAATTCACGCTGGTCGGCACCACCGACGAAGCCTGGACCGCCCCCCCCGGCCCGGCGTCGATTTCGGAGCATGAAACCGCCTATCTGCTCGACACCGTGCGGCGCTATTTCGCGGTCAATGTGGGCAGCGACGACGTGCGCTGGACATATGCGGGGATCCGACCGCTCTATGACGATCACGCCGCCAACGCTTCGGCGGTGACGCGCGACTATGTGCTCGATGTCGACGCGCCGGCGGGCGCCGCGCCGTTGCTCAGCGTGTTTGGGGGCAAGATCACCACGTTCCGTAAACTGGCCGAACACGCGCTCGAAAAAATTGCCGCGCATTTCCCGATGGCCGGGCCGGCGTGGACCGCGGGCGCGGTGCTGCCCGGCGGCGATCTGCCGGGGGGTGATTTCGATGCTTATGTCGCCGAATTGGCCGGCGAACACCCGGGATTGCCGCGCGCGTTGATCCGGCGGCTGGCGCGCGCCTATGGCACGCGCGCCGAACACGTGCTCGCCGGCGCGCGCGATCCGTCCGATCTTGGCCGCGATTTCGGCGCGGGGCTGACCGAGGCGGAGCTGGTCTATCTCGCCGATCACGAATGGGCGCAGACCGCGCAAGACGTGCTGTGGCGGCGCAGCAAGATGGGGCTGCACGTGCTGCCGCAGACCGCCGCGCAGATCGACGCGTTTTTCGCCGCGCGCCGCGATGGCTGATCGCGCCGGCAGCGCGGACCGGCGCGCGGCAATCCTGGCCGCGGTGCGCGCCGCCGGGCAAGCCAATGTCGCCGCGCTCGCCGATGAATTCGCTGTCACGCCGCAGACCATTCGCCGCGATCTCAACCACCTTGCCGACCGCGCGTTGATCGCGCGGGTTCATGGCGGGGCGGAGCTGGGTTCGGGGATTGCCAACGCGCGTTACGACGAACGCCGCGGCATGGCGGCCGCGGCCAAGGCGCGGATCGGTGCCGCTGCGGCCGCGCTCGTGCCCGAAGGCGCATCGCTGTTTATCAATATCGGCACCACCACCGAAGCGGTCGCGCGCCATCTTGCCCACCATGCCAAGCTGCTGGTGGTCAGCAACAATCTCAATGTCGTCGATTTGCTGTCGGGGCGCGACGGCATCGCGGTGATCGCGGTGGGCGGCCATGTGCGCGCGGGTGATCGCGCGGTGATTGGCGCGCTGGCCGACCAGTTCATCGACAATTTCCGCGTCGATCTGGCGCTGATCGGCGCCTCCGGCCTCAGCGAAGCGGGCGATCTGGTCGATTTCGACGCCGACGAAGTGCTCGTTGCGCGGCGCATCATCCGCCAGGCGCGCACCGTGATCCTGGTCGCCGACAGCAGCAAGATCGGCCGCGCCGCGCCGATCCGCATCGCCGGCGCCGATGCGATCGACCACCTGGTGACCGACCGCATGACCAGCCCGGCGCTGCGCGCAGTGCTGGCCGCGCGCGGCGTGACGATTACTGAGACTGGCTAGACCAGAACTTGCGCGCCTCTGGATGTCGACAGTGCTTGACCAGGCACACGCCAGCGCGTCTTGTGCACCCCGGGGGAGACGCGATCATGACGACCAGCTGGAATCCCGATCCCGGCAGCGGGATCACGATCGCCACGATCGAGGCCGGCGGTTTGCCGTTCGAAGTGGCGAGCGCGGGCAGCGGCGATCACCTCGCGCTGTGCCTCCACGGCTTTCCGGAACTGCATTATTCGTGGCGCCACCAGATCCCGCTGCTGGCCGATATGGGCTATCGCGTGTGGGCGCCCAATTTGCGCGGCTATGGCGCTTCGTATCGTCCGGCAAAGGTCGCCGATTACCGCGTGGGCCATTTGCTCGGCGATGTCGCGGCGTTGATCGATGCCAGCGGCGCCAGCAAAGTCACGCTGATCGCGCACGACTGGGGCGGCGCGCTGGCGTGGTATTTCGCGATCCGGCGCCTGCGCCCGATCGAACGGCTGGTGGTGATGAACCTGCCCCACCCCGCCTGCCTCAACGCCGCCTTGCAGCATTGGCCGCAACGCCGGCGCAGCTGGTACATGGCGTTCTTTCAGCTGCCCTGGCTGCCCGAACGCGCGCTGCTGCGCGACAATGCGGCGGGATTGCGCCGCGCGTTTCGCGGCATGGCGATCGACAAGCGCCGCTTTCCCGATCACGTGCTCGATGTCTACGCCAAGGCGGCCGCGCAGCCCGGCGCGCTGACCGCGATGATCAACTGGTACCGCGCCGCGTTCCGCTACCGCGCCGACATGGCGATCGGCGATGGCCGGGTCATGATCCCGACGTTGCAGATCTGGGGCGAGGCAGACACCGCGCTCGGGATTGAAACCCTCGACGGCACCGACCGCTATGTCGCGGACCTGACGCAGCGACGTCTGCCCGGCGTGTCGCACTGGGTGCAGCAGGAAGCACCCGAAGCGGTCAACGCGATTCTGGCCGACTGGCTGCCGCGCGGCGACATTGCGCCTTGATATCGGCACGAAATTCTGGTCCGATATGACAGATATTCCGGGACCCACATCTTTGGCCACACAGCATCACGCCGACCCGCCCCGCACGATCGCCAAAGGCGATGGCGGCGCCGGCAATGCCGGATCGACCGGGATCAACGAAGCGGCGGCGCAGCTTGGCGTTACCCATCGCGCCTTGCGCTTTTACGAAGACAAAGGCCTGATCGAGCCGGCGCGCGTGGGCAACATGCGAATCTATTCGCGCCGCGACATTGCGCGGATGCAATTGATCCTGCGCGGCAAGCGGCTCGGGTTCTCGCTGCGCGAGATCAAGGACTTTCTCGATCTCTACGATGCCGACCCGACCCAGCTCGAACAGATGCAGCATCTCGTCGCGCAGATCCGCCTGCGGCTGCGCCAGCTCGAACGCCAGCATGCCGCGTTGCAGACCACGATTGCCGAATTGAACACGATGGAGGCGCAGGCGAGCGAACGCATCGCGATCGCCGATCAGGCGCGCCGCCGCCCGGCGCGATAGACCGCCGCGCCCGCACCGAGCAGCACCGCAGTCAGCCCGATAATCTTGGCCAGCGCCAGCGGCTTGTTGGCCTCATCGGCCGCCGGCATCGCCGCCAGCACCAGCGCGACCAGGGTCGTGGTCAGCCCGATCAGCGCCAGCGCCAGCGACACCGGCCGTCCGCCCGGCAACCGGGTGACCGGCCCTTCCCCCGCGGGCCGATCGCCGTTGAGCCGCAGCACCGCCAGAAACACCCCGGCAAACGGCAGGAACGCAGCGATGATCCCCATGCTGACGAGCACTTCATAGGCGCCCTGCACCCCGGTTCCCGCCTGCCCGAGCACGCAGAACACCGCGCCCAGTCCGCCTTGCAGCAGCAGCGCGACCCACGGCGTGCCCCAGCGCGGATGGACTTTGGCGAACACCGGGGGCAGCATGTGGTCGATCCCCACTGCAAACGGCAACCGCGCGCAGCCCGACAGATAGCCGCTCGCCGCGCCCAGATTGCCCAGCGTGATCAGCAAGGCGATCACCCAGGCCACCCCACCGATGCCGAGGTGGCGCGCCGCGATCGATCCGGCCTGGACCAGCCCCTGCAATGGATTGACTGCGTGCGCGGGCATGATCACCAGCACCGCGATCGTGCCGAGCAGATAGACCGGCAGCACCACCAGCCCGGCCAGCGGCAGCGCGCGCGGGATCGTCCGGCGCGGATCGCGGATTTCCCCGCTCATGAAACTGGCCGCTTCCGGGCCCGACAGCGCAAAGGCCAGGCTCGACAGGATGATCACATGCGACAGGTCGAAATCGGGTCGCGCCGATGTGGCATCAAACCGCGTGACGCTGCCGAACCACCACCAGCAGCACCCGGCGAGCGCGACCACCAGCAGCGTCGGCAGCCACATCCCGACCGCGCCGAAATTGTGCAGCCACTTGGCCCATTTCAGCCCGACGATGTTGATCGCGGTGATTGCTGCCAGCGCGACCAGCGCAAACGACATGAACCACCAGGTGCTGTTCGACAGCGCCTGCAACCGCGCCCCGCCGAGAAACAGCGCGTTGCCGGCATCGAAATAGAACACCGAAGGGAAATAGGGCAGATTGGACGTCCAGTAGCTCCACCCCGCCATGAACCCGGCAAACGGGCCGAATGTCTCGCGAATCCAGACATAGAGCCCGCCTTCCTGCGGGTAGCGCGACGACAGTTCGATCACCGCGGCGACCAACGGGATATAGAATCCGGCAAAGGCGATGGCCCAGTACCACAGCGCCGCCGGGCCGAGCGTGGCGGCCGAGGCGATCCAGCGCAGCGATATCCCGGTAACGATGTAGAACAGCGCCAGATCGGCCACCCCCATGACACGGGGTGGCCGGATCGCAGCGGTCATTTACGAAAACCACATCCGGCGGAACTGCGCCTGGCCGTCGAGGAACTGGTGCTTGAGCGCCCCGGCGATGTGCAGCGTCAGCAGCGCGATCAGCACCCAGCTCGAATATTTGTGAACCGCAAACAGCGCTTCGTGCCACCAGTCCTTCGACGCGTCGGTCAGACCGTTGAAAAACGGAAAGCGGAACCACGGGATCACGCCATAGAGCTTGAGCGGGTGCGTCGGTGCGCCTTTCCACGCCGAATCGTGCAGCCATCCCGCCAGCGGCACCAGCGCCATCATGATATAGAGCAGATGGTGCACGCTGGCCGACAGCTTGCGCTCCCACGGTTTCAGGCTGGGCAGCGGTCGGGGCGCGGGATGGCCGATTTTCCACAGGATGCGCAGCACCACCAGGCCGACCACGGTGATCCCGATCGATTTGTGCAGATCGATCGCCGATCGGGCGGTCTGGTCATCGAACAGCAGGCCTTGCACCAGGTTGTAGATGATGGCGATCGCCACCAGCCAATGCAGCGTGACGGCAACTGCGCTATAACGTCCGGCCAACGGTCTTTCGGGCATTTTCAATTTTCTCCGCCAATTGCAGTGTCACCAGACGGCAAAACCTGCCATGGCGCAGCCGCTTGCAAGCTCAGGTTCATCCCAGATCGGACAGGTTTCTGCAAATGAGCATTCTTGATCCCGGCTTTCAAGCGCTGTCCCCGCGCCTGTCGCCCCGCCCGGTGCCATGGGTGGGTGTGGCGCTGGGTTGGGCCGGGCCGGTGCTGCTGGTCATTCTGTTCTGGCAGAGCGTGATTCGCACCAGCCTTTTCGGGTGGTCGGTGGGTCTGGCCTATATCGGCTATGATACGTTTCTGCTCGGCTTTACCGCGGTGCAATTGTGGCCGCTGCGCCATGTCATGCGATCGACTCCGCCGCCGCCCGGCGATGCCCCGCGCGGCCGGCTCGGCGCGATCATTGCCGCGCATAACGAGGAATCCTCGCTGCAGGTGACCATCGACACACTTGCCGGGCAGGACCAGCCCCCCGAGGTGATCCTGCTCGCCGACGATGGATCGACCGACGACAGCGCGCATGTGTTGCGTACCGTCTATGGCCTCGAACCGCCGCCGATCGGCCAGATCAGCGCGGCCTCGCCGGTGCTGCCGGCGTTGCGCTGGCTGCGCCTGCCGCACGGTGGCAAGGCGCGCGCGCTCAACGCCGCGATCCCGCTGCTCGACACCGAACTGCTGCTGACAGTCGATGCCGACACGCTGCTCGCGCCGGGCGCATTGCGCGCGATGCGCGATGCCTTTGCCGCCGAACCGCAGCTGGTCGCCGCTACCGGAGTGCTGGTGCCGATCTGCGGCACGCGGCCGGTGCAGCGGCTGTTCCAGTGGTTTCAGCGCTATGAATATGTGCGCAATTTCCTCTCGCGCTTTGCCTGGATGCAACAGGACGGGCTGCTGCTGATTTCGGGCGCCTTTGCCGGGTTTCGCCGCCAGGCGGTGGTGACCGTCGGCGGGTTCGATGCCGATTGCATGGTCGAGGATTACGAACTGATCCACCGCATGCATCGCCATGCCCATGAAACCGGGCTCGACTGGCGCGTCCGGGTGATCGGCCGCGCGGTGGCGAGCACCGATGCCCCGGCCAGCCCGGTCGCGTTCATGCGCCAGCGCCGGCGCTGGTTCGGCGGGTTTTTGCAGACCCAGCACTGGAACCGCGACATGGTCGGCAACCCGCGCTTTGGCAAGCTCGGCACGCGCATGCTGGTGGTCAAGGCGCTCGACACCGCGCAGCCGATCTATGGCCTGCTGGCATTCGGCATTCTGATTTCGCTGCTGGTGCGCGGGGCGCTGCCGATTGCCGGCGCGATCGTCGTGGTGATGCTGGCCAAAGTCGCAATCGACCTGACGTTCCACTTGTGGTCGATCGCGCTCTATCGCCGCTGGACCGGCCAGGGCGATGGTCTGGGGATCGGTCCGGCGCTGATCGCCTCGTTCTTCGAACCGTTCACGTTTCAGCTGTTGCGCCATGCCGGCGCCGCCTGGGGCTGGATTGCGTTCCTGTCGGGCGGCGGCAGCTGGGGCAAACAGCGGCGCACCGCCTTGGCCGATGCACCACCGCGGCAAGTCGCCGCGCGCGAAATCGAGACCGTGCGGTCCTGACCGACAGGTCCGCTTTGGCGGAACTGGCGGTTTGCCATCGGCGTTATGCCAAAATAGGGTTTGTCCCTGGATCAGACGGAGCCTCTGGTGTGCCCATACGGACGGTTGTCCTTGCCGCCTTCGCGCTGAGCCTGGCGATCAATTGCCTGTGCATGGTCGCGCGGTTCGACTGGCTGAGCCTGCCCGCGCTGCTCGCCGGATGGTATCTCGCCGATCTGGCATCCGGCCTTGTGCACATGCTGATGGATTACCATCCCTGCCCCGATGGCATGGGGCTGGCCGAAATGTTCCATTACCAGGGCAGCCGGGAAAGCGGCGAATACCTCGCCTTGCGCGCCGCGCGTCTGGCCCGGCTTACCGCGTTCCAGCGCGTCGCCTATGATTTCAAGACGCACCATCCCCGCCCCGATGCGCTCGGCCGGCGCGCATTGTGGCAACAGATCGGGGTGACGCTGATCGCCGGCGCACTGCCCGCCTCGCTTTTGCTCAATGTGCTGGCGCTGTGGGGCCATGCGCCGGGCTGGCTGGTCGCGCTCGGCACGTCGCTTATCATCGGCAGCGCGTTTGCCCAGCATTTCCACGGCAGCCTGCACCGCCGCGACGTGCCCTGGCACATTGCCGCGCTGCGCCGCATCGGCCTGCTGATGACGCCCGCCGCGCACCAGCTCCACCACGATACGCTTCAGCGCGACTTCGCCACCAATTGTGGCTGGTCCAACCCCCTGGTCAACCGCCTGTTCGTCGCACTGCGCAGCCGCGGCTGGCTTGATGATGCCGGGCTGGAGCCGCATTCGTAACGCGCGCCGACCCGGTCAATCGTAGACCGGTTCCCACATTTGCGCGGCGATCGCGTCGCGCGTGATCGCTTCGGCGGGAACGCCGGCGACGCCTTCCTCCAGCGCGGCTGCGGCGACGGCAATCGCCACGCGCAGCGCCACTTCGAGCAAGGCGGTGATCGGCGGCAGCAATCCCGGGCTGCCGTCGCCGATTTCGCCGCTCAGTTCGCCCAGCCGCCGCGCCGCGGCCATGAACATGCCGTCGGTGACGATTTCCGCCTTGGCC
>Ga0116230_10008683_pt1 | contig 10009 bp, 8 predicted proteins | sample S1TSphfallax_3_FD_88678 | JGI IMG/M metagenome (GOLD analysis project Ga0116230, IMG submission 88678) | Host-associated microbial communities from peat moss isolated from Minnesota, USA - S1T2_Fd - Sphagnum fallax MG | ecosystem: Host-associated > Plants > Peat moss > Unclassified | place: USA...
TCCTAACACCAAAGGGTATCTCGGAAAGTGAACTAACCACTTGGGCGGTTTGTTTTGATGCAGATTCAAGCTTGATCAACTAATACTTCTTCCTAGTCTAATCCCTGGGCTCCCAACTCGACCCTCTACCCCTTTCTAGAGTTGGAAGCTGGGAGCGCCTTTCGAGTCCCAACTTTTCGCAACTACATTTTGGTGAACCCTCAAGTGGGTTCACCCCGGGACTTGGGAGTGCGTCAATAGAACATTGTCATTTGATCATTCACAAAATTTAATGCTGTTATAAACCTATATTTTAAAGATTGTTTAAAGGCACATGATAAAGGGTTTAATTTCAATCTTTATTTAGTTAGTCTATCGTTATTTGGTAGGCTTCCTTATCTTTCAAAATATGTTGTGTGGGTGTCAGTTTATTTGATGGAAGTTCCTCCCCTTATAGGAGAGTGTCCCCTAATTCCTTTCCCCCACCCATGCCCTTAATAGAAGTCCCTTAACCTATTACCCTTCCACATGGGCTTCATTTTATAATTTTGGCCCTTCCTTATTTCCTTTGTGTCATTACAACTTTTATTTTGATCCCAGCTCATTTAGTTAATTAGCAATTTTTCCTAATTATTATTAGTGTGTTTTTATGTTGTTGTAGGGCGTAACCCTAAGAGTATATGTAAGGCCCTTAATGTTGCTAGGCTATTAGTTTTGGTCAAGCCTTTTAGTGGCATTCGACTAATAGCAACATGCAAAGTTTTTTTATCGATTAATGAATAGGATCATTTGTTTTTAATTTCACAATACATTTGCTGTTGATTTATCCCCCCATTAGTTTGGGATTGCAATCGAAGGAGGCTATGAAATAGTGGTGCACAATATTTGGGTAACCTTATATGTTCACCTTGATTAGGTGGTGTTGTAGGTAAACATTGCAAATGTTTTTAACACTATTTTTTGTAGGGTTATATTCTAGGAGCTAAATGTTGTAGGTGGGTAATTATTTCAGCTCATACCTTTTGTTTGTTCTTTTTACGTTCCATAGCTTCCTTTTTTCTTTAATCACCACTCCCTTTAGGGAAAACTATATGTTATTTAGTCTTCCATTGGCACCTACCAAAGGGATCCTTTGGGTGGTCCTCTTTTTTCTTTAACTCATTCTCGCACATTTAGTAGTTCAGCTACCTTTTCCACATCTTGTTTTTTTTTCTTATGTTGTAAATGACACCCACATCATTGGGCATGCTTAAATTATTTCTCAAGTTTTTCATCATTTCCTTTCCTAGTTAGATTTGGTAGGCCTTTTTTTTCAACCCCACAAGTGTGTTGTTTGGCCTTTTTCAAAGTTGTTTTCAAAGTTCTTGCTCCATCATTTTTCTATACCCTTGTTCGAGGCATTAAGGTTTTGGTTGTTCCTTTAAGGTTTTTTTCCTAATTCACATCTTTTTTTCTCCAAAATGTTTATATGATGATGTTCAGCACATAGATGCATTTTTTTAGTTGGGGGAAGTGGAGGTGACATTTGAGACTCTCATTTGTTGTTTTCACCTAGAAGCCTTATTACTTTCTTTGTTCTTTCCCCCACATTTGGATTTTTAATGTTAGTTAACTTCTTGTAATTCGACCTTCATTTGTGAATTTGGAAAACTTTTAGGGCCAAGTTCTTTGGAATGTCTTGAGGCTCCCCTAGTTTGTTGATGAGCCTCTTTTCCCATCTCCAGAGGTGGGATAGGTCTTGTCTTTGCGAAAGTTATCACCCTAGCAACATACGAAAAGAACCAGGGATTTGTTGCCCCAATCATCACATCCAAATTTTTGCAAGATGGTTGCCATTTTTTGGGGGGGTTATAAGGGCTAATAGTTCAAGTCCACTTCCATTCTAGGTTCATTGTAGGTGGGCTCGTGACCTTTTACCTCTAATTGCTCAAGTTTCTATCTTATCATTTAAATAAATATTAAAGAGAAATGTGGATCATCTTCAAGAGAACATCTTAGAGAGCGTGCATGAGCATGCATTTTCTAGCATCATTTCAAAAAAAAATTTGAATTGTCATCACATTTGGTTGAAATTTTATGCAATCCTAAATTCAGGTGTTTGGCTTTTTACCTACCTAGTCATCCCATTTTTTTAGGATGGCCTCTGACATTTTTTCTTGAACATTATGCACTAAATTGGGCCTCCCCCATCCCATGGTTCAAGAGTTTTTTCAATGCAAATGTGATTAGGCCATAGATTTGACAAGGATACACTTACTTCGTGTATGCTCATGGGGGAGAACTTAAAGCCAAACATGATGCAATTCAAGATTTTCTTACTTCCATTGCTAAGTATGTTGGGTTCCATGTTTTGCGTGAGTAAACACATGTTTTTCCAACACCATCTCTTTAATCATCACAATGATGAGTGCATATTGTGCTTACAACAAATGGTATTCACACATTGGTAAACATAATCATTGTGGACCTGACACGTGCGAATTTTGCTTTACAAATTGTTTTTTCTCAAGGAAGGCTACGATGATTATAATTTAGGCAAAGGTTGTGTCATATCATGACCAATATCTTGAGGATGATTTCATCCCTCTAGTAGTAGGAATATTTGGATGTTTACGCAAACAAATGAACGACTTATTTCATCAATGTGCCAACATGGCATGATGAACAAAGGGCTTTGGAGGCCCTCTTCGTTTGATTATACATTCATTTTATAAGTATATGGTGTCAATGGCTCTTTAAATTGTTTAAGCCACCATTATCTTGTGTCAAGCAGTTGTGGCCACAGATTGGGTTCACCCATTCAAGCCCCATGTCGAAACCATTAAGGGGCAACCCTCCAAGCAACATAGGTGGTGTGACTTGATGTCGAATTGGGTTTGATTCAAGACACAAGAAATGTGCCTCATGGGTATTAAAAGGGTTCCTATGGTAAGGCAAAAGTGTTTTGGCACACTAAGTGTTGAAAAGGGGTTTGTGTAAGTGCAAGTCTTTCCCCTTCAAGGCTCAAGGGTGACTTGTGAAAATGAATCTAACTCAAAAGCAACCTTGCCATAGGGTGAGTTTGCTCTAAATCCTTTGTGGGGTGACCCACAAAGGCATTATTGTTTTGTTTGGAACACATTAAGTTGTGGTTGGGTTGCCAAACAAGACTTGGAAGTCATGGGCGAAAATATCTTTGAGAAAAATGGGAAGTTTGCAATAGGTGAACTCCCACCTAGGTAGTGAGTTATGATAAGTCCTTCAATGATGAATCAATGCAAATCAGCTTGAAGGTGGGAACTAACTGATGTGTAGTTTGGCATTGCAAAGGTTTAGTTTAAGGGTGTGATGAAAATATGTAAATGTGAAAGCATCAAAGTAAAATTAGGTGTGACAAGTGTATCATAGCAAGTTCTTGAAAGGACTTTGCTATGGGAAAGATTGTGGAGGTCAAGTCCAAAAAAAATCCAAGAAAAATAAAAAGCAACAAATGTTTACAACAAGTCAATTTGCATTGAAAGCAATGAATGCAATATGTGGTGAAGGCACAAGGCCCAATCCCATGGCTCTCAAAAAAACTATGGAAAAACACATGTTAATGTTGATGGAAAAGGAGGCAACCATAGAAGGACTCACCTTTAATAGAAAAATAAAAAAAAGAAACCCCAGAAAACATAGGAAAGCCCATATTCCCCAAGAAAAGCAAATGCCCTTGTAAAATCTAAAGGATTGGTGCCATGGATTGGGAGGAAGTAAACTTGAACTCCTCTAGAAACAATTCCTTATTGGTTCCTTTTGAGTAACAACCTAAAAAACAAAAAAAACCTTTTGAAAAGGATGCATGGGACCAAGAAGTGGACCGTGCCTTAAAAGAAATGCAAGACAAACATCTCAAATTAACAAGAGGAAGTGGAGAGGGAAGAAAGGGACTCCAACAAACCCTTATGAAGAACCCAATTCTTTTTTTTAAGAGAAGACATCATGGAGTTGATGAAAACTTTACAATCCATTATCCTTTAACAAGTGGAAGTGAACAAGGATTTGATGATGGCCTTGGTGGAAAAAAGAATAAGCATGGTGACCTTTTCAACTAAAATCTTGATCAAGGCCATAAAGTGAAAAGTTCAAATTGGTTCATGAGGAAGAATGAAGGCACAAAAAGAAAGTTCACCTCTAGCTTTCCCATGTCAAAACTTACATGGAGACCCATTGTTTGGTCAAGGATGAGGAAAAACTACACATTGCCCAATTTTTCCTCTAAAAACATGTTTTGAAATGGCAAATTGCTTGAAAGGAAACAATCCCAAACTTGACAATAACATTGAGCTAGGAGGAATTCAAGGTGTAATTGAATGAAAGATTCACATTACATCATCAAGTGTTGAAGGATGGCATGTTATTTTTAGAATTGTGCCAACGAAAACACTTAAAGGCATTGGCATGTTATGTTCAAGATTTTAACACAAGAAAAAATTTGGTACCTTTCAAAAGAATGTTCATATGGAAACTTCTGTTTCTACATGGGCTTAAACCTTAGACTTAGAAGTTGGTGTTCTAATGTTTCTCAAGTCATGCCAAGACTAGATGAAGTTGGTGAAATGCATGGAAGATGATAACCATAGACAACAAATGAAATCATTCACAAAAGTGTGGAATTAAGTCAAAAGGGGTTTGGGAAACACAAGTGGGATAAGCCTTTCAAAGCAACAAAAACACCCCCAAAAAAAGAAGGCCAATGGGGACCTATCTAAAGTTAAATGTGTCAATTACAACCAATTGGAGAACTTACAAAGGATTGCACCAAGCTGACCAAGGTGAGTCAAATGTTTGCCCAAGAACAAGATCTTATTCAAGATTGATTCAAGGTTAAGGTTTAAGGTTTAAGGGGCCTTAAGAAACACCTTGAATTTAACACAAAGAGTAGGTAATCCTTCACATGAATGGTGATCAAGTCTAATTACTTAATGGGGGAGTTCATTTGGTGGAACACTTCACATTGTGTGACTTAAATAGTTTTGAAACTAGTATAAGAAACCCATTTTTGGATGCTAACAAAATAAACATCCTCCATTGCAACAATTAAATTAAAATGTGCATTAAATGTGACTTTTATGTAATGAACCCAGATGCAAAATATTGGACTACATTAATAGATGTTGAAATTAATTTAGTGATTCTATCTAAATTAAACAAACTAGGTTTCTAGTTTTGATGAATTTGAATGGGTCAAAAATGGAGGTCAAATCACCTAAGGTCAAGCAACATCCCAAATGTATTTTGGACACACATAATAAATTTTTGGACACCTTGATGAACAAATAATTGCCTAAATCTTTTTTTCATCATGAAATTGACCACAAAATTGAAGTGGTGCCTAGAATGACTTCATAGTCTAAAGCACCACATAGATTGAACCAAAAGGAAATAGAAAGGTTGAGTGGGCAAATAAATGACCTCTTCAAGAAAAGGTATTATAAAACCATGTAAATTGTTTTATGGGGCATCAATTTTGTTTGTGGAAAACAAGGACAAGAAGTTCCACATGTGCATTAATTAGTAAACCTTGAACAAAATCACAATTAAGGAAAATTACCCCTTGTTTCACATAAACAATCTCTTGGATCGATTAAATGGGGTTAAATACTTTAGTTGGGTGGATTTGAAATCAAAATATTACCAAATCCACAATGTGAATGTGAATGTTGAAAAGATGGTCAAATGAACCAAATATGGTTCATATGAATTTTTGGTCATGTCATTTGGGTTGTGTAATGCACCTTCAACATTCACAGGGTCGAAGCATGATGGAATACCCCTTTTGAAACATAAGGATTCACTCTTAGGATTCCCAAATTCACCTTTTTATCATTTCTCCCATGATTTGTTTTACATTTCACCCTATTTTCTTATGTTAAATGAAATAATTTTGTTCCAAATTTTATGTAGGCCTCTAAAGTATCTATTTTTTTCACTTATAAAAGTGAAAATAATAAAATTTATCCAATGTGGGCCACATTTTATCAATGGCCCAAAAAAAATTTAAATTTAATTTTTTGAATTTTTTAACATTGTAATAGACCATTTGGTTCTTATCACATTCATACATTTTATACACATTAGCACATAAGGTGCTTGTGGCAAAAATCTTGGGCCAAAAAAAGTTGTTTAGACAAATTCCTTATGAGTCTTTGATTTTTATTTTTTTTCATGACACAAAATCATGGATATTTTTCAAGGACTTGGTAGGAATCCTTAAACTTGTTCAAATTTGACATTTTATGCATATAATAATACCTTTGTAATGTATCTATCTATGAATAAAATCAAACTTTCAATATGAATGTGTCATTAAGTTTCAACATGTTTAAATGAAGGGGTCCAATGAATATAAAATGAAATAGTCCTTTTGGGTACCCCAACCGTACTTTGACACCACAACCTTTATGAACTTGATTTTCCATGAAAAGTTAGATGAATTCATCATTTACATTGACGACATTTTGTTTTATTCTAAGTTTGTGAAAGAACACATAATACACTTGGAGTATGTTTTGAAGAAACTAAAGGAAAACCAATTCTTTGCAAATAGGGCAAATGATAAATTTTCTCAAGGAAATATGAACCTCCTTGGGCATGTATTAACGAGGAAAGGGGTTATACCAAACCCAAAGAAGGTTGAAGCTATTAAATGTTGCCAAATATCAACCACACACTAAATTTAAAACTTGTAAGTTTTTATCAAAAATTCATCAAGGGTTTTTCACAATTAAGTAAACATTTTATAAATCTCCTCAAAAAATAATTACAATTTCATTGAGGAGAAAACAACAAATGGCATTCAAAAAGTTGAAGTTAAGGCTTCCAACCATGCCCATGTTGAAGTTCCTAAACTTCACAAAACCATTTGAAGTTCACATTGATGAAAATGGTTTTGCAATTTGTGGGGTCCTAATGCAAGATGGACACCCAATTGTTTTTGAAAACAAAAAACATGTAAGGGCACAAATTTGGTGGCCAACTCATGAAAAACAATTGTTTGCCATAGTAAATTGCTTCAAGGCATGGAAAAATTATTTAGGGACACACAAGACTTGAACCTTTATTGACAATGTGTTCCATAGGTATTTTGAAAACCAACTAAAAGCCATAACAAAATAGTTGCGATGACATGATACCTTGACATTGATGAATGTGCTGTTGATCCACAAACCAAACAAGGACAATGTAATCCTAAATGCATTGAGTCATAAAGAAGAATATTTTATTAAAAAAATCTTCAAGTGTGACTCGATATCTTCATGCAATTTTGCCAAGGAATGTGACTTCAAATGTAGAATGAAGGAAACATATGTGCAAAACACCTTCACACAACACTATTTTGCAAAGTTGCATTGATCACTTAAAAAAATGAATTGTTAAAATTGAAGCAATTTTGGATCTATGTGCCAATAGGTAGGCTACACACTAAAATCATTAAGAAAAAACATGATGTCCCTTTAGCAAGACATTATGGGGAAAACCCCACAAAAGTGGCCATAGGCAAACACTTACATTAGCTTGAGATGAAAGAGGATGTGAAACATTTGGTGCGCACCTATGTGAAATGTCAAAACACAAAATCTATTTACAAAAAGAAATTTGGATTGTACAAGCTTTTGCCAATCCCAAATGAACCATGGGGAATTGTTTACATGGATTATATGACCCAACTCCCAAAGTGGGAAGGCAAAGACCCCATTTTTTATGGTGGTGGACTATTTTTCTAAGTTGGCCAAAATGGTGTCAAGTTTTGACTAGAATGATCATGACAACTTTTGACATGACAAAGTTACTCTTTGATATGTGAATGAAACATCAAAGAATGCCCTAATTTCATCGTGAATGACCTTGATATGAAGTTCATGGTAGGGTTCTAGAAACATTTGTTTCAAAAAATTGGAACCAAGTTGTCATTTTGTACAACATTCAAGCCCCAAACATATGGCTAGACAAAGAAGGTCAATGGGGTATTAAATTAGTACTGAAAACATTTTGTGAATGTCAATCATAAGGATTAGGGTGATCACCTAGGCCTAGCAGAGTTTTGTTATTATTCCACAATGCATGTGACAACTAGAATGTCCCCATTTGAACTTGTGTTGAGAAAATTATAAAAAGGCCAAAAAACCTATGGATAAATTAATCATTCCCATGGTTTGTAGTGACCATTTAAACAAGGAGTGGAAATGGTGAAAGGGTGAAAAAAGATGTACATTAGAACAAATAAACTTTTAGAATAAGCCTAAAAGATGTATGAAACACATGCCAATAAAATAAAAAGGCATGTTGAGTTTGAAGTGCGACATTAATTCACATGGTTGAATGTTTAAGATTTTAAAATGTTTAAAGGATTAGTTTTGGAATTTACAACCAAGTATGCGGGGCCTTTTGAGATAATTCATAAATCCTAAGCCAATGTTTATACATTAAAATTGTTGATCAACAAGTTTTGTCACACACCCAACTTTTTATTTCTCAAAGTTGAAGCTATTCATACATTATGACAACAAACCAAATAAATAATAATAATGGCACCTTGAAATGAAACACCATTGGACATAAACTTGCAAATGACATCAAAAACATAATATGTATAAGACAAACACATTTTGTTGCAACCCTAACATTAAGTTTGTGACTAAATGTGGAAAACAAAGGGCCTATGAAACTAAGAAAGTATGTTTAGGTGTGAAACACACTCTCACAAATGGGGGAAAGTGCAAGGGATGGAGTTCAATGATTCCCAAGTGCATTCCCACTTTAGGAATTGCATTCGTGTAGGAGTTGCGAATGTTTTGAATCTTGGTTGGAAAGGCAAATAAGCACCAAATTAAGCCCCTAGGACATTATTAAAAAAAAATTTGAAGTGTAAATGCTTAAAGTGTCGTCACATTGTTCATTTAAACTTGATTTGCATGAGTTATGATAAAAAAAAAAGGTGGGAATCAAATTGGGAATTTGACTATTAAACACAAACCCCTTGAAAACAAAGGTCAAATGAGCTTCAATTGGGGCGTGTTATACACCATTTGAGATCTTTTTGAAGGTTATAAAACATTGTTTTCGTATTTCCAAAAAAGACTTGATTTGATAAAAATATGAGCATCCAAAGTTCTAGGACAACATAAATCTCAATTTTGGGACTCCCATTTGGGAGTCCTAAGGAAAAATGACATTTGGATGTAATCCCCATGGAAAGGCATAAAGTATATTATAAACAGGGGAATGATGCCTCCTCCCAAAGATTGTGGGCCATGTAAAGTTTATGCTTGAGATTGTTCCTACTATGTCAGTCGCATTACTTCCATTCAACTTGCACTAATCGCCTTCTTTTCTTGGTTGTGGAGGTTGATCTCATTTTGAACTCTTGTTTTTGAATTTTTTTTAGTCCGATCCTGGAGCTCCAACACGCCTTCCTACCTTTGAAGTGCTACAAATCAAAAAACATGCCCCAACACTCTCATTTTTTCATTGTTTTGTTTTGGGACCCACATTTGGGACTCTTCAGTAGTTTGGGGGCACATCATATTTGTATGGAAAAGAATCTTTGGTCAAAGATACTGGCTTTCACTTGAAAGAAACAATATGGGTGAAACTTTCCCAATTATATCATTTGTCAAAAATGGTAAAACAATTTGAGATAGAAGGTCATGAGCTTGGTGTGAAACACGTAAACACAAAAAAGAAAACTTCAAGAGGAAAACAAACTAATCAATTAAATGTTGATGAAGGCATCAACCTTTTTAAAATGAAAGAGGAAACATGCACATCAAATAACAAACAAATTTTGAAGAAAACGCCCAAAGGTGTGGGAAACACAAGGTTTTCAAAACAAAATCAAACTATGAAAATGTTGAACTCATAGAAAGATGAAGCTAGGTGAAAACACAATATGGGGGGGGGGGGGGGCTCTTTTGGACTTTTCAACAACGTTTTATGTATTTTTTTTTTTTAAAAATTTTTTATTTTAATTTTTGGTTTTTTTTTTCATTTTGGGGGGGTATAGAAGTAA
>Ga0116230_10008685_pt1 | contig 10007 bp, 9 predicted proteins | sample S1TSphfallax_3_FD_88678 | JGI IMG/M metagenome (GOLD analysis project Ga0116230, IMG submission 88678) | Host-associated microbial communities from peat moss isolated from Minnesota, USA - S1T2_Fd - Sphagnum fallax MG | ecosystem: Host-associated > Plants > Peat moss > Unclassified | place: USA...
CCCCTGCCCCTGCCCCCAACAAAATTCCGCTCACATTTCCACGGTTACGTTTGCCCAGAATGCTAACCGGCAGAATCCGGTAACCCTAACCCTCGACGACCGGCTCTCCCAGTTACCGTCTCTCGCGTTCGTCTCTGTGCGCGTCTCCGACTGTGCGTGCGTGCGTGCGTGTTTCGTGGGTGCTGTTGCGCAAGAGCGAGCGAGCGAGCAAGCGAGTTGTTCTTGCCTTGGTTCTCTTGCACGCAATTCGCTTCTGTTCTTGTGATGTTGTGGATTGCTGTGAGGGTCTGGAAGTCACGGCCAATTTCTCTTTTTTGAGCAGCAGACAAGGGGAGGGTGGGGGGGGAATAATCTACTGTTGCTTGTTTTTTGGGTTTGGGTTTGCTGTGGGAGAAGAAGAGTGGAGGGAGGGAGGGAGGGAGGGAAGGAGAGAGGTTTGCACTGGTGGGTGTGGATTGTAGTCTTCTAACTGTTTGCACATTTTTTGTGACATGTTCAAATCCCCGTTTCTTTTCTTTTTGTGCTTTGTTTTCTCATAACACACTACCACCCTGGGGATTTTTTTCCCCTGCTTTGCTGCTTCTTGTCTGTGTGTGTGTGAGCACGAGTTAGTAGAGGAGGAAGGAAGATCGCTTGATCTCTCCACATCCCCTGCTGCCTTGCAAAGGTTTTGCACCACACCCATGTGTGCTGTTGCTGAATTTGCTTCACTTCATGCCTCGTTCAGTCTCCGTCTCTTGTGAAACGGAGGTGGAGGAGGAAGAGGAGGACGAGGAAGAGGAGGAGGAGCTATGGGTTTTGTTATCAGGTTGTTCTCAAACAAAATTCTTGTTGTCTTCTGTTTGCTTGCTGTGCACAGACATTTGCTGTGTGCTTGAGAGGACATGATAATGATGATGACGGCGATGATGGTGATAGATGGGTATGGCTGTGTCGCTTTGTTAACACTTTGAATCCCTTTCTGCTAGCTTTTTCTCTGATTTGCAGAATAGCTCTAGAAACTATGTGCTTCGGAGTTGAGTTTGAGATGGGAGTGTATGTTCATTACTCTTTCTTCAGAAGAAAGGAAGATCTAAGGTGTATTGTTAGTGGGGAAAAACTGCCATTTGCTTGTCAACAACCCACACCCTAAAGTGCCGCTCGCTCGTCAGAGCTCTTTCTTTTGTGGGTGGGTGTGTGTGTGGGGGAGAAGGGCGCGCCCCAATTGTGATTTTACCGGGGAATTAGTGTAGACTTCAGTTTGCAAAGAAAATGGGGATTTAGGGCGGCCGTGGCGGGGGGATGTGTGAGGATGCGAAAGTCTTTGGAACAGACAAGCAGCAGGCGGTGTTGAAGTTGTTGTGCCCCTTTTTTGCAATGGATGAACTGGCTATTCGGTGCCAGGTAAATTTCCTTTTCTACCCACCCTGTAGAGAGAGAGAGAGAGACACACACACACACACACACACAGACAGACAAAGACAGAGAGCTCCAGGGACTTCTTCTTCTTCATGTTCAGAGCCACTTTGTTGAAATGCAAAGTGTGAAATGGTTTTTCATGGAATTTCTGCAAAGAAAGCATTTTTTTGGAAGGGGGGGTTCACATTCTGTTGAGATGGAGTATCCTTTTCAAGAAGAAAAAAAACTACTCCCTTTGAGATGTATCATCTAGAGCATGAGTATGTTGTCCCCCACACAAATTGCTGCAGCTTGTGGGATGTTGCTGCACATCGACAGTTGCCAGCTGCTTCTTTTCACAGCAATGTTATAACCTGGAAATTGACAGATGAAAACTGTAAAAAACTGCTCTAAGAGGAGATAGTTGAGGAGATGGGTGTGCAGAATCAGTTGGTGTCTTTACGTATCAAGGAGCTGAAAGATGTACTTAGCCGCCTTGGTCTTCCCAAACAGGGGAAGAAGCAGGTTAGGCCACTGTCCCCCCATTTTTGAGGGAGCTGCTTTGCACTTTGTCTTTGAATAACAGACCTCCCCTGATAAAAAAAAGCCCTTGTTCTTGTTCTTGTTCTTCTGCGGTGGAGTTTTTCGAAGGAAGAATCTCTAGTACACCTAGCATAAAACAACAGCACTACTGTGCTGAATTTGAGCTTTTGAAAACAGAGACAAGCACAGAAATGTCATGATTGTGCACATCCTTCAGCCAAGAAATAAAAGAGAAAGCTTATGCACATTCAGAGACTTGTATTTTTTTTTCCAAGAGCTTTCTGGCACATGTGCTGGAGTGCAATTGAGGATTCTGAGACCTGTTGAAACTCAAACCCTATCAAGGAGTACATGAAGCAGCTGTTCATGCAACCATAAAGTTTTCAAATCAGCAAAATGGAAGCAAGCACAAGCATGTATCTCTATGTGCATCAGGTCTTGTAACTTAGTGGAAACACATGTAGAACTCTACCAATTGACTTTTTTAGATGAGGTAAACAATCGTCAAAAGGTTCTACCATAAACTGGAAGTTGGAAGAATGTTGTGTCTTGAGGGGCTAAGGGACAACCTCAGCTGACTTGTGTCACGTAGTGCTTTTCCTCAATTTTGGGTTTGTTGGTCTTTTGTAATCTTAGCTCACCAATGGCAACACCCAACATGTCTAGCACAGTCTTTCTGAAAACAGATGACACATGGGTTTCTGGACATCAGCCATGTGTGTAATTATTGAGGGAAGCAGGGGAAGTGCTATTGTGTCTGTTGCTTTTAGTGTCATGTAACTCACTAGGCTTTCCTGTGTTGTCCTACAAAAGCCAGAGCAGCAGCCTAGTCTTGGAACTTCACCTCCCAAGGCTGTGAGGGCTGTCAGTGGCATGGAGGTGGGTTTTGCATGAGAATGCCAAAGTTTACTAGCTCCTCAGTTCATTGTGCACACTTCCTCTGCTTTTTGTTCCCTGTCAATAAATATCCAGAAATACAGAATTGGAACTTTAGTCCATGATGAGCCTATAAAAGCAGCAGCTGTATACTGGTTTCTGCATTGGCATACACACACTTTGGCTAAGCCTCTGGTGGCTAATTTGCAGCACACCCTTTCACAAAGAGTGAGCCATTTACAGACAGGAAGCTGGAGAAGTGTAAATATATAGCATAAGTTGGATTCTTTGCTGTTACATACATTTCTGGTTGGCAAATGAAGACATAAGATTCATGTTCTTCCAAGTTTCAGGACTGAACTACATGTCTGGAACAGGTCTTTGACTTTAGACCATCTTTTGACAATGAAGCGGAGTGCACATGTGCACTCCCTTAATTTGATGTGATATGCTATACAGGAGGTCAACATTGCAGCTTGATGGGAAATGCGATTTGTTCTCTCCTCTCTATGTGTTGCTATCCTACTAGTATGAGTGCAGCTGAATCTGTGGTTTGGAGCCTCTTCACTGGCTCAGCATATCTTTCAAGCATGTGGTGTATGTGCAGCATTCAGTCTTACTAGGGGATGCATGCATAGATTGCAAGGTCAAGGGCATAAGAATTCCTTCACACGTTGTAAGTGTTTTTTGGTCCCTGTGAACAGATTTTGATGGAGAAGATAATGGGAGTGATTGCACCTGCAGAAGTGCTGCCACCAAAAGTGAAAGGTTTGTTCAGTTTGTCAAGTGAAATTCAAATTTTTGGGTTGGTCATACACCGAGTTAGAGTAACCAAAGTTGGGTTTTTGAGGATGATTGTGGGTCCCTTCATGGACATTCAATCCAGCTTAGGAGGTCATTTGTGCTGGAAAGCACGCACACACACATTCCATTCCAGTACTCAGTTCACAATAGAAGTACCTTCTTATGAACTGTAACATACATGTAAGCATCTGGAATTACCCACTATGTTCTATGGCACTCCAGAGCATGTTTTACAGTTACTAACCCCCCAGCAGGGCTGTGAGTCACAAGATCAATTCTATCCTGTTCTTTTTTTAGATCTTGGAAATGGCTGAAAACTTGGAGATTTGAAGCAGGGAGTTGTTCTCACTTTTGAAATGGTGATGATTCCTTTGGACACAGGCTTGAAGACGATAAAGAATGCAATTAGCAGGGAGGAAGCAGCAACTATTGTTAATGATATGTACAGGTTTGTGTTTTATATGTATGCATTTGATTCAGTATCTCTACTTGCTGGCAGATTCTCTCTGGATTGCATGTGATTGTCATACTCGGTAAATGGTGAGAGTGCAGTCAGGGTGGTCTGTCTAAGGCCAAAGATGAGAAGCTGGCTTGGCCAGTTTTGAATGTGCCAGTCCGGTTGTTGCAGATTTGGGTTCCAACTAGCCGCAGCCAGTTCATCAATGACTTGTGTGGTCTTGGGATGTGATGTCAGGAAAGTACAAAGATCGGTGGCCCCTGATTTGGCATCTGCAGTGAGAAGCAGTAATAATATAGGTGGATCCAGCAGCTTGGCCCACTCTGATGAGCAAGATGAGGTTGTTGGCTGGGATGAGGCCAAGACTCGTTGCCCCTGTGGGAACACTGTGGATACTGGAACCATGATCCAGGTCATATCTCTCAGCCAGTTTGCTGTTTGTTCTCCCCCTAGTCTACTCCTGATGTATTTGCTTCAGAGTTGTGATGACAAGTTTATTTCAGGATGGCTTTGTGGATTCAGGATGTGTGAATGTAATCTCTCTCTGCATGCCAGGAGGGTGGCATTTTGTCTCTTAGCCAGCATCATGACTGAGTCTTCCTGTTGCTTCTGGAAATGCAACAGAAATTCAGGAATGCAGATTTGTACAATGTTTTGCCCAGAATTTTGGGCCCGTTACTTTATACTTATCTGAACCTATTGTCAGGAGTTGATGAAGTCAGTGGGCAGTCATGGCAGCTCATCACTGCTACTCTACTTATGATGAAGGTGATAGTCTGACACTTGTGAGAAACCCTCACAAGGTTATGACTGCCCTTGTTATGATTTGTTGCTGTGAAGATTTCTCTGCAATTGCCATAGATATAAGCCAGGAGTATGGCAAATACAAACTTGAAGCTGCCAGCTTCCTTGGTAACCACATTATTGTGAAGGGGACACAGCGGTGTGCATTGTGGTGTCGACTTCTAACTGTTGACATGGTGTACCAGTGTGACAGCAGAACATGTGGAGTTTGGCAACACTTGAACTGTGTTGTGATTTCAGATAAGCCCTCTGAGGGTGTCAAACCTGAAATCCCTTCCTCATTCTATTGCGATCTTTGCCGCATCACACACTGTGATCCGTATGAACATCTCTCCAATTCTTCTTCTTCGTTTTAACTTTCCCTGTTTTCCTACCATGTGTGCCACACCAAAAGATTAGCTCTTGTTACAATCATGCTCCAAAATCTTCACAATTTTTGTGTTTGTGTGTATGATTACATGCAGTTTTAGTTTCTGCTTATTTAGTTTCTCAGGCTGTACTTCAGCATAACACTGTTATGTTTGACAGTGATTTAATTTTCATGTGTGTGCATGGTACAGATTCTGTGTAGCACTTTCACATCCCTTGCTTCCAACCAAGCTGACTACATCATTTTCTAAGATGGAAGGGTATACCCCCTTGTCCGATTCTTCCCCTTGATGGTGTACTTCGAACAGGCAGTTTGCAGATCAAGCAAGCAGCCACTGCTTTGCAATTGAGGATTGATTAGGACATCTGTCATGGTCATCTCCAAGAGATGATATGCAGTTGCATCTCTGCTGTCACAGATATTGAACTAAGTCATGGTTGAACTGCCAAGTTTTTCAAGATAGTAGGTCTTGGAGGCATGAGCTTTGACATGAGAGCTTTACTTTTGGGAGGTAACAAGCTTAAGGGGAATGACAAATGGGATTTGGGTGTTGGGTTTTCAGCTCAAATCCATTGCAAAATGTGGAAAAGTCATTCACGTTAACACGTGGAGATCGAGACTTACTTAAAAAAAATACTGACTTACAGGTGAATGCACTTTCATCGTTGGTCTCTCACCCAAGAGGGTTCATCTCCATGCATTGAAAGTGCATAGTTCTTCCCCTGTTCCTTATGCTCTCAAGTAAAGAAAAGGAGAGCCAAGTCTTTGAGTTTGTTTCCTGGGTGGTAATGTTTTTTTGTCACACATCTGCATCTATGATGAAGCTGGAAGCACTTCACATGTGCCCGGTTTCTCACTGTTGATGTTAGTGGAGAGATTGCTCTGCAGGTGTGGTGTGTGCTTCTCAATGATAAGGTCCCATTCCGCATGCATTGGCCTGCTTACTCTGATTTACGAATCAATGGTAACTTCTTTTCTCTTGATGACATCAGCTGGCAAAGAAGTGTTTACTTCTAGATGATTTTTTTGTGAAGAATCAAAATCTATATCAGATGTCAACAAGATGAGTAGCATTCAGTGATTGTGTATTTCCATTTCCCAGAAATGCAGAAGCTTATGATGTTATGGGTTGAGGTTGGTGGCTTTACGTTGTATGTGTGGGGAGTCAAAGTCGTGTTTCTGTGATATTTTGACTTTTCCTGTTTGTCTTGGGTGTTGCAACAGGAGTGGCTGTTCGGGTGACCAACCGACCAGGTCAGCAGTTGCTTGGGGCTAATGGTCGTGATGAAGGCCCAGGGGTATGATTTAGTCTTCTTGTATGTCTTGGCAGATTTATTACGCTAATTCTACCATTACTATTTTCAGCAGGCTATACATCAAAGTCAACTGTTGCACATGTACGGGAGTTAGCAGAGGCACTTAGAACACTAAGATTTTCTTGGTTGGGTTTGCAGATCACAGCATACACCAGGGAAGGATTGAATCGGCTGTCATTCTCAGCATATGATGCACGAGCCTTCTGTCTGGGAGTGCGCATTGTCCAGCGCAAGTCATTGCAGGAGGTAGATTTCTTTTTCTACTGTCTGCAGCTCTGTTTCTCAACCAGATTGCAAACTTACTGCAAGCATTTACAAAAAGATCACAAGCGAAAAGGTTGGGTTTTTTTTATACATAAAGTGATCCACTTTAGAAATGACCATCTCTACTGTTGCCATCACCAAGTAAGGTTTGGAGAAGAGATCTGTGGTACTTAACCAGGTGCAATTTGGCAGTGAACTTCAGGCATGCGAGGTATTAACTCATGTGTGCAATAGGTGATGCAAATGATCCCAGCAGTAGCAGAGGGTGAAGCCTTTGAAGATGCAATGACACGTTTACGCCGGTGCATCAATGGGGGGGTTGGGTCGGGAGGCGGGCTTGATGATGAGGATGATGATAGTGACCTTGAAGTCGTGGCTGAATCAATCACTGTCAATCTACGATGCCCTGTAAGAACATCCCCACATTGATAAGGAAGTTCTCTGCTTTCATGCCCCTCTTTTTTCTTTTGGTGTGTCGAAGGCTGTTATCCAAAGATCTTCGGTCTCTCATTTGAATGGTGCAACTGATGCATGAGATCACAGATGAGTGGATCGCGCATCAAGGTTGCTGGACGTTTTAAACCTTGTCTCCATATAGGCTGCTTTGATCTGGATACTTTTGTGGAGATCAATCAGCGAGCAAGGAAGGTATGTGGTCTACATATTTGTACTTGTAGTAACAGCAGTAGGTCTAGTGATGTCAGAATATTTTTCTGGATGCTTTTCTTGCAGCAGTCATTTCTTCTCACCTTGCTCCTCCACAGTAGCAGCATTGCTGAGTTAGGAGTTTAACAATTCCATATTTTTTCTGGACATTCAGAGTTTTGGGTTGGCAGGAATCCTTCAGTTTATTCAATGGTAAATGCAAAACCATGCTTCACATGCTGAGCACTTGGCACCTTCAGACACCTTCAAACTTACTTGATTGTTTTCTATGTTCCAAATGTAGTGGCAGTGCCCGATTTGCTTGAGGAACTACTCAATTGACAGTCTCATCCGGGATCCTCTATTTAATAAGATTATTTCTGCTGTAAGTACAACATCCATATTCATGACAGAATCTGTGCTTTCCTTCCTTTTGCATCTGTTTTTTTCCATCTCAGGGAACATGTAATCACACTTGCTGGACGAACAATGAGCGTTTGGCTTCTGGATAATCTTTTGCTGCAGATGAAGGACATGGGAGAAGATGTCACTGAAGTTGAATTGAAAGCAGAGGGCTTATGGCGTCCCAAATTGGAAGGGGATGCAAGGCTTCATGAACCGTGGCAAACGATTTGTTGCACAGTACTTCCAACTGCAAATGGGAGTGGCCGTCCAAACTGTGCAGCCCCACAACAACAACCACTCAAGCCAGTTAAAGTGGAGCAAGTTGCATCTTTGCAAGAGCGAGTTTCACTGAGACTGGGAATCAAGCGAACTCTCGATGGTGTGTGGACTGTCAATGGCTCCAACAAGCCTCTCAATGGTTGGGCAGATGCAGGCCCCAGTAAACGGGTGAAGAGCACACCTGAATTACCACAAAGCAGCAGTGCAACTGATGGCTATGGAGAGCAAGAAGACGGCAACCAAAGTGTGAACCAAGAACCCAGTGAAAGGGATGTTGATTATACAGAGGATGCCAGTGAAGTTAGATTTCCCAAAACTACTGCAATTGATCCTGTACCAGGCATAGTATGGCAGACTCCTGGTTGTGAAATCCCAAACATAGCAGATGTTGTAGTGCTGAGTGACAGTGACGATGATGAGCCTGTTTTAGGATCATCTTCAGTATCAGCATACTTGGGAAATGAAGCTGTTGGCCATATGAGACTCCCGTCTCCAGGTGTTATCGTACCTGGTGATTTGCAGGTAGATGATTTGCAACCATCTTTAGCGTTTGGTACAGATAGTGATATGGGAATGGGGACCAGTTCTGGTCCCTTGCAATTTAACCATCTCACAGAGGCAACAAGAGCGGATCCCATTGACACTGGGAACAGCAGTGGCAATGAGCTTGGCTTGCAAATGGAAGATAATAACTTCTGGTCAGCATCATTTCAAGATCATCCAGATCTCCCATATGGCTTCTTTTCTGGACCAGACCCACCAGTTATGGGCCAACAACACCATCCTGGCCCTGTGCGACCAACAGCAATTGCAGGTGGGCTGTCGGTTGCTTATGGACTACCTTCACCTTTGTTTAGAGATGAACCTGCAAGGGTATCATCAGGCTGGACAAGGCTCAGCCAACACTTGCCTGCTCAACCATATTCAAGTATGGAGCACAATGGAGGGATTGATGACAATGACAGGGTTGCTTCACCATCAGAGTCAGCATTGCACTTGTTTCTGCCTCCCCAGCCTGCACGTGTGCAGATCCCACCTCCTGTAGAATTGCCCATTGAACAAGAGGAGATGGACAATGCATGGTTTTCTTTGAGTCTGGGAGGAGGGGGAAATGTTGAGAATCCCCCAGCAGCTCCCCCACCAAGTGTTCCAAGCACATCAGCACAGGAGCTTCACCGACCTGCTCCCAAAGCAAGAGGTGACCTCCAAACTATTGTCTCTAGAGGCTTCTGTAGAACTGGAAAAAGTAGTATGAGTATTGAGTTCTTGTCTTCAATTGCAGATTTACAAAAGAAGCCTGTTGCTGCTGTTCATAGACTACAATGGGTAAGATTGTAATCTGATTCTGTCTGTGATAATGGCTTTTGGCAGTGTCGGGTTTCCTTGAACTGAGCAGTAATGGAACAGCACAAGCACGTATTGTAGAGTTTCAAAGGCGGGGCCGCAGTCGAAGTCCAATTCGATATCATCCCATCTCAACAAGACCTCGCAGTAGTCCCACACGCAGGCGCTGCTTTCGTCACCGCTTTCGTGTGGATGATTCAAACTCATCTGATTAGGCCAAAAAAACTATAGAAATTATCATTTTCTTCCACACACAATGGGCTGCAGCCAGCCCTTTGGGTGTGTGTGCCCTTGTATAACTCTGACTTGATGGATCCCAGCATTCATTTGTCTAATTGTCAATAGCAACAACACTGCTGACCTGAAAACATGACACTTATTTCACATTCTTGCAGGGGGATGAACCTTGAACCCTATTCAGCTAGCTTCCCATTCCTTGTTATCTGAAAGGTTGTCTCTTGTTTAAGCTAATGCATCATCATCATCCAGAGTTGGGTGCTCTCTTCTCTCTCTCCTTTTCCCC
>Ga0116230_10008687_pt1 | contig 10006 bp, 12 predicted proteins | sample S1TSphfallax_3_FD_88678 | JGI IMG/M metagenome (GOLD analysis project Ga0116230, IMG submission 88678) | Host-associated microbial communities from peat moss isolated from Minnesota, USA - S1T2_Fd - Sphagnum fallax MG | ecosystem: Host-associated > Plants > Peat moss > Unclassified | place...
CCTACATATATGGAGTAAAATGGTTAATTTTTCTTAAAGTATTGTTCAGCGCTCATTAGAGATGTAGCCAATGGCTCATGGCATGAAATGGCATTGGTTTTTGCAGATATTAGATGAAAGATCATTGATAAAGAAGTACCAAAAGGAGATTAGTAGTCTGAAGTCAGAGTTGGAGCGGCTAAAGCGTGGCATTCTTCAGCAGCCCTATGTTCTACATGCAAACCATGAACATCACCTTGCACACCTGCGTCAACAGGTGTGAATGTATGAGCAAATTCAAGCATGTGCTACAGTTATTTTCCTCTTTCAATATGGCATTTAGGAACTCATGAGACTGTTGAACTGAATGGAGCAACCCCTTGCAATTTTTCTCTGAGTCAGAGCTGATTCTATAACTATGTGTTTCTTGAAGCTAAAGTGTTTTTTTTGTAAGCCTGTTCTGTAATCTGCAATTTGAGTTCATTCCAGCACATGTTGGTAAATTGACAACTGGTTTGTATATCTCTGCTAATAATGGACATTGTCTCCAGTTGAATGTTGATGTGACATTTGCTGTGATAACAGTGTTTTTCATTGTCAACTCTAGATGTGAGTGTCAAGTCTACATGTGAGAACTATTTGCAAGTAGTTTCATGATGTTTGCAAGCAGGAGTCCATTAAGGTCACACATGTTAACCTCAGCCCATTACCCACTCTGGATGACAGCTGGAGGCTGGCCAAGTAAAGATGCAGTCAAGGTTGGAGGAGGAAGAACAAGCAAAGGCAGCCCTTATGGGCAGAATCCAGCGCCTCACAAAGCTCATTTTGGTTTCCACCAAAACCAATATTCCTTTTACAACTGTCCCTGAGAAATCCAAACATCGAAGATGCCACTCCTTTGGTGAGGAAGAGGTATTTATATGAATCAATGCTCACACTCCCATTTTCATTCTATCAGTGCTTTGAGCAGGACATGTCATGTGATCAATTCTTTGTAAGTATCTTCTGCAGACAAAAGGTCATATGGCTGGTGAAGTCTGGCTTGTTAGGAGCAGATGCAACAATGTGATGACCAAATTTGTGGTTACATAAGTTTGGATTGGCTTTGTGCAGTTGGCCCACTTGCCAGACAAGAGGCGGGACTTGATGTGGGAGGATGATGGTATGCGAGATCAGGGTGTGCCTGACTCTGAGGGTACTGGAGAAGTCAAGGGTAATAGTGACAGGATGGATGATAGCACCCAGGAAGAAAAGAAGTCCAACAAAAAGCGTGGCATGCTGGCTTGGTTCAAGATTCGGGTTGGTCCCTCTATGTTCTTCCCCTGGTTCAAACATCCCAAATCCTTTATTTTGGTGTTGATTGCTCTGGATGAAATCTGGATTCTTTCTAATAGAATATTCTCAAACACAAGATGAAAGCTGTAATAGCAACATCTGATTATAATTTTTCTGGTTCATTCCTGCACCACAGCACTTGCACCCAAGTTCCAGAATTGGGCTTCCTTCCACTGTCTCCATGTCTATGCAGGCCCTGCACAGCTCTAGTTTTCAATTGGATAAGCACAAGATATAGAGATCAATCACCCCAATTTTCCTGTTGATTGTGATCCTATCCAGCCAGTGACATCTCTTTCTTGACCTGTTGATGCCCTTTGTAGTTGAGGAGCTGAGTGCACAATACTCCATTTGATCCTTCTTTGAGCTTTTGATGTTGTTTATTCATGGATTTCTACTATTTTTGTGCCCTTATCTATACTATCTGTTGTGCAGAAAACAGAGAGTGCAAGTTCAATCCCTTCTGGAAAGTTTGATACAGATAACTTGCCAAACAGCTCAGCAGGAGCAATTGTTCTGTATGAACCAAATCGTGGCTTGAAAAGTGGTGCCCACCAGAAGTCTTTCAGCCATAGAGCTGATGAGCTCTCAGCTGCTGACTCATTTCCAGAGTCCATACAAGCAGGCGAACTCTTCAGTGCAACTGGTCGGGGCCGAATGCCACCTCCAGTATGTTAGCCTCTCCTTCCATAAATTCCTGTAGAATTGACAAAGTCTATTTTTCTCATGGTAGTGATAGTTTTGAGCTGTTTACAAAACATGTATCATTTTCACTGCATTGTTTTCTCCTTTCTCTTGGCATAGCAAAGGGAACTCAGTCCTTGGTCTGATGAAATTCAACTTTTTGAACCCTGGAGGATTCTTAGGTTCTGGACATAAAATGAAACTCCATGGCAGGTGGGCTTGTTCATTGCCACAACCTATATTTAGCCTTTGTCATTGGATTGAAATGCAGACTGGAACAACCATGGCAGACCAAATAGATTTGCTAAGAGAGCAGTTCAAAATGCTGGCAGGAGAGGTGGCTTTCTGCACCAGCTCTCTGAAACGTTTGATTGAACAATCAGCCAGCAGTCCGGAGGATGTCCAAATTCAAGTAAGCTCTTCCTTTACCATAGACCTTTTTTAATCAGATGGAGGAATATCAGCAGAGTAGTGATAGTCTGTAGTGACAATACAGGCTCAAATCTCAGCCACAGGAGGGCCCAAGTGAGAAGGTTGTTCACAGCAGACTGAAAATGAAGAGGAGATGCACATCACCACAAATGATAGTGAATGAATGACAAACACAATCTAAATTGATAGTGTGGCTGTGTTTAGGTGCAAATAGAGAAGACGAAGGAAGAAATCCAAGAAAAGAGACACCAAATGCAGCTGCTTGAGGATCGTATCAAGACATCAGATGCATCCAACCCAAATGCAATTCCTTTGGAGATCTCACAGGTATGAAGTGTTTGACTTGCTTCTTACAATTGTCAATTGCCACATGATTATTATTCTGTTTTCCAAGTTGCACAAAAGGCTTCCTCCGAGATATGTTTGAACAAAGCACCCCAGAGCTAGACCTGCCAACTTTAACCCAGCTTCATCCTAAAGTTTGGCTTGGGGTCTGGAATTGCAGCATATATCAAGCCTCACAACTCAACTCAACGAGAAAGCCTTTGACCTTGAGGTGAATTCAAAAGAAGAAGAATCTTGTAATCCTGTTCCACAATTCTCTTTTCTTGGATATGTTTCACATAGTCTCATCATCACCATTTCAAATGTATGTTTTTCTTGAGTACAAATTCTAACAGTGTTGACATACACCGAGGCATCTATCTTGATGGTTCAAAGTCCTCAACTCTCTTGATATGTCAATATTTGGGACTTCTAGTCTATTTCCTCTATTCCCTCTTTTGTGCCATTTGCTTGTGAGGAGCATGGAAGCACCTTTGGTGTTGGATCACTAAGTTGGGTGGAGTCTTTTCTCAGATCTAGAGGAAGATTTAGGTTTACATGACTTTGGAGTTGTCAGTAGGAGAGAATTTGATGATATCCTTGTTGAAAAAGGAGCAGATGAAGGTTGCTATTGAGGAGGTGTTGAAGAAGTGTGACATCAGTCTGGGGGACAAGTCCTTGCAAAATACACAAGATCTTGTGAGGAATCTGACCATTCTGCTGCATGTGCTGGTTGTTGCAGATAAAGAGTGCAGACAACCGGATTCTGCAAGAGCAGCTGGAAGCCAAGGTTAGTAGCCCAATCTTACCTAGGTTGAAGTATCTTCTGAACTGATCAACACAGGTCTTTCAAAGCTGCAACTTACAGAAACCACCCTAACTGTGGTCCATCATTTTCCAATCCACAGACTGCAGAGATCAATAAGCTGCAAGACATGGTGGATTCTCTCCAACAACTCCAGACATCAATGATGAAGACAAACATGAACGGACAAAAAACAACCATTGGGCTAGTTGATACGACAGAGGAATCGGGGATCAGATGGTCAAATGCACAAAGTTTATCCAGAAAACTTTGTTACATGGAGCAAAATGGTTCTGAGGGTGACAACCACAGGCAAAACTCTCGCGCAACATCCAAGGATCTGGATGAGGAGGGTGATAGTTTGTTGCAATCACAGGTCCTTCTACAGGTGTGTGAAACACTGTGGATCATACTTTTGAGTCCCTTCATTTGAGCTTTTCCTCCAGCAGATAGAGCTCACCTATACTCTCTCTGCTCACACTCACCAGGGATTCAGGCCCAGTGGAGATTCTACAAATATTGTCCAACTTGTCAAGTCATGGCTAGGGAGTGCTGATGTCTGGTCATTTGTCTGTAGCCATCCATTTGTAGATTTTACTGGGTCCATCTGTGCTTTGGTCTTTGAGTTTCTTACATTACCAATATCTGTCAATCTCCTTGTGTAAGAGTATCAGATTTTACATTGCTGTCAGAATATGTTTTGGAGGATAAATATCATTCCACCACTCATCTCATGACTATGGGACTTTTCATCACTGCAGGCAGCTGAGATTCAAAAACTGAAGCTTGAAATGGAGCAACTGAAGCAGGAAAGAGTCCAGTTAGCAGAAGAGAAGGCAGGTCTATATCGCCAGACAGAGAGACTGGCACAAGAGTCAGCATATGCCAAAGAGCTGGCTGCACAAGCTGCTGTAGAACTGAAGAATCTAGCACAAGAATTGACAAAACTCTCCTTCCAGAACACGAAATTACAGAATGATTTAATGCAGGCTCAGCAGGTTACTTTCCAGAATGCAAAGCTTCAGAATGAGCTTGCAAAACTGCAGAATGAACTGACAAAAGCTCGAGATCAAGCATTTGCTCAAACAGCTTTGAAGACAGCATCACTAATTGGGCGAACTAAGCAGATTGCAGGCAGCAATGGCCAAGTTGGTGATGAGACTGCTCTTGGTGTTCAAGGGATCTCACCTCTCATGCATGGAGTTGGGAATAACCACATTAGAATGGGACAGAACTACAGCAATGGAGATGGAAATCTGAGCAGCAGGAATCAGAAGATGAATAACAGCATGAATGTCTTTGATGACATCAATATGTGCCAGCTTGATCCCGAGACAGCAATCCTTGAGCTGAAAAAGGAGCTTGAATTAGCTCACAATAGGGAATCAATTATGGAAGCAACAATGGCTGGGAAAGAAGAGCGGGAGACACTGCTACAGAAAGAATTGGACCATGCCAAGCATCGAGAATCAGTTCTGGAGAATGATCTTGCAGGCATGTGGGTTCTGGTAGCCAAATTGAAGAAAGAGAAAGACACCGCAAAACACCAGCCAGTTTTCACAGATGTCCAAGACTGCTGTCAGGAAGATTGTCAGACTGTTGGGAGGGTTGCTGTGGCAGTGGCAAGTTCTCCAGAGAGCATGTGGCAAGGCTGTACCAAGAATGGTAACTTCAAAGATATATAGATACTAGCAGACCAGCTTGGAAGGACAGACTTGAACGAGTCTTGTCAAGATGTGGTTTGGAGCAACATGCAAAAGCAGCCTACCATAAAGAGGAACAACTTCACAGGTTTTCCAGATGAGGCATTCATTCCAGTCTTCTGTTTCATCAGGCCAAATTGGGTCTGACAGTCATCCCAGGAGAAATTTTTATTCAAATGGAGAGAGATGCATGAAAAAGCAAAGCATACAAGAGTAAATGGAGGGCTTCATGGAATGGAGAGAGTGGTCCTTTCTTTCTTGAGAAGGTCAAAAAAGTCATAAGGGAAGAGGAATGGCAGCTGAGGCTGATTTTGTTGCAAAGGGCTGTATGTAGTCCAGCTAAAGGGAAAAGCCCAGCACTCACAATGATCTCTTCCCGCAATGCATTGTCCATTTATGTCACTGACAGACACCTGGCGATCTTCTTCACCCACCCCCGCTGTGAATATGATGGGTGCAGCATGTCAGCTCCTCCTTGTGAGAGCAGCACTTCCTACCACAAGTCCTGAGGAAACATTTCCCCCATGATGCAGCAGAGGAGGGACATACATGTCAGTGCTTCATCTATACACCAGTCACAAGGGAACCACCAAACCAACCCTCACAGTTCCCATTGGCATAATTGGTGTCAGGATTTTCCTCCCCACCCCACTCTATTTGTTGACCTTGTCTATACCTGTAACGTAGCAATTTTTGAATAGATACGTAGTGTCATTGTTTGGAGGTTTTCCTTCTCAATTTGCACATATGCCACCATATTGTGCCTTAAAAACTGCTCTATTTGTTTTATTTGATCCATGTAGTAGTAGCTCTTTTTCAGGTGTATCATCATGGCCCTCAAACTAATCATCAGTCCATTGTATTGTTTCTGGTGCTCTTTTGCTCTGTTGGAATGCTGCTTGAATGATAAGAATTGCTAATGACCAGGCCACCTCTTCTGTCTCTCATTCCGTTGATTCTGAGAATTGAGGACATGAAATCTGCAGAAAAGAGTCTGTAGTTAGGACAGCTTTCCATTTTGTCTCTCTGAAGGTGCAGTACTTGGAAGTTCCTGACAGGGAAACTTCCTCACTTACTACTACACCTTTTGGTGTTCACCATTGACCACACAACAAAGCCATTTTATAGAGAGTTCTGCAGGTTTGTCCACACTTCAGCACTGTTGTCCATGTGAACTTGGAGAAATTTGGGACCTGGAAGACTTGAGGAGTGTTGCTTGGAGGGGGAGTCCTACCACTTTTGACGCCAGATGCTCCAGATCTGTGATTCAAATTGGTAAGACTTGCACCTTCCAACTTGCTAATGGAAAGCAACTGGGTTTGCATTGTCAAAGTATCTATCTCCATCTTGCATGTGAAGATGGTCTTCAGAACATCGTCAAATACTGGAGGAGTACCTGGTGGAATTTTCAGCACTTATTTTGCTAATTTCTCATATGGACAATTGCAGTGTGGCTACACAAAACTGAAATAATAATAATAATAGTAGTAATCAATTTATTTTATTTATTAAAGCTCTGCTTGGGATATGTGAGCTATAATACAAAATGGAACAATTATGGCAAAATGATCAGTGTTTCAAACTTTGCAATTGACACTGGGGATGGAAACAGTGCACAGAAAAACAACAGGGTACCAAAACTAGTTTGCTCACATAAATTGGTCCTCAGAGGAATTTCACGCCCAGTTTTTGACTGCTGCTCATATTCTTGATGAAACCAAAAGCCTTGTCAAAACAAGATCCCACAAATCCTTTGAACCGATATCCCAGTTTCATGAAACAAACAGTACCCAATTTCCCTCGCTTTACATGCTATTCCACACCAGCACACCCTACATTCTTCACAAAAAATGCGCCTCATGGATTCCACAATACCCAACGTTTTTCACCAATTGCAAAACCTTGCCCACAATACCCAGCATTCTTCACAAATTGCAAAACCTTGCAGCTATTCCACCATTAACCCCAATACAAGATTTACCAAAAGAAAGATATGCATTTGCTATTCCACACATAACCCCAATACAAGATTTACTGAAAGAAAGATATGCATTTGCTATTCCACACAATACCCAACATTCTTCACAAATGGTAAAAGCCTTGTTGCCAATTCCACACCAATATGGGATTCTCCAGAAACAGCAAAAACATTGTTGCTATTCCAGAGCAACAATACCTGACATTCTTCACAAAAAACCTCATTGCCATTCCAACAACACCCAATATTGTTGCTATTCCACACCCTCATTGCAATTCTGACAATACCCAATATTCTTCACAAATTGCAAAACCTTGCCGCTATTCCACCAACATTCAATACAAAGATCTCACCCAACAAAGATATGAGATTTCTGCATACAGAAAAGATATTCATTTTGCGGGACAAATGCTCAAAACTGTCATCAAGTCTCCTATGATGTTGCAGTAGTTTTTTTGCTGTCAGAAACTAACTATTCAACAGTGAGGTATGAGAGGATAGAATTGACAAGATCCTGCATTTTCGGGCGAGTAAACAAAGGAGATGCATATATAAATGAAAACTCGAGCTTGGCGTCACGGATGAAATAGAAGATGGCAAGACATGATCCAATGCCATGATTCGAGGTGCATACAAGATGGTCTGTCAGATTCAGATGCATGGCTGAAGGTCCTAGATCTTGATACAAAGGTTCTGCAGTTAGCGACAGAAGTGTGGAGCGAAGACTTCCACTTGGAGTTAGGTTTGGGAACCTCAATCCCTGGACCATGAGTGCATTCAAGTCACCCATGTCCATGAAATGCTTCTTTGCTTTGATTGCTTCATTGTATTTGGTTGTGCATTTCACTGCTACCTCCCAGAAGGACTCAGTTTCTGAAACATGAATTGTCTTCATCATTGCTGCATGATAAAACCCTGAAAAAATGCATGACACAGACCAAAGAGTTTTATCAGAAATGATGGTGGAATAATACCGTTGTTGCATTATAGACAGAAAAAAAAACAACGGGCATTCTTCACTGAAAATTGCTTGTAAAAAGTTGAAGAAAAAGCAGTGAGCATTCTTAACCATCAAAACAACATCACAAAAGATTTCAGCAGAAGCAAACCCTAAGAAGAATTTCAGCAAAGAATGTGTAGGTACTGAGGAGAGGTAATGAAGGCTTCTTACCAACATGTGATTCAAGGATGCGGGGTTCTAAGAGATTTCTGCAATTCAATAGCACAACAGTGCCATAATGCTCGCCTCTTTTGCCCACCTTCTTCATGTCTGCAGCTGCCTTCAAACCTGCTGCTTCGATCGCTCCATACAGCAAAGAATTGTTTTTTTTGCAAGCCTGTAGTATCACAAGTACATGCTCAAACTCTTCAAGAAAGTTTCCATCTCTGTCTCTGTGTCTGTCTCTCTCTCATTTCCAGCAACTGGCTTACTCACATACTCACACCCACAAGGCTTGGACAATAACAAGGAAAGGAGGATTTATGATTCATTCTATAATCCGAAAGCATGAGAATCCTGAATTCTGAATTTGACAAGAAAGAAAGCCCACTAAACCCTAAATCCTGAGAGCTTTAGGTATGGATGTTCTTCACAGGATTTTCAGATGGGCAATCTGCGGCAAATCTGTACATCACCAGGAAGCAGCAGTAGAGTTTTACAGAAATTGGTTGCTACATTCTCAACAATCTCTGAAGGAAGAAAAAAAAAAGAGCTTGCAATGGTCGATGCCAACTGCAATCATGCAAATGCAGCAAAGATTTAGGGTTTTGTTTTCCTCTTTGTTGTGCAGGAGATTAGGAAGAAAAAGGAAGAAGAATAAGAAGAAGAAGGTGATGGACCGAGTCCTGACCTGGAGAAGATCGTTAGTGGCTTTCGGTGAAAGCGAAGCTCGGATGAGACGAGACTTCCGCGGCTTGTTAGTGTGATCGAAAGGAAGGTATGCATGTTTTCTGGACACTAGTCCGTATCCCAATGTGTCCACTCCGTGTGCCCATATCGGCTTCTTGTCTTGCCCTTGCGGAATTGCCTTTTCCAATGCCGGAAGTTCTATGTCCTCTACCTCCTCCTCCTCCTCCTCCTGCTGTCCTCCCTCTGCTGCCGCTGATTCTGAGCTTACACAAGTCGTCTGCTTCTTCTTCTCCTGGGCTGCTGCATCTTGTTCTTGTTCTTCCAGTTGCACTTGTCTGTAAAGAAGATCCACAAATTGGCGCGCAACTGGAGAGGTCGATGCTACATCTGCAGCGGCGCTGTGGAATCTGAAGACAACCAGAGATGAGTTCTCGGGAAGCTCATACACTTTCATATCGAAGACGGCAAAGGGTTTCTCTTTGGGAAACGGCGTGTTCATCTCATCTTCCAGTAGCTTCAGCCACTTTTCTTTTGAAGCTTCTTCAGATTCATCATCGTCCTCCAGCTCTTCTTCATCATCATCAGCTGCACTGCTGATCAAAGAAATTTGAGAAACGACCGGATCTTCTGCTGCATGATCTGCAGTTCTTGTTGTGAAGAGAAAGTTCTTGCCGTTGAGTTGTTTGGAGATGTTGGATCGGAGACGAGGATGTGATGCAAGGAGTTGGCGCAAGGATGTAGTGAGAGAAGATCGCGTGAAGCGACGAGCAAACAGAAGACCCAACAACGTAATGCCTGTTCCTGTCTCCACTGCTGCTATCCAGTTCGTCTCTGACTTCCCTAGTTCCCTGTCTGCTGTGTTCTTCCCCCTCACCACTGTTGTTGTTGCTGCCATTTTTTGCTGCTCCCTCCTCCTC
>Ga0116230_10008688_pt1 | contig 10006 bp, 6 predicted proteins | sample S1TSphfallax_3_FD_88678 | JGI IMG/M metagenome (GOLD analysis project Ga0116230, IMG submission 88678) | Host-associated microbial communities from peat moss isolated from Minnesota, USA - S1T2_Fd - Sphagnum fallax MG | ecosystem: Host-associated > Plants > Peat moss > Unclassified | place: USA...
GCATCTTTTCCTTCCGCTCGGCGCATCATCGCTGGGATCCCAAGAAGCAGCGGCCGGAATTATGGCACTTGTATAATGCGCGCAAGAACAAGGGCGAGACGATCCGCGCGTTTCCGATCTCCAACTGGACCGAGCTGGATATCTGGCAATATATCTATCTGGAAAACATCCCGATCGTGCCGTTGTATTTCGCAGCCGAGCGGCCGGTGGTGAGCTATAACGGCATGACGATCATGGTGGATGATGCGCGCATGCGCATCCCGCCGGGCCAAATGCCGGTGATGAAGAAAGTGCGGTTCCGCACGCTGGGATGCTATCCGCTGACCGGGGCGGTGGAGAGCCAGGCGGCAACCCTGCCGGAAATCATTCAGGAAATGCTGCTGACGACGACGAGCGAGCGGCAGGGCCGCGCGATTGATCATGATGCCAGCGCGAGCATGGAAAAGAAGAAGCAGGAGGGATATTTCTGATGGCCCATATCAGCGATCTGATCGCCACCGATATCGGCGCCTACCTCAAGCAACACGAAACCAAGAGCCTGCTGCGGTTCATCACCTGCGGATCGGTGGATGATGGCAAATCCACGCTGATCGGGCGCTTGCTTTACGACAGCAAGATGATTTTCGAGGACCAGCTCGCGGCGCTGGAAGCCGATTCGAAGAAGATGGGTACCCAGGGACAAAATATCGATTTCGCGCTGCTGGTGGATGGGCTGGCGGCGGAGCGCGAGCAGGGCATTACCATCGATGTCGCCTACCGCTTCTTTTCCACCGAGAAGCGTAAATTCATCGTGGCCGACACCCCGGGGCATGAGCAATACACGCGCAACATGATCACCGGCGCCTCCACGGCCGACCTTGCGGTGATCCTGATCGATGCCCGCCGCGGTGTGCTGACGCAGACGCGGCGGCATTCCTATCTGGTGTCGCTGATCGGCATCAAGCAGGTGGTGCTGGCAATCAACAAAATGGATCTGGTGAATTACAGCCACGAGGTGTTCGACCGGATATTGGGCGATTACACCGCGTTCGCGGCACAGTTGGCGATCGAGAGGATCATCCCGATCCCGATTTCGGCTCTGGTGGGGGACAATATCACCGAACCCAGTGGCAATATGCCCTGGTATCACGGGCCTACCCTGATGGCGCATCTGGAGACGGTGGAAATTGCGCGCATGGCGCGCGAGGCACCGTTTCGGATGCCGGTACAATGGGTAAACCGGCCGAATTTGGATTTTCGCGGATTTTCGGGACTTGTTTCCAGCGGCACGGTGCATCCGGGCGATCCGGTCAAGGTGATGCCCTCGGCGCGCATGTCGCGCGTGGCGCGGATGATGATCGATGGGGATCTGCCCTATGCCACCGCGGGGCAATCGATCACCATCAGCCTGGAGGACGAGATCGATTGCAGCCGCGGCGACGTGATGTGCGGCGCGGAGAACCCGGCGGAAGTCTCGGATCAGTTTGAGACCACCATCGTGTGGATGAACGACACCCCGATGTTGCCGGGGCGATCCTATTTGCTGAAGCTGGGCACACAGACGGTAACGGCTTCAGTCACCACGCTGAAGCACAAGGTGAATGTGAATACGCTGGAGCAGATGGCGGCGCGGCAGTTGGAGCTGAACGAGATCGGCTTATGCAATATCAGCCTAGACCGGCCGGTCGCCTTCGATGCCTATGCCGAGAACCGTGACATGGGCGGGTTTATTCTGATCGATCGGCTGTCCAACGAGACGGTTGCGGCAGGGATGATTCATTTTGCCCTGCGCCGGGCACAGAATATCCATTGGCAGGCGGTGGATGTCAGCCGCACATCCCGGGCGGGGCAAAAGGGGCAGCGTGCCTGCGTGCTGTGGTTCACCGGGCTTTCGGGCGCGGGCAAGTCCACCGTGGCCAATCTGGTGGAAAAGCGGCTATTCGCGCTCGGCAAGCACACCACGATGCTGGATGGGGACAATGTGCGCCATGGGCTCAATCGTGACCTTGGTTTTACGGACACGGACCGTGTGGAGAATATCCGCCGGGTGGGCGAGGTGGCGCGGCTGATGGCGGATGCGGGATTGATTGTGCTGGTTTCCTTCATTTCCCCCTTCCGGTCGGAACGGCAGATGGCGCGCGATTTGATGCCGGCAGGAGAATTTTTCGAAGTGTTCGTGGATGCCCCGCTGGCGGTGGTGGAGAGCCGCGATCCAAAGGGCCTCTACAAGAAGGCACGGCGCGGAGAGATCAAGCATTTCACGGGCATCTCCAGCCCATATGAGCCGCCGGAGAATCCGGAATTGCATATCGATACGACGCGGCTTTCACCCGAGGCGGCAGCCGAGCTGATTGTGGCACAGCTTTCGGCGCGCGGGCTGCTGCAAGGGGATGTGGCGTGAGCGGGAAGCTGGATTTGAATGCCTTGCTGGCCGCGGTGCGGCCGATCGCGGAGGAAGCGGGCCGCGCGACCATGCGGTTTTACGGTGTGACCGAGGCGATGGAAAAGGCGGATGGCAGCCCGGTGACCGCGGCCGACCAGGCGGCGGAGGATATCATCCTGCCGGCGCTGCGGCATCTGACGCCGGAGATCCCCGTGATTTCGGAAGAGGAGTCCTCGAAGGGACTTTCCCCCGATGTCGTCGGCCCGCGGTTCTGGCTGGTCGATCCGCTGGATGGCACCAAGGAGTTCCTCAGCGGCAATGGCGAGTTCACCGTCAACATCGCGCTGATCGAGGATGGCGTGCCCGTGCTGGGGGTGGTTGTGGTGCCCGCCCTGGGGCAGACCTATGCGGGGGCGGCGCCGGGCAGTGCGGTTGTGGCGGATGCAGCCGGGGAGAGGGGGATTTGCGTGCGCGCGATACCGGCGGAGGGGCTGACGGTGGTTGGATCGCGCAGCCATGGCGATGCGGCCGCGATGGAAGCGTTTCTGGCCGGGCGCCGCGTGGCGGCGTTCCGCGCGGCAGGGAGTTCGCTCAAACTCTGTCTGATCGCGCGGGGGGAGGCGGATCTGTATCCGCGGCTAGGCACCACCATGGAATGGGATATTGCGGCAGGGCACGCGGTGTTGCGTGCCGCCGGGGGGCGTGTGAGGACCGTGGAGGGGGGTGAGTTTCGATATGGCAAGGCGGGATATCGGAATTCGCATTTTGTGGCGGTGGGGGGGTAGCAGCGGCGAGAAGAAAGCAGTTCTTTTTTGAAAAAAAGAACCAAAAAACTTTTGACACTTGGTGTGCGCTTCCGGCGACTCCGCGACAGCCAGTCAAAAGTCTTTTGCTTCTTTTCTTCAGAAAAGAAGACCTTTCTTACTGGGGCGGTGTAAGCCGTAATTCGGTCTGATCGCGGCGAGTTGCCTTCCCGGAGGCTGATCGAGCCTGAGCCTTGAAGAAACCCGTAAGCCCGGGCTGCGTATGCGCACCGCGGCACAGCCGCTCGGAGATATCAGCCGGAGGTGGAAGCATGCCGATCTACTTTCTCAAGCCCCGCGTCGCAGCGTTGGAAGATGCGGCCTGGAACAACAGCCGCTTCCGCAGCGAGTGCTGGGTGAATGCGGCTGACGAGGACGAGGCGCGCGGCCTGGCCACGGGCAAGTTCCTCAACGGCGAGGCGACGATCCCCGGCGATTCACCGGGACCCAATCCGTGGAAGAATCCGGCGCTGGTGGAGGCCTCGGTGTGCGAGCACGCGCCGAACAACATGCAGATACCCAACGGCACCGTGGTCGCCAGCCAGCAGGTTTGACACGCGCATGCAGCACGCGCCGCAGGGGGCCGATCCCGTCACAAGGCCCCGCAGCGGTCGCTCCCTCGTCTAGAGCTTCCCGACCGGGAGAAGCTCGCTCAGCAGCCGATTGGGGAACCGCCGCTTCTGCACGATGGCGTAGAACGTCTCCGTGACCTCGGGTATCCGGCAGTGCTCGACGAGGACACCCGCCTCAAGCTCGTCGCGGACGACAATTGGGGGCACGAGGGTCACGCCCTCCCGTTCACGGGCGAGCAGACGCAGCATCGCCATGTCGTCGACTTCGGCCAGGATGATGGGTCTTATCCCGGCTGACTCGAGCACCTGATCGAAGGCGACGCGAATATCGCTGTCCAGGCTCGGCAAAAGAATCGGTTCGGACCGGAGATCGTGGGGAAATTTGAACTTGCGCCCATCGGCACGCGGATGGCCGACCAAGCTCACGGGCTGCTCATTGAGCAAATGATTGCGCAAGGACGAGCGGGCGTCGCGTGGCGCGGCGCTGTTGGCCAGGACCACGTCGATGGCGTGCGCCTCCAATTGCGTGAGCAGATCGCGAATGTTGCCTGAGCGGACGATCAATTCGACATCCGATCGGCCGACCAGGGGCCGGAGGAATTCGATCTGGAAATTCCTCGACAGGGTCGTCAGGGCACCGACGCGGAGAACCTGACGGGTCGCCAGCTTCTGTCCCCGCAGGGTGCTGATGAGTTCGTCGCCGGCCTTGAAAACCGTGTCGGCGTAGTCGAGCGCGATCTGCCCGGCCTCTGTCAAAATGAGCTTCCTGCCGACGCGCTCGAAAAGCGGATGGCTCATCTGGTGCTCAAGCTTCTGAATTTGAACAGAAAGAGCCGACTGGGACAGGTTCATGCGCTCGGCCGCCCGCGTGAGGCTGCCCTCGTGAGCCACCACCCAGAAGTAGCGCAGGTGATTATAGTTCAGGTCTCTCATATCGTTCTATTAAAACGAACGAATTTGCCGAAACAATGAATTTTTTTCGGATTTCGTGATCAGGTATCAACGGTCCCGAACACTCATTGTCTTTGAAGGGCGCTGTCGTGCAGCACTTCCTCGCGCCGCTGTCGGCGCCCGTTCCGCTGCTTCTTGCCGGGGCAATCGGCTTCCTCGATCGTGGTCGGCGGCCGAAACTCAGCCCCTTACTGGCCGAAACCGCTTCGCTCCTCGCTTTGCTTGCGGCGATCTTGTCAGCCGGGGGCCTGATCCTCTTCGGCGCTTTCGAAAGTCCCGTCCTCGGGTTCAAAGGATTCGGTCCGTCGGTCAGGCTCGACGCCGTCAGCGCGACCATGTTGCTGCTGGTGACGTTCGTTGGCTGGATCGTCGTCCGCTATGCGCGGACCTACCTAGACGGCGAGGCCCGCCAAGGCGCCTTCACCGGGTGGCTTTGCCTGACACTGGCGTCGGTGGCGCTCCTCGTGACCGCCGGCAATCTGTTCCAGCTGGTGATCGCTTGGATCGCCACCAGCCTGTTTTTGCACCGGCTGCTGCTGTTATATCCGCAGCGCATCGCCGCGCAGCGGGCGGCGCGGAAGAAGGTCATCACCGCGCGCCTCGGCGATGCCGCGCTCCTCGGCGGCGCGGTCTTGCTGGCCGCCGCTTACGGGACATCTGACGTCGGGACGATCCTTGCCGCCGCGAAATTGGGCGCGGGTGGAGGGCTCGCCATCGCCGCCGCCGGCTTTCTGGCGATCGCCGCGGTGCTCAAGTCGGCCCAGTTTCCCGCCCACGGCTGGCTCACGGAGGTGATGGAAACGCCGACGCCGGTGTCGGCGCTCCTCCACGCCGGCGTCGTAAATGCCGGCGGCTTTCTGCTGATCCGCTTTGCCGACGTCATGCTGCTGGCGCCCGGCGTGCTTGCCGCGCTGGTCATGATCGGCGGGTTCACCGCGCTTTTCGGCAGCCTGGTCATGCTGACCCAGCCCGCGGTCAAGACTTCGCTCGCTTGGTCGACAGTGGCCCAGATGGGGTTCATGATCTTCGAGTGCGGCCTGGCGCTCTTCCCGCTGGCGCTGCTGCACATTGTCGCCCACTCGCTCTACAAGGCGCACTCCTTCCTCGCCTCCGGCGGCGCCGTTGAGCGCGTGGCTGCGATCCGCAGGCCCGGCCCGGTCGCCGTGCCAAAGGCCGGCGCCGTGGCGCGCGCCTTTCTGTCGGCGCTCGCCATCTATGTCCTTGTCGGGGCTTGCTTCGGTTTCGAACACAAGTCGCCTCAGGCGATCGCGCTCGGCGCCATATTGATCTTCGGCGTCGCCTATATGCTGGCGCAAGGGTTCGCCGACGCGGCGCCCAGAGCGCTGACACGGCGCACAGCAGTCTATGCCCTGGCGACCTCGGTCGGCTACTTCGCCCTTCAGTGGGCGGCGACCGCGATCACCGCGAATGTCCTGCCACCGCCGCCGGCGCCTGGTCCGCTCGAATGGGGGCTGATTGCCCTGACGGCCGCAAGCTTCGGCATCGTCGCCATCGTGCAGGCCATGTTTCCCCTCTGGGCCAACCACCCCGCGGCCGCTGGCCTGCGCGTGCATCTCTCGAACGGACTTTACGCCAACGCGGTCTTCGACCGGCTGATAGGCGCCTGGTCCATACGCAGCCCGTCCTAACGCGCCAGGAAAGCAATCATGACCACCGACATCCTCTCGACCTGGCCCGCCCCGCCAGCGTTGACGCTGGCCATGGATCGCGCCGCCCGCGCGGTGCCGCCCGCATGGCCTTTGGCTTGCTGCGTCGCGGTCAATCCGTTTCTTGGGCAAACCGACGAGCCTCTCGCCAAAGTCGGCGCGCGGCTCGCAAGGGTCGCCGGCGCCGCCGTCACCATGCCCCGGAGCTGGTATGCTCAGAAGATCGCTACAGGCGTGATCAGTGACGCTGACCTGTCGGACGCTCTGGCGAGCGTCTCGGCGGGGCCGAGACCTGCGGATGTTAGGGCCCTGAAGGAAGCTGCCGGCGTCGAAGCGCCGCCGCCAAAAGCGCTTGCGACCGTCGCCGACCTGGCGGCGCGCGCGTCCGGCGTCGATTGGCCGGGGATGATCGCCGAACGCTTCGGAGCCTGGGCCGCCGGCTATTTCGACGAAGGGCAGGCGCTGTGGGCGGCGCCTAAGGGCAAGGGCGCCTACGCCGCCTGGCGGGCGATCGCCACCCACGACCTAACGCCCGAAATCGCTGGGCTCCCTAACTTCGCCCTGCACGTATCGGAGGCGCCGGAGACCGCCTCGGCTGTGGTCGAACGCGTCGTCACTCGGCTGGGATTGGAGGCGGACGCCGCTCAGACCTACTTCCATCAGATGCTGATGACGCTTGGCGGCTGGGCGCAGTATGCCCGCTACGCGCTATGGCAGGCCGAGCTCGCCGGCGGCGCGGACGAGACGATTACCGATTTCCTGGCGATCCGGCTGATCTGGGAAGAGGCGCTCTTTCTGCGCTACGGCGCCAAGATCGCGGAGGCTTGGGCGAGTGTGCGGACGGTGCATGCCGCGCCCCTTGCGCCGACGCTCGATTGCGCAATCGACGCCGTTCTTCAGGAGGCCGCCGAGAGAGCCGCGCAACGGGCTTTGGCGCAGACCCTGGCAGGACAGTCACCTCAACCGCGCGATGGCCGACCCGCGCTCCAGGCCGCATTTTGCATCGATGTTCGTTCGGAGGTGTTGCGCCGGGCGATGGAAAGCCTCGATCCCCGGATCCAGACCATGGGCTTCGCCGGCTTTTTCGGTCTTACCACCGCGCATCGGCGCTTCGCCTCGGACGTCGAGGAACGGCGGCTGCCGGTTCTGCTCAATCCCGCACTCAGGTCGTGCTCCGGCGGCCCCGATGCCCATGCGAAGGATCAGGTCACGCGGTTCAAGGCGCGCGCAAAGCGCGCCTGGGGCCGTTTCAAGCTCGCCGCCGTCTCGTCTTTCGCCTTCGTCGAGGCGACCGGTCCGGTCTATGTCGGCAAGCTCCTGATCGATGCGTTGAGCCTGCAGGGCGCTCAACCGCCAAGCGACCCGCCGCCTCGGCTCGATCCAGCGTTCGACCCTGCGGCCCGGGTGACGGCGGCCGAGACCGTACTGCGAGCGATGTCGCTGACGCGCGATTTCGCGCGGCTGGTGCTGCTGGCCGGTCACGGCGCCAACGTCGTCAATAATCCTCATGCCAGCGCCCTGCAGTGCGGCGCCTGCGGCGGCTATTCCGGAGAGGTCAACGCCCGGCTGCTCGCGTCGCTCCTGAACGATGTTGAGGTGCGAGAGGGACTCGCAAGCAGCGGCGTGGAAATACCCGACGACACGCTGTTTGTGGCGGCGCTGCACGACACCACCACGGACGACGTGACCCTCTATGACGAGGATCATCCGTCCGCCGCCCACCGAAGCGACCTCGAGAAGGCGAAAACCTGGCTGGCTTCTGCGGGCAAGATCGCCCGGACCGAACGCGCCCTTCGCTTGCCGGGGGCCGCAAGCGAGGCCGCTCTTCATCGCAGGAGTCGCGACTGGTCCGAGATCCGACCCGAATGGGCGCTGGCCGGATGCCAGGCCTTCATCGCCGCGCCGCGCAGGCGCACGGTCGGCAAGAGCCTGGAAGGGCGGGCCTTTCTGCATGACTACGACTGGAAGCAGGACAAGAGCTTCAGCGTTCTCGAGCTGATCCTGACTGCTCCGGTCGTCGTGGCGAGCTGGATCAGCCTGCAATATTATGGATCGACCGTCGCGCCCGATGTCTTCGGGGGCGGCAATAAGCTCCTACACAATGTCACCGGCGGGATCGGTGTGGTCGAGGGCAATGGCGGGCTCCTGCGCGTCGGCTTGCCCTGGCAATCGGTGCATGATGGCGAGCGCTATGCGCACGATCCGCTGCGCCTCTCGGTCTGCATCGAGGCGCCGCGGCAAGCGATGTCGGAGATCCTTGGCCGGCACGCCGGCGTGCGCGCCTTGTTCGACAACGGTTGGCTGCACTTGTTTGCCCTGGACGAGGCCGGACGCATAGCCTGGCGTTACGCGGGCGATCTCACATGGTCGGCGACGGGGGACCGCGACGCCGCTCACGCATCGCACCGTATCGAAATGGCGGTCTGACGCGATGCTCCGCCAGCCGATCGCCCTTCTGCGAGGGTAACAGCCAGCTACCGCAAGTGCGGCCCAGGCGCTACCTAGGCCGTGTTCAGGATCCAATCCCGTGCCGATACGTTTTTGAAAGATTGGCGGACCCGAAAGGATTCGAACCTTCGACCTCTGCCTTCGGAGGGCAGTCGTTTATGTTGGAAACCGGTGGATTAGGTGAGATTAGGTCGTATAACTATCTGTTTTTTATGGGTTCATGTTAGTTCGAGTTGGATTGTCGTTGATCAGGTTTTACCGAAAGTGCTACCTAGCTGCTACCTAGACCTAGGGTAAACATGCACAAAGACCGAAAGAAAGTTGGCCTCCGCGAACTCAGCCAGTTGCAACCCGACAGCGAGGTTTGGGACACTGAACTGCGAGGTTTCGGTGCGAGACGGCAGCGAGGCACCGCGATCAGCTACGTGGTCCTTTATCGGACAAAAGACGGTCGTAGTCGTCGCTATACGATCGGCAAGCATGGGGACCCCTGGACGCCGGAAACGGCACGCAAGAAGGCCCTCGCGATCCTAGCAGATGCGAAGTTCCATGGCTCCGATCCAGCGGCCGCGCGAGAACAGGAGCGCCAAGCCCAAACGGTGGGCGAACTCTGTGACCGCTATCTCGAGGATGCAATCAATGGACGAATTCTGACGCGTCGCGGCAAAGCCAAAAAGGCGAGCACGTTGGCGACTGACATAGGCCGCATTGATCGCCACATCCGACCCCTCTTGGGTACCAAGAAGGTAGCGAGTGTGACAGCGCAAGATGTGGAGCGCTTTATGCACGCCGTTGCCGAGGGCAAGACAGCCTGCAGAGAGAAAAGCAAGAAGAAGCGGGGGCTGTCGGTTGTCACTGGCGGTAAGGGAACGGCCTCGCGGACAGTGGGTCTTCTCGGCGCTATTTTCACCTATGCAAAGCGGCAAGGCATGCGGCCGGATAACCCAGTGAATGGAATCATTCGGTATGCCGACAACCAGGTTGAGCGGCGCCTTGCAGACAAAGAGTATTCCGCGCTCGCCGCAGGATGTGCGACTTTATCCAAGCCGGTAGCCATGCGGAAGAGCGGGAAGCCGGGACCCCCAGGCATTTGGCCGCCTGCGATCGCCTGCGCGCGCTTTTTGGCGCTGACTGGCTGGCGGAGAGGTGAAGCGCTAGGACTTACCTGGCAACAACTTGACCTTGAAAAGAGAAGCGCGCTTA
>Ga0116230_10008689_pt1 | contig 10006 bp, 8 predicted proteins | sample S1TSphfallax_3_FD_88678 | JGI IMG/M metagenome (GOLD analysis project Ga0116230, IMG submission 88678) | Host-associated microbial communities from peat moss isolated from Minnesota, USA - S1T2_Fd - Sphagnum fallax MG | ecosystem: Host-associated > Plants > Peat moss > Unclassified | place: USA...
CCGGTCTATCGCGGCGGCCCCATGTTCTGGGGCGGCCAGGTCGGCCTTCCGAAGATCCTCGAAAAGATGAAGGAATTCGAAGCGACCATGGGCGACGCCTACAAACCCGCCGCGCTCCTCGAGACCCTGGCCGCCGAAGGCAAGAGATTTCCGGGCGCGGGGTGATTTCTTCTCCCCCGCTTTGGCGGGTTATGAGAGCTTGGCGCCTTAATGAAAATCACGGCTCTGGATCAGCATCTCCCCCAACCGCTCGGATAAATCGGTGAATCTCTCGGCCACCACGTGGATCACCTCGCCGGCCCGCTGCAGGCGGCCATGAACCACGAGAAACCGGGCCGACATGACTTTGGAGCGGTTGGCGGCGAAGATATTCGGCCAGACCACGGCGTTGGACGAGCCCGTCTCGTCCTCCAGGGTGATGAAGACCACACCCTTGGCCGTGCCCGGGCGCTGACGCACCAGGACGAGGCCCGCCACGCTTAAAAGCCGACCGTCGGCCATCCCGCGTAAGGCCCTGGCCGGCGTCGCGCCCATCCGGTCCAGCTCCGCGCGGAAAAACGCGATAGGATGGCCTTTGAGGGAGAGGTGCGTGGTGCGGTAATCCTCGGCCACATGGGCGCCGGCGCTCATGGGCGGCAGGGCGACGAGGGTTTCGGGCGCGGGGCCCATGAGGGCCAGAAGCGGCGGCTGAGCCGGCTCCAGGGCCTTCATCGCCCAGAGGCCCTCGCGACGTCCCAGAGCCACGCCGCTCAGGGTGTCGGCCTCCGCCAGACGCTCCAGGGTGGCCCGGGTAAGACCCGCCCCGGCGGCCAGATCGCGCACGTCACCCGCCCCGTCCTCCCGCGCCAGAATGAGCCGCTCGGCCTCGGCGCGGATCAGGCCCTTGATCTGGCGCAGGCCCAGGCGCACCGCGCGCAGACCCTTAGGGTCGGCCTCTCCCTCCAGAACACTGTCCCACGCGCTTTTCAGAATATCCGCCGGCCGCACCTCCACCCCATGCTCCCGGGCGTCGCGCACCAGCTGGGCCGGCTGATAGAAGCCCATGGGCTGGCTGTTCAGCAGGGCGACACAAAAGACGTCCGGCCGGTGATGCTTGATCCAGGCGGAGACATAGACAAGCTTGGCGAAGCTCACCGCGTGGCTCTCCGGGAAGCCATAGGAGCCGAACCCCTCGATCTGGCGGAAACAGCGTTCGGCAAAGTCGGTCTCATAGCCCCGCGTCGCCATGCCGCTCACGAACTTGGTGCGATAGGCGCCCAGATTTCCGTCATGCTTGAAGGTGGCCATGGCGCGCCTCAGGCCATTGGCCTCGTCGGGCGTGAACTTGGCGGCCTCGATGGCCAGGCGCATGGCCTGTTCCTGAAAGAGCGGGACGCCGAGAGTCTTGCCAAGAACGCTCTTAAGCTCGTCTGGCGGCCCATGCTCAGGCGCGGGCGCGGGAAATTCCACCGCCTCGCGCCCCTCCCGGCGGCGAAGATAGGGATGCACCATGTCGCCCTGGATCGGCCCCGGCCGCACAATGGCCACCTCGATTACCAGGTCATAGAATTCGCGCGGCTTCAGACGCGGCAGCATGGACATCTGGGCCCGGCTTTCCACCTGGAACACCCCCACCGAATCCGCCCGGGCGAGCATCTCATAGACCCCCGCGTCATCTTCCGGGATATCCGCCATGTCGGCGACGCCGATCATGTCCAGGGATTTTTTGATGGCGCTGAGCATGCCGAGCGCCAGGATATCCACCTTCATCAGGCCCAGAGCGTCGATGTCGTCCTTGTCCCATTCGATGAAGGTGCGATCCTTCATCGCCCCATTGCCGATGGGCACGGTCTCGTCGAGCCGCCGCTGGGTGAGAATAAAGCCCCCCACATGCTGGGAGAGGTGGCGGGGAAAGCCCAGCAGCTGCGTCGCCAGATGGGTCGCCCGGCGGATCTGGGGGTTGTCCGGATCAAGCCCCGCCTGACGCAGATGTTCATGGGCGAGGCCATCGCCCCAGCTTCCCCACACCGTGCCCGCCATGGCGGCGGTAACGTCTTCGGAAAGTCCCAGAGCCTTCCCCACCTCGCGGATGGCGCTGCGCGGGCGATAGTGGATCACCGTGGCGCAGATCGCCGCGCGATGGCGGCCATAGCGCTCATAGATGTGCTGCATGACCAGCTCGCGCCGCTCATGCTCGAAATCCACATCGATATCCGGGGGCTCGTCCCGCTCCTTGGAGATGAAGCGGGCGAAGAGCAGATCATGGTGGGGCTTGGTGGGGTCCACCGCGGTGACGCCCAGGCAGAAACAGACCACCGAATTAGCCGCCGAGCCGCGCCCCTGACAGAGGATTCCCTGATCCCGCGCCCAGCGCACAATGTCGTGCACGGTGAGGAAATAGTTGGGGTAGTTCAGCTCTTCGATGAGCCCAAGCTCCATGCGCAGGGTCTGTTTGACCTTGTCCGGAACTCCGGCCGGATAGCGCCAGCCCGCTCCCGCCCAGGCCAGATCGGTAAGATGGCCGATGGCGGTCTTGCCGGGAGGAACCGGTTCGCTCGGATACTCATAACGGAGCTCCGAGAGGTCGAAGCCGATCCGCGCGCTGACCTCCGCCGTGCGGGCCAGGGCCGCCGGCCACGGGACGAACAGCCGCGCCATTTCGGCCGGGGATTTGAGATGGCGTTCGGCATTGGGGCCGAGGATCAGGCCCGCCTGGTCCAGGGTCACGCCCTCGCGGATACAGGTCATCACGTCCTGCAGCTCCCGCCGTTCCGGGCCGTGATAAAGCACATCGTTTCCGGCGATCATCGGCGCCCCGGCCCGCGCCCCCAGGGCGTCCAGCGCGTGCAGGCGTTTCAGGTCCCGCGCGCCATAGGCCCGGGCGCCGAGCAGCCAGATGTGCCTTCGAAAGGGGCCCGCCAGGGCGTTGAGGCGGGTCTCGAAATCCGCATCCAGCTTCGGGGGCGGGATGATGAGGAGGAGCTGGCCCTCGCCATGCTCCAGAAGATCGGCGGCCTCCAGCCAGCACTGCCCCTTGGGCGCTCGACGCTGGCCCACTGTGATGAGGCGGGTGAGGCGGCCCCACGCATCGCGATCCGCAGGGTAGCAGATGAGGCTCGGGGTCCCGTCGGCGAATTCCAGGCGCGCGCCCACCACCACCCTCTGGCCGATCTCCCGCCCCTTGGCCCAGGCCCGGGCCACGCCGGCCAGGCTGTTGCGATCAGCAATCCCAATGGCGGCGAGGCCCAGGGCCTTGGCCGTCGTCACCAGCTCCCCCGGGTGAGACGCTCCCCTGAGGAAACTGAAATTACTCGCCGCCCACAGCTCGGCGTAAACCATCTATCCCCTCCTCCGCGGAAGCGGGTGAGGAGAAAACACCCTAAAACAGGCCATGCAGCCACCAGCGGGCCGGGCGGTCGAAGCGATATGGGCCCTCGCGGAACAGCCAGAAGCGCGCGCCGGCCTCGTTCTCCACCTGATAATAGTCCCGCGCCCCAAGCTCGCTTTCCCCCTCATCCTCGGCGTCAAACGGCGCGCGCCACCATTCGGGCGCGAGGCGCTCGGGCCCCTCGGCGAGGCGGACGCGGTGGATGACGCCCCGCCAGCGGAAGAGGCGCGGCGGATCATCCGGCGCCAGAGCCGTTACCTCCACGGGCTCAGGGCGGGCGAACAGTCTCAAGGGGCGGGGGTGATCGGGGTCCCAGCGTTCCGGTTGGGGGGGCGTCTGGGCGGGGCTGAGGGGCGCGCGGGAAACGCTGGCCCGTTCGGGCAAATGGCTGGGAAAGGGCGCGGCCCGCCAGACGGCGCCCTCGCCCAGGCGATTGGTGAGGCGGTCAATCAGCGGCGCGATAGCGTCATCTTCGAGACGCCCCTCCTCGCCCGGATCCCACCGGACCTGGCGGCCCGTCAGGGGCGCGGTTTCCTCGGCGACCAGGGTGACCACCTCGAGTCCGAAACCCGGATCCACGGTCTCCAGCTTCGGCGCGAACAGCCGGGCGAGAGAGGCGGGGTCGCGGGAGGGGAGGGCGAGGCTGACCTCCAGGCGGCGCGCGCGGCCATCCACCCCGTGAAAGCTCAGGGTGAAACACCGGGCGCCGACCCTACGTGTCTCCAGGCGCGCGCAGAGCTGGACGGCGATATCGCGGGTCACCCGGGCCAGATCCTCCGGCGCGCTGATCGGCTCGGCAAAGCTGAGGCGCGCCACGTCGGGGGCGGCGGGACGGCGGAAGATAAGGGCCTCGGGGACCTCGCCCAGGGCCTGGTCCAGACGCCGCGGCACGGCGGCGCCGAACCGCCGGGCGACCTGATCGCGGGGCAAGGCCATGAGCTGGGCGATCTGTGTGACGCCCAGATGGTCAAATTGGCGGGCGACCGCCGCCTCGCACCTTAAGGAAGCCACGGGCAGGGGCCAAAGCGCCGCGGTTTCCCCGCCGGGGGGAACGATGACCCCCGACTGGGCGCCGGGCGCGCCGAACCCTTCCCCGAAATGCGCCACGGCCCAGGCCGCGCCCGTCGTGGAGGCCACGGCCCCGCGGGCGGGGAGCCCCGCCGCCGCCAGGCGGGCGAGGAGGTCGTCCATCAGGGCCGTCTCGCCGCCCCACAGATGGGCGACCCCGGTGATGTCGAGGAACAGGCCGTCGGGCGCATCAGGCGCCACGGCGGGGGAAAACCGCGCGGCCCAGTCGCTGATCGCCTCCAGATCGGCCTGATCAGCGGCGGGGTCGGCCTCGCCGGTGATAAGGTCCGGAACATGGCTCGCGACGTCGGCCGCGGTGTGATGGACATAGAGGTGCACGGGGCGCTGGGCGCGGTCGGCGGCGACGACGCGGCGCACGCCCCGGACCATGGCGATGAGCGCCAGGGGCCTATCCCGCGGCGCGGCGGGGTTGCGGCGACGCCAGCAGAGGATCGGCCAATTCGGCCACCACACGCAAAGGATACGGTCCATGATCAAACTCCACGATCCAGTCCCCCGACCGCCCGCCCGGGGCGCGCTCCAAGGTGAGGCGCCAGCGCGGCGGCCCCAGGCCCGGCTCCCCCGCCGCCGGAATGCTGGGCGCGGGGGCGACCCGCCACCGGGTCGCGGCTGCCGAACCCCGAGCAGCTGACGGCGCCCCGCCGCCGAAGGGCCGGCGGCGAACGACAAATCCCGTGGCGCCATGGGCCTCGCAGGCCAGGGTCAGGCGGCGACCAGCCAGAAGATCCACGTGAGCGACCTCGGCGATGGCGGCGACGACTCCGATGCTTCCCAGGGCCTCCTCCAGCACCGCCAGGGCCTGGCCCTCATCGCGCACCCGCACCTGGATCAGGCGCTCGGCGGGAAAGCCCAGGGCCGCCAGGCCCGGCGGATAGAGGTCCGCCCGCCGCATGGCCCACACCACCGCCCCCCGGTTCGCCAGACGCGCGGCCACGCACGCCACGAAGGCGCCGGCCGCCACGCCTGTTTCCCCCTCCAGCCCCTCCCCCGCCGCCTCATGCCAGCGGCCGAGCGGCAGACCCGCCCCGCCCAGGGCGGCGTCGAGCCGTGCGTGGCCGAAGGATAAGGCCCCCCGCGCGTCCTTAAGCCCTCCATCCAAGGCCGCGAGGGCCGCGCGCAGGGCGCCGAGCGGGACGGGAGATGACACGGCAGGACTCCATTTGTTCTGGTTTTGTTCTAGTCGGCGCGGGCCAAGAGTCAAGGCGGGCGCCGAGCGCCGTCACTGTCCGCCAAACCCGAAGGTCAGCAGGGCCAGATCACCCAACATGCCCAGGACCGCGAGATGGACGGTCACATGCAGGGTATTGGGCCTCATGCCGTTGTGCAGGGGCAGAAACGCATGGGTGGCGCCGTGCATCGCCTGATAACGCCGCGCGCGCTCAGGCTCCTTGACCAGCAGATAGGGCGCCCACCACGAGCGCAGCAGGCCATAGGTCGCGACGCCGTAGCTGATCCACAGGAAGGTCATCAGCCAAACGGGGAAGTGCGCTCTATGTACGGCGCTTTCGGCCGCGCCAAAGGCGAATGGCAGGGTGCTGAGGATCGTCACGGAAACAAGCCGCCCCACGGGCTCCGTCGCGCGCACGGCCTTCACATCGTTGAAGCGACCGAGCGGAACCCAATCGTGGAGGGCGACAAATAAGGTCACATAAATCTGCAGGGTGATCGCGGCCCCCACAAGCAGGCTTTTCTCATCGAACATTAGCTAGCTCCTGATCACGACGAACCGCTTTCCTTGCGGTGGCCTTACAGTGTAAGGTTGATGAAGGTGTGTAGACTTACGGTGTAAGGTTGGTCAAGTGGCAGTGATGAAAGACGGCGAGGCGCCAGGCCCGCGCGCACCCCTGACGGTGGATCTGATCACAGACGCCGCCTTGGCGATCGTCGACGAACAGGGCTTAAGCGGGCTGTCCATGCGAAAGCTGGGGGCGCGGCTCGGCGTCGAGGCGATGACGCTCTATCACCACGTACCAGGTAAAGACGCCCTGCTGGACCGGCTCGTGGAGCGGGTGATCACTCGCGCGAACTTCCTGGAAGCCGATGAGGCGATGGGGTGGCGCGCGCGGCTTGAGCGGTTCGCCCACCGCTATCGCGCGATCCTGATCGAACGGCCGAATCTCGTTCCGCTTATAGCCACCCGACAGGTGCGGTCACCCGAGGCGCTGCGCCACCTGGCGGCGGGCGGGGCGGCCTTGATACGGGCCGGGTTCACGCTCGAGCAATGCTTCCACGTGGGCAACACCGTCGCCATGCTGGTCATCGGCGCCGCCCTGGCCGAGATCGGACCCACCCCCGGCGCGATGCACGATCCGGCGTCCGCCGCGCACCACCATGACGCGATTTTCAAATTCGGCCTGGAAAGCCTGCTCGATGGCGTCGCGCTGCGCGTTCAAGGGGCCGAGTCATTGGCATGATCACGTGACGCGGCGCCCCTCATGGCTCGCCGCGCAACGGGGCCAGAGCCCGCACACGCAGGCGGGCGCCGCCGACAATTCCTTGCCGTCCACGAACACCCGGCCCCCTTGCCGATGGAGCGTTCCTCGAGGCATTGAAACCGTGACGCCATGGTTTCGCCCGAAACCTGGGCCCGGGTCCCCGCCCGCCACAATCTTCTCTCCCAGGGTGGAGCCTGCCAGGCCCCTTAGACGTTAGCCAAGCTTGTCATCCCACGCCGGCGAAGGACCGATCCGATGCCGACACGACAGTGGGACCTGAAACGGCTGCGTCTGGCCGTGGATGCGGCCGGGGTGGCCATGTGGTCCTGGAACGTCGCCACCGACAGGCTCCTCATGGACCGCCGCGGCGCGGCGCTATGGGGCGTGGAGGAGGGGCCAGAGGTGCCCTTCGCCGATCTTTCCGAACACATCCACCCCGCTGATCGCGATCGCGTCCAGGCCGCCTTCGCCGCCACCCGCGCCCTCTCCGGCCCCTATGAGATCGATTTTCGCATCCTGGTGGGCCGTGAGATCCGCTGGATCTCCGCCCGGGGCCAGGGCAGTGACGGCACGACCCGCAAGAAGGTGGTGTTCGGCGTGTTTCTCGACGTCACCGGCCGCAAGCAGGCCGAGGAGGGCCATGAGCTCCTGGCCGGTGAGATGAGCCACCGGGTGAAGAACCTCTTGATGATCGCCACCGCGCTCACCGCCATCACCTCCCGTTCCGCCACCAGCGCGACGGATATGGCCCACGAACTCACCCGCCGCCTTGCCGCCCTGGGCCGCGCCCATGATCTGGTCCGCCCCGTCCCCGGTGAGGCGGCGCGCGCCGCTCTTCTGGGCGACCTGATCGCGGTCCTGCTCGCCCCCTATGACGACATGGGCGCCTTCAGCGGCCGCATCCGCATCTCCGTGCCCCGCATGGCGGTGGGGGAGGCGGCGGCCACCACCCTCTCCATGGTGCTGCATGAACTGGCCACCAATTCGGTCAAATACGGCGCCCTGTCCACGCCCGCGGGCCTTCTGGACGTCTCCTGCGACGCGCCGGGCGAGGAGATCACTGTGGTCTGGACCGAAAGCGGCGGCCCCGAGGTCATGCCCCCCACCCTCGCCGAGGGCTTCGGCAGCCGCCTCCTTCACCGCAGCATGCTCGACCTCGGCGGCGCCATCACCCTGAACTTTCTCAAAGGCGGCCTCGTCGCCACCCTCACCATGTCGGCGGAGAGGCTGGGATCGTAAGGCGAGGGAGCCGCAAAGTTTCTATCTCCGACCCCGCTTTGGCGGGGGTGAGGCCGCGAAGCGGATGAAGGACCCCGGAACGGCGTGGAGGGGGAAGTTGCAGCGCGGTGAATTGGCCCGGTTAGCGGCAGTCTATTGTGTACCCCAACGTCGGCCGCTTTGTCGTTCGCGGCCTCAAATCCGCGACAACTCTTGCGCAGGCTGTTATCAATGGCGGCCAGGATTTCCGCCATGCCCCATACGTCCGACACCCCCCTCCTCACCCTCGCCCGCGCCTACAACTTCGCGGCCGCCAAACACATCGATCAGCGCCGCAAGGGCGAGGCGGCCGAGCCCTATCTGAACCACCTGACCGAAGTCGCCGAACTGGTGGCGCGCGCGACGGAAGGCGCCGAGCCCGACATGATCGTCGCCGCGATCCTCCATGACACCGTGGAAGACACCGCCACCACCCTGGCGGAGATCGAAGCGGCATTTGGCGCGCCGGTCGCTGGAATGGTCGCCGAGGTCACCGACGATAAGTCGTTACCCAAACAAACCCGAAAGGCCCTCCAGATCGTTCACGCCGCCCACGCCTCCAAGGGCGCCAGGATCATCAAGCTCGCCGACAAGACCTCCAACATCCGCGCCCTGGCGACCAGCCCGCCTCGGGGGTGGAACGCCGAGCGGCGTATGGAATATGTCGCCTGGGCGAAGCAGGTCGTTGATGTCTGCCGGGGCGCCAATCCCTGGCTCGCCGCGGAGTTCGACGCGGCGGCGCGAGGGATCTAGCGCGCGGTCGCGGTTCGCCCGGCCTACGCGCCCACGACTGAGCGCCCAACAGCATAGCCGCAATTGACATTATGCAATCTCTTGCATAATGAAATTGCAGCCGTGCCGGCCTCGCCCCACCCAGGAGCCCCAAATGCCCGACCTCACCAATCGTCGCCATGAATGGTTTGCGAGGGGGCGGGCGAGCGGCTGGCGGCTGGAAGACGCCTATGAATGCGCGGGCTACGTGCCCGACAGGGGCCACGCGTGCCGCCTCGCCGCGCGGCCGGAGGTGGCCGCCCGGATCAACGAGCTCACGAACGAGATGAGGGAGGTGGCGGCGGCGAACAAGACCAGCGTCATTTGCGAGCTTATGGAAATTGGCCGACAATCCCGCAGGGCGGGGACGCCCGTGGCCTATAAGGAATCGCGTCTGGCCTATCTGGAAGCCGCGCGCCTTCACGGGGAACTGGCCGAGGAGAGGGCCCGAGACCGCGAAATCCTCGGGCGGGAGCTGGACCGCGTGGCGCGGGGCCAAGCGGCGGACAAGGGGCACAATTCCGCCGTCAAGGTGGGGCTTGCCACGTTCGGCGAGGCGCTGCGTGCGCCGCCGCCCCAAAGGTGAGACCCCATGATGATCTCGGCGCCCTGCTGCCATTTGTTGCCATTTTGCAGCCGTCCGGCGGCCCTTAGCGGCCAAGCCAGAGGCCAGAAGCTGCCAACCCGCTGCGGTTCCGCTGCCAGGATGTTGCCAAAAAGCTGCCATTTGCTGCCATTTGTTGCCATCGCCTCCGGGACGGAGGCCGCCGCTAACATGCTGACTCACCTTGAGAAATCGGGTTCCTTAGCGCCCCGTCCCGGAAAACATGGTTTTTCTGAAAGGGCGGCGCACGGAAAATGGGGGGCCGCAAACAGGGGTCGCCACGGGCCCGCGACCAACCCTATGGTCGGCGCACCCCGCGCAGGCCTGGCCGCGATTCGAGACGAGTAGATGTCCTTTTCCCACCTCTTCATCGCCAATCGCGGCGAAATCGCCATCCGAATCGCCCGGGCCGCCGCTGAACTGGGTCTGGCCTCAACAGGCGTCTATTCCCGCGATGACGCCGCCGCGCTGCATGTAAAGGCC
>Ga0116230_10008690_pt1 | contig 10005 bp, 6 predicted proteins | sample S1TSphfallax_3_FD_88678 | JGI IMG/M metagenome (GOLD analysis project Ga0116230, IMG submission 88678) | Host-associated microbial communities from peat moss isolated from Minnesota, USA - S1T2_Fd - Sphagnum fallax MG | ecosystem: Host-associated > Plants > Peat moss > Unclassified | place: USA...
AGGCTTCCCAGCCGCCGTCGAACAGTCTCGCTGTGTGGTCGTGCTCGTCGATCTCGAGGACGGAGGTCACCGTGTGGTCGAGGAACGACCGATCGTGCGAGACGATGACGAGACCGCCTTGACGCGATGTGACGTACTGCTCGAGGCGGGCGATGCCGTCGAAATCAAGATCGTTTGTCGGCTCGTCGAGAAGCGTGACATCAAAGCGGCTCAGCAGGACCCCGGCGAGCGCCACCTTGGCGGCCTGGCCGCCGGAGAGCGCCGCTGTCGGCAGATCGAGAACGGTCGGGAAAAGACCGACCTCGTCGAGCACTCCCTCCATCCTGGCCTCGAGGGTATCGACACCAAGACCGGTCCAGCGGTCGAGCGCGACCTCGTATCGGTCGTAGGCCGCAGCGTCGGTGCTCGCCAGCCCAGCGGCCGCCTCCATCAGCTCGACCTCTGCTGCAGCGGCTCCCGTGACACGCATCAACTGATCGCACACACTCTCGCCGGGAACCCGCTCGTGCTCCTGAGCGAGGAGCCCGACGGTGCCACGCGGTGGTGTGCGCTCGATCGCTCCGGCATCGCAGCGAAGTGCTCCAGCCAAGACAGCGAGCAGCGTGGACTTACCGACGCCGTTCGGACCGACAACGCCAATACGCGAGCGCGGACCGACCGTCAGGGAGACGTCCCGCAGCACGACCTCGAGACCACGCTCGACTCGGACGGCACGCGCCACGAGCGTCACCTCACCGATCGATTGCACAGACACCTCCTCTCGTCCGCCAACGCTCCTGAGGTTGCCGGCCTGCCTTACTTCCCACGGCTGCTGGACTTCCCATGGCTACTGGCGAAGAGGCGTACGCGAGCGAGCCTTCCCGACGAGCAGCGAGCGGAAACAGCAATCGGTCAACGAGGTGGGTGACCGGTTTTCCTTCGCCTCACCACGACGGAGCGAAGCGATCGGCCAGTCCGACAGCGTAGGCGGCGAGGTGCTCAGGAAGCTCGATGCCGTGCGAGAGCAGAGGATCGGGCACCGGAGTGAGGGCGCCCGCTCGGATCGGTACGTCCCCGGCCCAGAGCCCAAGTGACGCATCAAGACTCATGCCGTCTTCGGGGGCGCCGGTCCGGACCTTCACCGACACCTCGTCGAGGGCAAGAGCGAGCACCGTGGTCTGCGCGATCTCTTGGCGAGTCGGCCGGCGTGCGTACTCCCACTGGCCGGGCACGACGTGTTCGGTCAGCACGCGCAGGCCGTCGAGCTTCTCGTCGCCCTCAAGGAGCCGGGGAACGCCGAACACCATGACCGAGCGGTAGTTCACCGAGTGCTCGAAGACCGATCGGGCGATGACAACGCCATCGGTGTGCGTGACCGTCACGCATATCGGCGCATCGAGGCGCGCACCGCGCAGGCTCCGGCTGGCCACTGAGCCGTGAACGACGAGGGTGTCTCCGGTTCGGCCATAGCTGGTCGGCAAGACCACCGGCCATGCGTCAACAACCATGGCGAGGTGGCAGATGAAGCCAGCGTCGAGGATCTCGTACAACATGTTCTTGTCGAGCGATTCGCGCTCAGGCATGCGTCGCAGTCGAGTGCGGTCCGTGGGAACGATCGGGCTGCAGTCTTCGTCTACGGGCCCCATGGGCCACGACGCTACTTGGACTCGCTGCACGAGAGGCGAGGTACGATGAAACCGGTGCCACCTCGCGGACTTGGTCGATCGACTCCCGGTAGCGGCCGCACCACGCCGCACTTCCCGAAGCCATCTTCGCCGCGAGCGAAACCGGCTTCCTCTCGATCGTCGAGCGCATCGAAGAAGGTCTCCGCCCCGAAGAAGCTCGCTGCGCCGAAGACCGCTTCGGCACCGAAGCCACTCTCGTCGCCCAAGCTCGGAGCGCCAAAGGCCACGTCGCCGAAGATCACCCCACCGAAGCTTCTGGCCAAAAAGGCCACACCGGCAACGTCTGCCCCGCCCAAGAAGGTGGCGCCTCCAAAGATCTTGTCCACCAAGGCAAAGCCTCCGGCTGCAAAGGCTCCTGGGGCGGCGTCGCCGGCGGTCAAGTCTCCTTCCATCCAGTCTCCGGCCCTCAAGGCCGCTACCGGGCCGAGCAGTGCGGGCGGGCATTCGTCATCGGCAGGGAAGCGGCCACCGGGCAAGCTCAAGTTGCACGCCATGGCGCGCAGCGCAGCCAAGAAGTCGGGAAGCTCCTCACCTCGACCGGCCGCTGCATCGTCGGTCACACCCGCCGCCCATAAGGCACCAGGGATGAAAGGTCCGGCCTTCAAGGCACCGGGGATGAAAGGTCCGGCAGTGAAAGGTCCGGCCATCAAAGCACCTGCCATCAAAGCACCGGCAGTGAAAGCTCCGGCCATCAAAGCTCCGGCAGTGAAAGCACCTGCGGTAAAAGCACCAGCAGTGAAAGCTCCTGCGGTAAAAGCACCGGCGATCAAAGTGCCTGGCGCGCACTGACCCAGGTGTGTCGCACGGACATCAGCCCCCACGAGGTCGTGGGACTGTGCCGGCTACTCCTCGGCTCAGAGTAGGGACGGAGCGCTCTCTAGAGTTCATCTTCGTCGACGCCGAGCTTGCGAGCCATCGTGCGTCGAAGCTCGTCCTGGATGGTCACCTCAGTGCGGACGTATCGTGCGGCAAGCAGGTAGTAGACAATTGCGCCGACACCGAGCCCCATGAAGACCGAGAAGTCTGCGCCTCCGGTGGCGGACGAGATCGGGCTCACGTAGAAGGACGTGTCGAGCGCCAGGACTGCTGCGACGCTCCCGAGCACTTGGGCGATGATCGCCGGCCAGTGGATACCGCCGATCCGCCAGTAGAGACCTTCGTCGGTGCGCTGCAGCTCGATGGCGTCGTAGCGGTAGAGCCGAAGCCACCAGTCCACGAGGAAGATCGCCGTCCACGGTCCGATCCAGACGATCACGCAGTCGACGAAGTCCGTGATCAGCGTGTTGAACGAGGTGACGAAGATCGCCCATGCCGTCAACCCGCAGGCAATAACGGTATCGACCAGGACCGCCTGCCAGCGGGCGAGCGGAAGCCCGATCGCCTGGAGGGTGAGTCCTGAGGAGTACAGATCGAGGCTGTTGATCGAGAACAGCTGCACGATGCTGACGAGTAAGAACGGGATCAAGAACCAGCCCGAGAACGCATGGGGAAAGTTCGTCACGGGGTTCCCGCCGACATCCGGCACGTAGGTGGCAACCGCTGCGCCGAGCAACATCAACAAGATGGACGGCAGTGCCGTCCCTGCGACGACCCAGCCCACGACTGACGGTCGGCTCGTCATGCGGGGCAGATACCTCGAATAGTCGTTGCCGTTCTCCGTCCAGCCGAGACCGGTCACGATGATCACAAAGGCCAGGCCAGTCATGAACATCTGCCAGCTGGCGCCGTGGATATAGCCGCTGAAGCGTGCCTTGCCGATCGTGAGAACGGCGAGGACCACGAAGAGCAAGACAAACGGCGCGACGAGCACACGCAGTGTCTTCACAATGGTGGCGTGGCCGAGCAGAGGAAGGACGAGCTGGATCGCCCCGGCGAGCACGATCAGTACGACCTTCAGGGGTGCACCTGCATGAACTCCCGCCTTGGTTGCAAGCGCGATTCCCGCAAGCACGATGAGCGCGATTCCTTCGGTCTCGAAGCCGACCTGGGTCATCCAGTTGAACAAGGCGATCAGTCGGTTGCCATTCGGGCCGAAGGGTGCACGGTTGACGACAAAGGTCGTCGTGCCTGCGTCAGGGCCTTGAAGGCTGGCGAGACCCACGAGCACCCACGTCACATTTCCGAGGATGATGGCAAGAACTGCCTGGATGTAGTCAAAGCCGAAGGACATCAGGACTGCGCCGTACACGAGCAGCTCGAAATTCGTGATCGCTCCCGCCCACATCCCGCACAGCGAGAGAGGCGATGCCCAGCGTTCCGAATCTCCGACACGATCGATGCCGTGTTGCTCGATCCTGAAGGCCTCGTCGACGGGCGCCTGTGAGTCGTTCACAGCCGGGTTGCCGTCCGATATCAGCTCGCCCTGGGCGATCATCTCGTGTCCCCTCATCGTCGCCAGTGCGCTGCGGTTTGCTCGGCGCTCGGGCCCTCTGCCGAGCCACGCGAATGATAGCGATACGTATCGTCACGTACCGATGCGATCGCAGCCTTGTCTAGGTGGAGTCGTCGAGTGCGAGGAGAAGAGCTTCGAGGAGCAGGGCTTCGTTTGCATTGCGGGACAACGCCGATGCAGCTGCGTCGATCGCGCTCAGCGCTCGGGCGGCGTCGGCGAGACGTCGCGCGCTCGCGCCAGGTGCAACGAGCCGGGATCGATACGTCGAGGCGAGTGAAGCAAGGCCGACCCTGAGCTCGTCGGTGCGCAGGCGTCGCTGCTCACGCTTGTGCCGATCCTCGATGGCCTGACGGCCAGGCAGTCGCTTCTCCCCCGCAGCAGCGGCCTGTGCACTCGCTTGTTCCAGCTCTTCTTTCTGTCGCTCACGTACGACGTCGACCAGCTCGTCAGCCGAGGCCAACACCTCGCGCGAAAGTCTGAAGACCGTCGCCCCCGTGCCGTCGAGGCTCGCCGGCAGCTCTCGCCAGCGTTGTTGGCGCTCGACGAAACCCGGATCTCGTGCGAGCAAGCGAGCTCGATCCAGCCTGCCAGCGGCGGCACTCGATGCCGCCAGGGCAATGCTGTGCTCGACCCCTTCAGCCAGCAGCAGCCGCTCCAAGGTGGTGGCATCCAGAGCTACGAAGGGCACCTCGACGCACCGGCTCGCAATCGTCGCCAGGCCGATCGAGACGCTCTCGGCCAGCAGAATGAAGACCGTCGACGGCGGTGGCTCCTCGAGGGTCTTCAACAGCACGGGCGCGACCTGGACGGCGAGATGGACATCCGTGACAATGATCACCTGTCTCGCCGCCACTACCGGAGCCCGCTGCGCCAGCGTTACGACGCTGCGTGCGTCGTCCTTGGAGATCGAGGCGCCCGTCCGCTCCACCACGGTGACATCGGGATGTCGACCAGCCGCCACGTCGTGACATGCGCCGCAGCGGCCACAACCTCCTGAGGGGCAGACAAGTGCTGCGGAAAATGCTCGCGCAGCGTCGAGGCGGCCAGTACCTGGAGGGCCGACGAACAGGTAGGCATGCACCGGATGGTCGATAGATCCGGCAAGCACCGCAGCGGCGCGCTCTTGGATCGCCAGAGCTTCGAGCACCGCAGGTAACGCCGGGGCGACGGCAACGCCGGTCAAATGAGCACCGCCTCGACGACGCTCAGGATCGCCGCTGTCACGGCCTCCACCTCCTGGTCGCCGTCGATCACCGTCCAGTCCCGGGTTTCCGCAAGCTCGAGAAACCCGCGTCGGACTCGATCGTGGAATGCGCTTCCTGCCGCCTCGATCCTGTCCGGGCCGCTCTCGTGGCGAGCGGTCGGGTCGGCGCGGCGGCGAGTTCCAGCTGCCGCTGGGTCGACGTCGATGAGGATGGTCACGTCAGGCTCGATCCCGAGTGACCCAAGCCGACACGCCGCCTCCACGTCCTCCATCGGCAGTCCGCGCCCGTAGCCCTGGTAGGCGAGCGTCGAGCCTTCGAAGCGATCGCAGACGACATCTCGCCCCGTCGCAAGGGCGGGCACGACGACACTCGCCACGTGCTCGGCGCGTGACGCCACCATCAACAACAGCTCGGCGCGAGGATCGATGTGGCCGATCTCCGGGTCGAGCAGCAGGCTGCGCACTCGCTCGCCGAGGACCGTGCCCCCGGGCTCTCGGGTCACCACCGCGCCGAGGTGCTTGGCAACCTTTGCAGCCTGGGTCGACTTGCCGACGGCCTCGCCACCTTCGAGCACGATGAATCTGCCCCGGGTCGCTGGCATGATTGGCTAGGTCGCCTCATGATCGGTCGTCGGCGCCGACGCACTGCTGGCGTCTGCCGACGCGCCGATGGCCGTGGTCGCCGACTTCTTGGCGGCTGCCTTTGCGGGAGCCTTCTTGCCCGTCGTCTTTGCAACTGTCGTGGTTGCGGCTGTCGACTTCGCCGCGACCTTCTTTGCGGCGGTCTTCTTCGCGGCGGTCTTCTTCGCGGCGGTCTTCTTCGCGGCGGTCTTCTTTACCGGGGCCTTCTTGGCGCCTCGGCCTCGCTTGGCCGGGGCGGGTCCTGCGGCCCGCTTGTCGGCGAGTAGCTCCGCAGCTCGCTCGGGCGAGATGCTCTCGGCGTCGTCGCCACGTCGGAGTGACGCGTTGATCGTGCCGTCGGTGACGTAGGGCCCAAAACGTCCCTCGCGCAGCACGATCGTCCCGCCGCTGACGGGATCGGGCCCGAGCTCGCGCAAAGGTGCAGCTGTCGCACGGCCAAAACGTCGCTGCTTAGGCTGAGCGAATAGCACCAGCGCCTCGTCGAGGGTGACATCGAGCAGGTGCTCCTCGCTATCGAGGCTGCGCGAGTCCGATCCCTTTTGCAAGTACGGCCCATAGCGACCGTTGCGAGCGACGATCTCCTCGCCTGATGCCGGGTCCAGCCCGACGGTTCGCGGCAGCTGAAGGAGCTGGATTGCCTGCTCGAGCGTGACTCCGTCGAGCGACATCGATTTGAACAGCGACGCGGTGCGCGGCTTCTCGTTTCCGTCGGCCTCACCCAGTTGCACGTAGGGGCCGAAGCGGCCCGCGCGGGCCAGGACCGGGAGTCCGGTCGCCGGATCGGCACCGAGCTCACGGTTGCCCGCGGGCGCTGCAAGCATTTCCTCGGCGCGCTGGACGGTGATCTCATCGGGCGCGAGGTCTTCGGGTATCGAAGCTCGCTCCTCGCCTCGCTGCAGATAGGGGCCATACCGCCCGACACGCACGAGGATCTGTTGGCCGTCGTCGCTTACGCCGACGGGAATCGAGTTGACCTCTCGCGCATCGATCGTGGCCAGGTGGGCGAGCACGGCGTCTCGAAGGCCATGACCGCCGTCGACTCCGGCGAGGTGAGGCTCGATACCGACTGGGCCGTCACCGCCGAAGTAGAAGCGCTGCAGCCACGGCACCGCCTCCTCGTCGCCCGAGGCGATCTCGTCGAGGTCGTCTTCCATCGATGCCGTGAAGCCGTAGTCGACGAGGGAGGGAAAGTGCTGCTCCATCAGTCCCACGACGGCGAACGCGGTGAAGGATGGCACGAGCGCGCTGCCCTTCTTCCAGACATAACCTCGATCCTGGATCGTCTGCAGCATGCTCGCGTAGGTCGACGGACGACCGACGCCGAGCTCTTCGACCCGACGGACGAGCGACGCCTCGGTGTAGCGAGCCGGAGGCTTCGTCGCATGATCCTCGGTCACGAGGTCGCCTGCGTCGAGCTCGTCCCCCTCGCTCAGCTGAGGCAGGCGGACGTCATCTTCTCGCTGGGCCTCGTCTGCCTCGTCTTCGCCTTCCCGGTACACGAGCAGATAACCCGGCGAGGTGATGACGGTGCCCGATGCGGCAAACGTCGCAGTGGTTCCTGCCGGAAATCCTGCAGCGTCTCGCATCGTCTCGCCTTCGAGGCGCAGCCGTGCCGTGACCCCGGTCGCGTCGATCATCTGCGATGCGACCGTGCGCTGCCACACGAGCTCGTACATGCGCAGCTCGTCGCCGTGGAGCTCCCGAGCGAGCTCGGTGGGCGTGCGAAAGCGGTCACCGGCCGGTCGGATCGCCTCGTGAGCCTCCTGCGCGTTCTTGACCTTGCGGTCGTAGGTCCGTGGCGCCCTCGGCACGGTCGCCTCGCCGTAGAGGCTACGAGCCTGGTCCCGGGCCGCGTCGAGTGCCGTCTGGGACAGTGTCGTCGAGTCGGTACGCATGTAGGTGATGTAACCCTGCTCGTAGAGACGCTGGGCGACCTGCATCGCCCGCTGGGCCGAGAAGCGGAGCTTGCGGCCGGCTTCCTGCTGGAGCGTGGACGTGATGAAGGGCGCTGCGGGAGCCCGTCGGTACGGCTTGTCCTCGACGCCTGCCACGTGGAAGGTCGCGCCGTCGAGCCCCGCGACGACCTCGCCAGCAGCGGCCTCGTCGAGCAGAACAGCCGAGGCGGCGTCTTTCAACTCGCCGTTGGGGCCGAAGTTCGCTCCGTCGGCGACCCCTTTCCCGCCGAGTGAGACCAGCCCTGCCGAGAACTGCTCGCGAGCAGCGGTGGTGAAGGTGGCCGACACGCTCCACCATGCAGCCGAACGGAATCGCATCCGCTCGCGCTCGCGCTCGACGACGATGCGGGTGAACACGCTCTGGACCCGGCCTGCGGAGAGGCCCTGCATAACCTTCTTCCACAGCACCGGCGAGATTTCGTAGCCGTAGAGACGGTCCAGCACGCGACGGGCCTCTTGGGCATCGACGAGGCGGCGATCGAGGTCCCGGGGATTGGCGATGGCGTGCTCGATGGCCTGGCGGGTGATCTCGTGGAAGACCATTCGCTTCACCGGCACCTTCGGCGCCAGCACCTCGAGCAGGTGCCAGGCGATCGACTCCCCTTCGCGGTCCTCGTCTGTCGCCAGATAGACCTCACTGGCCTGGTTCACGAGCGAGCGCAGCTTGCGAACCTGCTCCTGCTTCTCCCTCGACACGACGTAGAGGGGCTTGAAGTCGTTCTCGACGTCGACACCGAGCCGCGCCCACGACTCGCCCTTGTAGGCGGCCGGCACTTCCGCCGCCGAGCGAGGAAGGTCTCGAATATGACCGATGGACGGCTCGACGAGGAAGTCGTCCCCGAGAAAGCGCGCGATCGTCTTCGCCTTCGCAGGTGACTCGACGATGACGAGTGGCTTAGCCATGGCGCTTCGTGCCTTCCTGGTGCACATGCGTCGTTCGACGCGGCGCCGGACGATATCGCCGACGTTCCCCGTAGCCAAGCACGCGCGCAGCGTCTCCGCGTGCGCCCGTCACGCTTCGTCTCTGATCACACGCCGGACGATCAACCTTCTTCACCGCTTGCGAGCGAGACAATCGTGTAAGCGGGATTGATCATCGCCGTGCGCTTATTGCGCTCGCCGACGATGCCCTCGGCCACGAGTCGAGCTCCCGGCTCGATGCCCGGCACCAGTCGACGGCCCTGGAAGATGAGCAGAAGCTGGCCGGACCCGTCGACGATCGTGCACTCCAAGCTGGAGATGCCGGCGCGCGGCTGGACCCTCACCGCACGCACCCGCCCGGCGACGCGCACTCGCTGGCGAGAGCGGATCTCGCCGATACGGGTCGTGCCCGGGGGAACGCCGTCGGGGAAGATGTCGGCCAACGTCGCCCCTGGTGCCGTCGGTTTTGCTCCCTGGGACTTGGACTGGCCCCTCGACGACGCGCTCCTCGGCGACTGCGACTCCGCCGCTGCGCTCGACGCCTCGACGGCGTGGCGATGGGCGCTCCGTCGCTCCACCCCGTCGTAGGGCACCTCCACCGCACCGAGATTGCGTCGCTCGAGCGCATCCGCGGACCTCAGCGCTTGCGGCCATTGGCGGAGCATCTTCTTGCGACGGGCTCCGACGAAGAACGGGATGATCGTGGCACTGGCATTGGGGATCTGACTGACGTAGCCAGAGATGCGCTCACTTGTGCGGTCGTGCAGCAGGCGGGCAAACGGTCCCCCGAACACCCGTCGCGGGAGCAACACGCTGACTTCGGTCTGACCGTCCGAGGCCATCTCCGCCACGAGCTCCATGGCGGCACGACCGAGACGACGGTCAGGGCACTCGCGGATCTCGAGGGAGACGTTTGACAGGCCGAGGCGCGTCCACTGCTCCTCGAGCTCGCGTGCAACGACGGTATCGAGGACGAAGTGCACGGCACGGGGCTCGTCGTTCGACAGCGACCGTGCGTATTGCAGCGCTCGCGCCGAGGCGAGGTCGAGGCTCTCGATCAGCACGATGACCACGTGGCGGCGGAGAACGGGCGCTTCGGCCGCGTGCTGCACGTTGACCTCGAGCTCCTCCTCCTCTTCCTCGTAGGTGCGATGCAGGCGGATCAGCGCCGTCACGAGGACGGGGAAGAGCACGACGACGACCCAGGCGCCTTCGGTGAACTTGGTC
>Ga0116230_10008691_pt1 | contig 10005 bp, 7 predicted proteins | sample S1TSphfallax_3_FD_88678 | JGI IMG/M metagenome (GOLD analysis project Ga0116230, IMG submission 88678) | Host-associated microbial communities from peat moss isolated from Minnesota, USA - S1T2_Fd - Sphagnum fallax MG | ecosystem: Host-associated > Plants > Peat moss > Unclassified | place: USA...
TCGAGTCAATGGGCGCGAGGTGCGGGCCCGGGACGTGCAGACGCTGTTCGCCGACCTCGCCAGCGGCGCCCGCAGCTGCGCGATGGTCGGACAGGGCCGCGTCGCCGCCATCGTCGGCGCCAAGCCGGAGGAACGGCGGCAGATACTGGAGGAAGCCGCTGGCATCGCGGGCCTCTCCGCCCGGCGGCATGAGGCGGAACTCAAACTCCGCGCCACCGAAGCCAATCTGCAGCGTGCCGAGGATATGCGTGGGCAGGTGGAGGCCCAGCTGCAGGCCCTGCAGCGGCAGGCGCGGCAGGCGGCGCGCTACCGCAATATCTCCGGCCTCATCCGCGCCGCCGAGGCCGAATTCCTCGCCATCCAGTACCTCCGCGCCGAGCGGAACCGGGCCGAGGCCCATGCCGCGCTGGAAGCGGCGCAGGCCGCCGTGGCGGAGGCCGCGGATGCCTGCCGCACGGCAGAGCAGGCGCATGGCGGTAGCGACGAGATCGTGCCGCCGTTGCGCGCGGCCGAGGCCGACACCCGGACCGCGCTCGAGCGGCAGCGCGTGGCGGCCGAGCAGCTCGCCGCCGAGGAGGAGCGCGCGCGCGCGGCCATCGGTGCCGCGACCCAGCGGCTGGAGCAGGCGACCCGCGATCTGGACCGGGCGCGGGCGATGATGCGTGACGCCGCCGAGGCCGAGCAGCGTCTGGCCGCGGAAGACGCGACCCTCGCCGCGGCCGAAACGGAATCCGAAAGCCGCCTCGCGGCCGCCGCGGCCGCCATGAATCTGGCCGCCGAAGCCGCCCGCGCCGCCGAGGCCGCCTCGCAACAGGCGGTGGAGCGCAACGCTGCCCTCGCCGCCGAAAGCCAGGCGCTCACGCAACGCCTTGCCCAGGCCGAGCAGCGCGCCCGGCGCCTCAGCGAGCAGGTGGCGCGCCTGTCCGGCGACCGCGACCGTCTGGCGGCCGATCTCGTCTCAGCCGAAAAGCTGGAGGAGGCGCGTGCCGCCGTCGCCACCGCGGAGGCCGCCCGCCGGGAGGCGGCAACACGGCTGGAGACGGCGGAGCGCGGCCGCGTGGCGGCGCAATCCGCCCTCACCGCCGCGCGCGACCGCGCCAATACGACCGAGGCGGCCGCCACGAAGCTGCGGGCTGAAATCCGCGCCCTCACCGAGGTGCTGAGCGTTGGCGGCAGCCAGACCGGCCCCCAGATGGTCGACGCCCTGACGGTGCCCGCCGGGCTGGAAGGCGCCCTCGGTGCCGCGCTCGGCGAGGAATTGAGCGCCGCCACGGACCCCGCCGCCGCCCGGCATTGGCGCGAACTGCCGCCGGCCGAGGCGGAGGCCCCGCTGCCAGAGGGCTGCACGCCGCTCGGCGGACTTGTGGAGGGTCCGCCGGCTCTGGCGCGCGCCCTGGCGCACATCGCGCTTGCCCCAGCCGAGGCGGCCCCGGCGCTCCAGGCGCAGCTGCGGCCGGGGCAGACGATCGTCTCGGAGGCCGGCGGCGTCTGGCGCTGGGACGGCTACACGATCCGCGCCGGCACACCGACGGCGGCGACAGTGCGCCTCACCCAGCGCAACCGCCTGCTCAAGCTGCGCGACGAGGGGGCTCGCGCCGATACCTCCGCCGCCGAGGCGCGCGCGGCGCAGGAAGCAGCCCAGGCCGCCGACCGCGCTGGCCTTGCCGAGGAACAGGCGGCGCGCACGGCCCGGCGCGACGCCGAGCAGGCCGCCGAACGCCTGCGGCAGGCCGCGACAGCGCTTGCCGCCCGGGCCGCCGCCGCGGAGGCGCGTCTTTCGGGCGTCGCCGCCCAGCTCGCCACCGCCGAACCGGAGAAAACCGAGGCTGAGGCAGCCCTTGCGGCCATCCGCGCCGAGGCCGCCGCCTTGCCCGATCTCACAGCCATGCGCGCCGAGGTCGAGTCCACGCGCGCGGCGCTGGGGCTCGCCCGCCGCGAGGAGAGCGAGAGCCGCACGCGGCATGACGGGCTGGTGCGCGACATCGCAGGCCGCACCCAGCGCCGACAGGCCCTGGCGCGCGAGCGGGAGAGCTGGGCCGAACGGGCGCAATCGGCCACCGCCCACATTGCCGACCTCGCGCAACGCCAGTCCGAGGCGGCCGCCGAGCATGCGGACCTCCTCGCCATCCCCGAGCGTCTCGCCGGAGAGCGTGCTTCCCAGGCGGAACTCCTCGCCGAAGCGGCAACCGCCCACTCCACCGCCGCCGCGCGCCTCAAGCAGGCCGAGGCCGAAGCCCGCGCCGCCGAAAAGGCATCCCGCGCCGCGGAGACTGCTCAGGTCCTGGCTCGCGAGGCGATGCTGCGCGCCGAGGGCACGGTCGCCCAGGCCGATCACGCCTGGGGCACGGTTGCCGAGCGGGTGCTGGAGCGCCTCGGCGCCAATCCGGATTTCCCGGACATCACCGACGAACCGACGGCCGAGATCGAGGAGAAGGCCCGCCGCCGCTTCGACCGCCTGACGAAGGAGCGGGACGAGATGGGACCCGTCAATCTCCGGGCGGAGATCGAGGCGGAGGAACTGTCCCGCCAGATTGCGCTCATCGACAGCGAGAAGGGCGATCTCGTCGCGGCCATCGCCAAGCTGCGCGGCTCCGTCGGTCACCTCAACCGCGAGGGGCGGGAGCGGCTGGCGACCGTCTTCGCCCAGATCGATACGCATTTCCAGGCGCTCTATGCGCGGATGTTCGGCGGCGGCCGGGCGCATCTGGCGCTCGTGGGGTCCGACGATCCGCTGGAAGCGGGGCTCGAAATCTATGCCCAGCCGCCGGGGAAGAAGCTCTCCACGCTGTCGCTGCTCTCAGGCGGGGAGCAGGCCCTGACCGCGCTCTCCCTGATCTTCGCGGTGTTCCGCTGCAACCCGGCACCGCTCGCGGTGCTCGACGAGGTGGACGCGCCCCTGGACGACGCGAATGTCGAGCGGCTCTGCACCCTGCTGAACGACGTGGTTCAGGACACCGGCACGCGCTTCCTCGTCGTGACCCACCATCACCACACCATGGCGCGGATGGATCGGCTCTATGGCGTGACCATGATGGAGCGCGGCGTGTCCCGCCTGCTATCGGTCGATCTGCATCGGGCGGTCGCCATGACCGAGCAAAAGCCGCGCATGGCCGCCGAGTAGGCGGATGGCGAGGCGCAGGCCGTTGATCCCTCGGAAGCCCGTGCTATCAGTGCCCGCCGCCAGCTGCCAGGCTAAGGAACGGGCCAATGACTGACATCACGGACTCCAACACGATCGGCATCGCCCCAGAGACTCATGCCGTGATCCGCGGCGCAGCCCCTGTCGCGGAAGCGGCGCCCGCCATCGAGGCTGCCGGCGAAGGCGATCACCTGCCCGACCCTCTGCCGGAAGCCGAGATCGTTCAGCCCGCAGAGACGGTGCAGGTCCACCCGCCCGAGGAACACGACCCAGCCGCCGAAGCGCTGACGGTCGGGGAAGCGCTGACGGTCGACGAAGCGGGGGTCGACGAAGCGGGCGGCGTCGCCGATATCGAGGAACCGCCGGCACCGAAGGTTTTTCCCTACGATCTGGAAAGCCCCGAACTGGCGCGCGCCTTCCTCCATGCCCGGACACCCCGGACCTGGACCGACCGGCCGGTCGACGAGGAGACATTCCGTCATCTTTACGATCTGGTGAAGCTTGGGCCGACCTCCGCCAATTCCTCCCCGGCGCGCTATGTCTTCATTCGCACCCAGGAATCGAAGGACCGGCTGCGGCCGGCGCTGACCGCGGGCAACGTCGCGCCGATCATGGCCGCCCCCGTTACCGTGATCGTCGCCTACGATCCGTCCTTCTATGATTACCTGCCCCGCCTCTATCCGCAGGCGGATGCCCGGTCCTGGTTCGCGTGGAACGATGACTTCTCGCAGGAGACCGCCATCCGCAATAGCAGCCTGCAAGGCGGCTATCTGCTGATCGCCGCGCGCCTGCTCGGTCTGGACTGCTGGCCCATGTCCGGCTTCGACAACGCCCGCGTCGACCAGCTGTTTCTCGATGGCCGGGGCTGGCGGTCCAACTTCCTGGTCAGCCTCGGCTACGCCGAGCCGGTGGAGGCGCCACGCAACCCGCGCCTCATGTTCGAGGAAATCTGCGAGGTCATCTGAGGTGACGCCCGTCCGTCCGCTGACAGGGCCTATTCCGGGTAGGCCATTGGCCCGGTCAGCCGCCTATGCTAGCCCCCAACCATGAGCCTGCCCCTGATCGCCGTCCTGAACGGCCCAAACCTGAACATGCTCGGCTTGCGCCAACCCGAAGTCTACGGGGCGGCAACGCTGGACGATGTCGAGCAGCTTTGCGCGGAGACCGCGGAAGGCCTTGGGCTGGCCATCGACTTCCGCCAGACCAACAGCGAAGGCGAGCTTATTTCCTGGATCCATGAGTGCCGCGGGCGTGCCAGCGGAATTGTGATCAACCCTGCCGGCCTCAGCCATACATCTGTCTCCCTGATGGACGCGTTGCTGGCCGCGGAGCTTCCGGTGGTCGAAGTGCATATCTCCAATATTCACCGCCGGGAGGAATTCCGGCATCACTCTTACATTTCGAGAATCGCAACGGGTGTGCTGTGCGGATTCGGAACACATGGTTACGCCCTGGCTTTGATCGCGATGGCGCGGATCCTGGAGGGCGGGTTATGAGCCGGCTGTCGTTCGACCCGGAAGATATCCGCGAACTCGCGGCGATCCTGGATGAAACAGGGCTCAGCGAAATCGAGATCGCCGAGAAGGACCGGCGGATCCGCATCGTGCGCTCCCCCGCGCCCGTCGGCTTCGCGATGCCCTACCAGGAGGCGCCCGGACCTGCCCTCGCCCCGGCCGCCAGCCCGGCGGTGACGCCTGTCGCCGCCGTGATCTCGCCCGCGGCCCGGGCGGAGCCGGATGCGAGCCATCCGGGGGCGGTCCCGAGCCCCATGGTCGGCGTCGCCTATCTCTCGCCGGATCCCGAGAGCCCGAATTTCGTCTCGGTCGGGCAGCGGGTGGAAGCCGGGCAGACGCTGCTGCTGATCGAGGCGATGAAGACCTTCAACCAGATCAAGGCCCCGCGCGCCGGCACCGTGTCCCGTATCATCGCCAGCAGCGGGACCCCGGTCGAGTTTGGCGAAGTCCTGATGATTCTGGACTGACCCCGGTCATGTTCCGCAAAATCCTGATCGCGAACCGCGGCGAGATCGCGCTGCGGGTTCAGCGCGCCTGCCGCGAGATGGGCATCGCCTCGGTCGCCGTGCATTCCACGGCCGACGCCGACGCCATGCATGTCCGGCTGGCCGATGAAAGCGTCTGCATCGGGCCGCCGGCGGCGCGGGACAGTTACCGCAACATCCCCGCCATTCTCTCGGCCGCCGCCATCACCGGCGCGGATGCCATCCATCCCGGCTACGGCTTTCTCAGCGAGAATGCGAGCTTCGCCGAGATCGTGGAGGCGCACGGCATCACCTTCATCGGCCCGTCCCCCGCCCATATCACCATGATGGGCGACAAGATCGCGGCGAAGGACGCCATGAAGCGCCTCGGCGTGCCTTTGGTTCCCGGTTCCGACGGCGCCCTGGCCACCCTTGGCGATGCCGCCGAGGTCGCGGCGGGGATCGGCTATCCCGTGCTGATCAAGGCCGCCGCGGGCGGTGGCGGGAAGGGCATGAAGGTCGCCTATACCGCCGACGAGCTGGCCGAGGCCTGGCAGGTGGCGCGCAGCGAAGCCAAGGCCGCCTTCGGCAATGATGCCGTCTACATGGAGAAATACCTGGACCGGCCACGCCATATCGAGATGCAGGTCATCGCCGATGATTTCGGGAATGTCGTCCATTTCGGGGAACGCGACTGCTCCCTGCAGCGGCGCCACCAGAAGATGCTGGAGGAAGCGGGTTCACCCGCCCTCACCGCCGCGCAGCGCGATGCGCTGGGCGAGACCGTGACGCAGGCGCTGCGCGAACTCGGGTACCGCAACGTCGGCACACTGGAGTTCCTCTATCAGGATGGCCAGTTCGCCTTCATCGAGATGAACACCCGCCTGCAGGTGGAACATCCGGTGACGGAGATGGTCTGCAACGTCGATCTGGTCCGCGAGCAGATCCGCATCGCCTCCGGCGAGCCGCTGGGATACGACCAGTCGGCGGTCACGTTCTCCGGCCATGCGATCGAAATCCGGGTGACCGCCGAGGACCCGGAAACCTTCATCCCCAACCCCGGCCTGATCAGCCACTACCACCCGCCCGGCGGCCTCGGCGTGCGCGTGGATAGCGCGCTTTACGCGGGCTACCGCGTGCCGCCCTACTACGACTCGATGATCGCCAAGCTGATCGTCCACGCCCCGGATCGCGCACAGGCGATCGCCAGGATGCGCCGGGCCATCGACGAATTCGCCATCATCGGCGTCAAGACCACCTTGCCGCTGCATCGCCGCATCCTTGACGACCCGACGTTCCAGGGCGGCGACTATACGATCCACTGGCTCGAACGGTTCGTCGCCGGGACAGCATGAATGGCGCGCTCTGGCGGGCTGGGCTGCTGGCTTTTGTTCTGGCTCTGGCGCTCGGCGCACCGATAGCAGCCGCGGCCGGTCCGGTGCAGTGGCCCAATACGCCGGCCGCGCTGGATGCAGCGAAATCCCGCATCGCGCAACTGCAACAGCTCCTCCTGAGTCAACCGAGCGCCACGCTCGTGCTCGGCCAATGGTGCGCGACCCATCATCTGGCCCCGGCCCCGCAGATCGTGGCCCGGCGCGTCATCGGGCAACCCAGACCGCTGCCGGAGCGCGTGCGGCTCCGCCTCAGGCTCAAGCCCGGCGAAGCGACCGGCTACCGGCGCGTCCAGCTTCTCTGTGGCGACCTGATCCTCTCCGACGCCGATAACTGGTACGTCCCCGACCGGCTGACGCCCGCGATGAACCAGCGTCTCGACCACACCGACACCCCGTTCGGTCTGGCGGTGCGCAGCCTGCACTTCAAGCGCCGGACCTTGAGCAGCGAGGTGCTTTGGGTCCCGTCGGCCGGCGCCGTGGCGGGAGGGATGGTGACCATCCCTGAGCATGTGCTCCGGAATGAAGGCCTGCTGACCGTCGCGGGCGACTTGCCGATCTCTCAGGTCATCGAGAACTATACCGCCGAAATCCTGGGCACTCCGCCCTGATCTTTGTCTGGTAGCGCCGAAGGATGGCATCGCATGCAGGGCAACGCAGTCTTGGTGACCGGGGCGGCCCAGGGCGTCGGGCGGCAGATCGCGCTTGATCTGGCGCGGGCCGGCGCCGCCACCCTCATCCTCTGCGACCGCCAGCGGGAGCGGGGCGAGGCCGTGCTCGCCGAAGTCCGGGCGCTCGGCGCCGATGGCGGCTTCATCCTCGCCGATCTCGCCGAGGAGGATGAGCCGGCGCGCGTGATCGATGCCGCGCTCGCGCGCTTCAGGCGGATCGACAGCCTCGTCAACGTCGCCGCCGTGACGGACCGCGCCGGGGTCGCCGACGTTTCCCCGCCTGTCTGGGACAAGATCTTCGCGGTCAACGCCCGCGCCCCGACCTTCCTCATGCAGGCAGTGATCCGGCATCTGAAGGAGCGGCAGGCGCCGGGCACCATCCTCAACATCCTCTCCGTGAACGCCGCCGGCGGCACGCCTGACCTGGCGATCTACGCCGCGAGCAAGGCCGCGCTGTCGCTGCTGACGCGCAACGCCGCCCACGCCCATCGCTTCGATCGCATCCGCATCAACGGCATCAACCCCGGCTGGGTCGATACGCCCGGCGAAAGACAGATGCAGAGCGTCACCCTCGGACTTGGGGAGGGCTGGCTCGCGGAGGCCAGTGCCCGCCAGCCGATCGGGCGCCTTCTCCTGCCCGAGGACGTGTCGCGGCTTGCCCTGTTCCTGCTGGGGGATGCGTCGTTCCCGATGACCGGCTCGCTGGTCGATCTGGAGCAGTACGTCCTCAGCGTGCGGGATTGACACGGCCCGGCTGATTTTTGTTGACAGTCGGGAATGTAAAATCCTTAGCTTCGCGCGAATCATCGCCCAGAGAAGCGATGTTTTAAAACAAGCGGGAGAAGTCGCGTGAGTGAAGCAACGGATGTGCGTCCTGTGGCGCCGACGGCGGAACGCTCCTACCGGCTCATCTACCGAAGCCATAGCCGAATACCGACAACCACCGATCGCGAAGAACTCGGCAACATTTTACGGACATCGCGGGCCAACAACGTGCATCGCGGCGTCACGGGCGCGTTGCTGATGTACGAGAGCTGGTTCGCCCAGGTGCTTGAGGGGTCGCGGGAGCAGGTTCGGCAGCTCTTCGACCGCATCAAGGTCGATCCGCGGCATGAAGCGGTCACGGTTTATGAGGAAGGCGAGGTCGATGCTCCGGTCTTCGCCCGCTGGGCGATGGCGGATGTGAGCGAGCACGGCGAGCCCGATGTTCCCCTGATCGCAACCGCCACAGGCGTCGTCGATGGCGGAGCATGGAAATCGTCCACGCCCGAGCAGGAAGAGGTTCTGGTCAAGCTGCGTGACCTTACCCGCGGTTACGGCCGCGGCTCCTGATACCCTTTGCTGGGCGCGCGGGACCCCGGAGCAATCCGGGGTGGCGGACCGACGCCGGAAGGCGCAAAATCCCCGCCTCGTGAACCGGCCTCGACCGATGAGGCTGGCGAAAGAAGGACGGCCGGCACGGCCGGGGCCGAGGGATCGGAATCATGCTGAATACATTGTCTTCCACCATGCACCTGAATGCGATCGACAACGTCGTCATCGCGCGCGCCGAGATCCCTGAAGGCACCAAGCTGCCCGATCGCGGCGTCACCTCCGTTCGGCGTATACCGCGCGGTCACAAGATGGCGATCGCCGCCATCGCCAAGGGCCAGCCCATCCTCCGCTACGGCCAGGTCATCGGCTTCGCGAGCGCCGACATCGCCCCCGGCGACCACGTCCACGTCCATAACTGCGAAATCCATGACTTCGCCCGCGACCACGCCTTCGGTGTCGATGCGCGGCCCACGGACTACATCCGCCCCCAGGCCACGTTCCAGGGAATTGTCCGCCCGGATGGGCGTGTCGCCACGCGCAACTACATCGGCGTCCTGACCTCCGTGAACTGCTCGGCCGGCACCGCGCGCTACGTCGCGGAGGCCTTCCGGGGCAACCCGATCACCGGCGACCGCGGGCTGCTCGCCGATTACCCCAATGTCGACGGCGTCGTGGCGCTGACCCACAAGACCGGCTGCGGCATGGGCACCATCGGCGACGGCATGGATACGTTGCGCCGGACCATCGCCGGCTACGCCCAGCATGTGAATTTCGCCGCCGTCATCATCATCGGCCTCGGCTGCGAGGCCAATCAGATCGGCCCGCTGCTCGCGACCCAGAAACTCACGCCGGGGCTCACGCTCTCGTCCCTCGTGATCCAGGAAAGCGGCGGCGCCCGCAAAACCGTCGAGGCGGGCATCGCCCGGGTGCGCGAGCTGCTGCCGGCCGCCAATGCCGTGGAGCGTGTGACGGTGCCGGCCTCCAATCTTCTGGTCGCCCTGCAATGCGGCGGGTCCGACAGCTTTTCGGGCCTCACCGCCAATCCCGCGCTGGGATACGCCTCTGACCTCATCGTCCGCCATGGCGGCACCGTCGTTCTGACCGAGACGACCGAAATCTACGGCGCCGAGCATCTGCTGACGCGACGCGCCGTCAGCCCCGAGGTGGCGCAGAAGCTGCTCGACCGGCTGACCTGTTGGGAGGACTATACCCGCCGCAATGGCGGCGAGATCGACAACAACCCCTCGCCCGGCAACAAGGCGGGCGGCCTCACGAATATCGTCGAGAAGTCGCTGGGCGCGGTGGTGAAGGCCGGCACCACGAACATGGTCGATGTCGTCGGCTATGCCGAGCAGGTGCGCGCGAAGGGTCTGGTGGTGATGGACGGTCCGGGCTTCGACCCGGTTTCGGCTACCGGCCAGATCGCGGGGGGCGCGAATGTGCTGTGCTTCACGACCGGCCGCGGCTCCGTCTTCGGCTGCAAGCCGACACCGTCGCTCAAGCTCGCGACCA
>Ga0116230_10008692_pt1 | contig 10005 bp, 10 predicted proteins | sample S1TSphfallax_3_FD_88678 | JGI IMG/M metagenome (GOLD analysis project Ga0116230, IMG submission 88678) | Host-associated microbial communities from peat moss isolated from Minnesota, USA - S1T2_Fd - Sphagnum fallax MG | ecosystem: Host-associated > Plants > Peat moss > Unclassified | place...
GCAGTCAATAAACGAGATTTGACTCTGTTAGACTCTTGTAATGCACTGGAAAAGCTGTGAAGTTTTTCATTGTCGTCGAGTGGATTCACTGGTTTGGACTCATAAATCTCATCCAAGATTTCTAGATTTCACTGGTTTTGGACTCATGAATCCCATCCAAGATTTCTAGATGCACTGGTTTGGACTCATGAATCTCATCCAAAATTTCTAGATTCACTGGCTTGGACTCATGAATCTCATCCCAAATTTCTAGATTCACTGGTTTGGACTCATGAATCTCATCCAAATTTTCTAGATTCACTGGTTTGGACTCATGAATCTCATCCAAATTTTCTGGATTCACTGGTTTGGACTCATGAATCTCATCCAAGATTTCTAGTGCAGGGCCACATACATACTGAGCGTTGGTGGAGATGCAGATTCCAGAAAGCGACTCCGTCTCAGGCCACTGTGTTTCACGTGACCATGTGAACAGTTTGACTAAACTACATTAACTGCGCACCAAGTGTGCACTCTATTTCCGCGCCAAAGCGCAGCGATGGGAAGGAATTTCTTGTAAGTAACCAAGCAAGCCAGCCGCAACAACAACAGCGGCGGTTGCGACAGAAATTTCGCGCCTGGAGTGTGCTCGGGGATCGATGGACACACAAACATGAGCCTGATATGACTATCTCGTGCTGCTGGTTATGGAATTTCTGTGATGACGGATCGGAGTAGAATGGGATCCAAGATTGCAGTTTTGAAGTAGCCAGAGGAATCGAATTGCGACGAAGTACAACGCAACGCAGAGAAGAAGGAAGAAATAAAGGACGTAGTTAGGAGGAAAAGTTGAGAGTTTTTTTTCTGAATTTTTTTTTTGGTTAAACTAGACAATTAGCAGTTTTGGAGCGAGCTTGGATCGCGTTCTCTTGTCGGGTTTCTTTCTCTCTTTTTTGGTAAGGGTTTTGGTTTGGTTTCTCTTCGCGAGATCTACGTTGCTGCGATTTTCTTTCTTTTTTTCTTTCTTTCTTTCTTTCTTGCTTGTTGGCGTGAGCTAAAAACAATCAAGGTGTCATGAGTTCAGACATGACGAATAAGTGTTTCTTTACTCTTTGTACACCATGGCTGCTGTTGTATATGTACTGAGCTTGCAGCATCTCCTCTTTCGTCACTGTTCTCCCATTAGTTTCGCAGAGCTTGCGAGATCGCTTGTGTTTGCAGGCGGTATAAAATTTGGATCTTCACAATCTTGGTCAAAACTTACAGATTTGGCTGTGGATCGGAAGTGAGAATGCGATGAAAAAGCGGGTTTCCTTCACAGATTTCCTCTCGTTTCTTGAAATCTTGTAATTGCCAGCAAATCTTGGCCAAGAAGACAGAAAGTGAAAAACTCTTCCCTTTGAGCTGAAAGTTGACAGTCAAAAGCTTGTCTGTTTTCTTCTATTGCTGGTGGTTTTAGTGATTCTTTCACTCCAAGTATATACAATTTTCTCTGTAATCCAAGCTTTGCAGAATCAGCTTCAAGAGTTTGAAATCCCAAGCCAAAGAAGAAAGGGCACTCAGTTTTTTTGTGTGTTGCTCAGGATGAATTAGGACTCCACTTTTGCTGTTTGCTGAGATTTTGTTGGCACCAAATTCTTTGTAGCCTAATTATCACTTCTCTCAATTCTATTCTGCTTGATGAAAATCGCAGGATGAAGAAATTCTCAAGTACTTATCAAGTTATACATTTTGCTTTTATTTTCTATCTCCGCCATGATGTACAATAGAGAGATATTGTAATTTGCATGTGTTTGCTGGTGAAGAGTTGATTTGCTTCAAATTCTAGGAATATGTAGTAGTACTGTGTGATACATCAGACATATGTGAGAGGTTGAATTGTTACATGGGATTCTATGTGGTCTTGACTCCAACTAGGTATTTTTCTAATTTTGATCCATTTTACGCAGAAAGAGGCATGAAGAGGAAGCCTTGAGAGACAATGAAGCCTCAAAAGCAAATGGCAGAGCTTTTCGGTCCTCCAGGATGTGCAGTTCAAGGAAGCTTACTTTTATCAATGCAAAATTCTGTTAAGATCCATGTTAGAGAAGTGCAGTAGCATAACAAGGGTGACTTTCTGGAGCTGTAAATTAGGTCCAGGATTTGGGTCAGATTTGCACAGATGGGGCTTGAGACAGTGGACTTCTTTCACATTCTGGCAAGAGACCCAACATCCAACTCTTATAAAACAGGAGTCAATGTAACAACAGCGCATAATCAACTCATAGCCACAAGGCAAGAACTCTACCAGAACCTGAACAAGACACGGGAGCTTGGATCACTCCTGGACAAGTCAGAGCTCCAGCTCCAGACCATTGGTGAGCGGTTGCCACACCTGAAGAAAGCAATGGCACCTTTGCTGGTGCAAGCAGAATCTGTGAAGAGTGTGTCAGAGTGGATTGAAGAGTCAATGGAACCAGCCAAGAACTTGATCAAGAAGTTTGATGAGGCCCATTTGTTGGAGAAGACACTGATAAGAGAGCCAAGGGAGGATCTTGAGGTTTATCTTTCCACAGTCGTGAAGCTGGCAGACTTGCTTGACTACCTTAAGCTCAATTCTGGAGTTGCAATTAAATTGCTAAAAGAAGCAATGGAGGTTTTACTCCAAGAGAAAAGTGTTGATAAGTACCGTGTCAGGAAGGTCAATCAATCATTGATGACACTTATACACCATCAATCAGGTCAGCAATCTTCTTATACATTACATCTCTTATTTGCAGCTTATTCATATTGTTGAGTATGCCAGTCATTCATTCATTGGCTTTGACTTTGTACCATTCTCAAAAACACATTGATGGGCTTAAAATTGCAGATGAGGCAGCAAGGGGACTGGATGGTGGGTTGCAAGGACTAGTGCAGGAGAAGCTGGTTACTGAGTTTAAGTTTCTCATGGTTGAGCATACTCTACCACTGACACTTCCAGACCATGTGGAGAAAACCACAGACGGGGGTAGAACATCACCAGGCGCTTCAGCTTTGAGTGATGAAAAGGTGCAGGATGTAATTCTGCTACCTGCATGGGTCCTGGAGAGGTTGCATGCCATCATAGAAACTCTGCAACACACTGGTGGCTGTGAAGGCTGCTTGGGGGCTTTTGGTGAAATTCGCAGCAATCGAGCTTTTGTCAGTTTGCAGGCAAGATATCATTGCATCTTCTTGTACCAGATCCATGATTTTCTTGTCAAGAGAGAAAATTTCAATGGTATTGGAGAAGTACAGATTTCTATCCCACCACACATGAACAAAGCTTCTGTTACTGAGAGTTTCCATCTGTGGACTGTGGCAGGGTTTGAAACTCAACTACTTAAAAAACTTGAGTCCTGAAGCAATTGACAGAATAGATTGGGATCACCTTCAGATCATGATAGGACTGTGGTGTCAACACATTGAAGTTGCTGTGAAGGTGTTGTATGCTAGTGAAAGGCAACTTGCAAGGCAAGTATTGGGTCATCTGGACCAGGACTTGTGGACAGAGTGTTTTGTCAAAGTGGCAAGCACTGGAATGGTTCAGTTCTTGCAATTTGGGGAGGGAATTGCACGCAGTCACAGAGCTCCTGAGAAGTTGTTCAAGCTGCTAGACATGTTTGAGACCTTGGACCAATGTGTACCAACTGTTAACACTGTGTTTGAAGGGGACAGTGGTCTTGAGCTCCGGGCCCGAACCCGTGAATTGCAAAAATTGGTATGTAACAGAACCACCTTGATTCAACTTGTGTTATGTGGACAAACCTGCAAATATCATCATAGGTAGGTCACACGGAATGTGGGAATGTGCATCCCTCAAGTCACATATACATACACTGTTTCTTCAGAGGTGGAAGTGGTATGTTCTGGGGGCGGCCTTGTTTTTCTCTTTATCAAGGCGCTGACAACATGCCTAGTTCCAATGGAGTGTTTCCTAAGATGTGAAAGTGTAATGATTCTTTCAGGTGGTTTCTGGAGCTTGTCAAACATTTTGGGAATTCAAGCAGTGGGTGGCCGAACAGAATGAAGGTGCATTGGTGCAAGATGGGAGTGTCACACGACTCAGCAGCTATGTGGTGAACTATCTCAAGTATTTAGTGAGTGAATTCTACAGCCCCGTCATGGATAAAGTGTTGAAGATTGATCAAAACTGGCGGGGCCAGGAACAATCTGAAGAACAAGGCCTAGCCTATGGTGTTCTTCTCTTCATGCAAGCATTGGAGCTGCAAGTGGAGAGGCGGTCTAGAGAATTTTCTGACCCTGCTCTGAGACACATCTTTATGATGAATAACCTGTGGTACATGCGCACACGTGCTAGAAGGTGTGAGCTTGGCCCATTGTTAGGGGAGACATGGCTCACTGAACAACGACAAAAGGTAATCAAAATTCTTGGTTCATTTAGAGATTTCATACTTCAAGTAAGTTTTATGGCTGGTTTTAAAATGGTCATATGTGGCATAAGGTTCCAGTTTCATCATTTCTCTCATGCTAAAGACAAGGTTCTTCCTCCAATTTTCTTTATAAATCCCTTGCAAAAGTGGAACAACTTTTGCTCAGTTAATTATGTAAGGAGTCTAATCATTCAGGTTTCAAAAGAAAAAAGCTCTTTAGTGGCCACATAATAAGTCATCGAAATGCTCAATATGTGAGCAGCTATGTGGCAAAATTATACATTGTCAGTGTTTATAAGCTTTGTTATGCAATGGTATTTGACAGCTCCTGCTAGAGGCTTATGAACATTGTAAGACTAATTACTTCTAAGATTAAGCTGATTCCAGCCTCTGGTGGGAAATGTTTCTCAGGTACAGCAGCATGCCTTGGCATATGAGCATGAGGTATGGGGTCATGTGCTGCATCATCTGAATCAAGAGGGGATGATGGGGCCAGCTGGTGGAAGAGGATCAGCTCGTGAGCTAGTGCGACAACGACTCTCTCGCTTCAATGCTGCATTAGAGGATTCATGTGCAAGGCAAGCACATTGGATTGTAGCAGAAGATGATTTAAGAGAAGGAACAAAACGTGCAGTACTGGATGCTGTAGTTCCAGCTTATAGAACCTTTATAGAATTCTATGGACATGTACTAGACCCTCAAGGAGCTGGTCCAAAGAGTTACCTGAAGTACCAGCCAGAAGATGTAGAAAAGATGTTAAAAGCCTTACTAATGGGCAGTAGGACAGATCTACCCCATAACAGTAACAGTGGGAATCATAGTGGCCCTCCTAGTCGACGAGCCCCAACTGCAAGATAGGTCATGCTGATTTACCTTGGATTTCACATTATTTCAGCATTGTTTGAAAGCTGTATTTGGTTCAGGAATTTTGGTCTCAACAAACAGTTTAGCCATAGTTGTTGCAATTAGTCTGATGTTGCTGTTGGAAGCTTATTGCATGTGTTTCTGTAAACCAGACAAGCACATCCATGTCCAACTTACAAAGGACATCATCTAATACTCAGTGACAAGAATTCACCTGACATCTAGTGGGGGTGTCATCAACTTGCAGGAGAACTTGAACTCCTACTTTTACATCATGTACTGAAAACTGATGAAGCTGAAAGAAGACAAGGGGTTAATTGGCTTCACATGCTCTATAGAGTTTTAACTTGTACAGTCCAGTATGAAAATATGTCAAACTGTGCAAATTGCTAGTTCTTCCATGGCAGAGAAATGAGAAATGAGTTGTGATTGTAGAAACATTTGGACTGAAGAATCTCTAATCTTTGGCTTCGGGCAATCCAGAATCAATACAATTTCAAGTTCACTTAACGGTAGTTAGTAATCGAGGGGATCCCAAAACCTCAAACCTTAAATGGACAATGTGACCAGTTTTTTGTTTCCTGGGTCCCTCACTGGCACCATTTAGCTCCTCAGAGCCAAAGCCCTTTCTACACTGATTTTACCTCTACTTTAGTTAGAAATGTGACCTAATCTACTCATCCATGCATGCCATTATAACACCAGCCATTGGATTCAAAGTTTACACACATTTCAAAATCTTTGGTAGAAACTTCAACCAAAATCAAGCAAGGGATGATGAGATAACAAAGCCAGATGTGGGAAAGTAGAGAAAATTGAACAATGAATGAAAATGAAGATAGTTGGAAAAGATTGACTTTGAAAAACTTGAGTTTGGAGAAGACCTACCATTACCTTAAGATGGAAATGTAAAATAGGGAAAATATTAAAACATGCCTAAGATTGTAAATGCACTAGGTACAAAAGTACTCCCTAACATGTTTTGCCCCGGGCCCCATTCCGTTTATCCCTCCTTTTCAATGTTCGAATGGTTTCTTTGCAAAACCTGATCCTAACGTGTTCCTCTGCAAAACATACTCATGTTACACCAAATTTGTAACCTACCGTGCCATCCCCATCCTCATTTAATGGAATGATTCTTCAAATGAATTTTCATGCTTCTAGTGAATTCAAGTTTGTTGTAGCACTTCGATTTGAAAGTGTTATTCATTTGGTGTGTGCTTCTCTTGAAATATAAATTGTGCATGAAAGTCAAAACATTGTTTGAGCTTTTGCCACATATGCATTCTCACAAATGTTTAGGTCATGACCATCAGATATATTTGGTAGAAGTTCAATGGTTGTGTTACAACTAATTACTTCAATTAGGTTTTCATTTCAAGTTTGTGTTTAAGCTTTTGGGCTTTCTTGGAGGTGTTTGAAAGAAGCCAATGATGTCCATGATGTGCTTTGTTGTAAGTGCTTGACAAAAATTGTCCTCACACTTTTAAGTTATTTTTCAATGTTGCCAACCAAGGTCACAATCTTTAAAGGGCGTTGCGCAAAATACAATGATCCAAGTGTACACATTCCAATTTATGCAAAATCTATCAATTTCAGTGTTTGCAACTAAATACTTCTCCTTTATCAAGTTTAATGCATGTTGGAATGTAACATAAGGTGATATATAATTTGGGAATTGATATTGTACCAGCCTTGGGCATGTGGCAAATGCATAGTCATGCTGACATGGGTGCCAAACCCTAAATTTCATGTTCAAACTTGAGAATTCACTGTAAAGGTTTAAAGCCATGTAAAAGTTCAAAAACCTCCAAGTAACAAAGAAGAAATGTAGGATTTCAATTTTTTTCTATTCTAGATATTATGCATAGGCATTGTTAAATATATATTATCTTTTTGCACAACTATGGGCACAATTAGTTATCAAACAATTCTTTCCAACATGGTGGTGGGTCTACATTACAATAAGAAGTAGCACAAAGTTTTATGGTAGTTGGAAGAGTGGCAATTGAAGAGTTTAGTGTTTCGAAGATTTTGTTTAATATGACCACAAAGAAGAAGGAAATAGGGGACCGACCAAATGGGTTTGAAGGGTTGTTGAAGTATTATGTGAAGTTAACACCTACTTGATTTCTACAACAATGGGTCATTCTTGAACTTTATAATGAGTTTTTATTGGAGATATCATGAATGACACCATTAAATGGGGACAAGGATCATCTTGATTTCCAATGCGTATACCATGAAGGAGAATGGTCAAATAAACTATGACTTTCTAACCATTAATCTCAGGCATGCCTAGATGTTCCCACTGACCCAAGAAAAAATAAACCCATCTGTATTCTAATGTTTCTCAATTTGATTATTGTCCAACTATTGGAGGTGTTGAAACAATAAATTGAGAATAATGATATTTCTTCAATTCAATTGAAGTTACAGACCCAAACTGATGTTGATGTAAAACCAACATTAAAAAAAACTCTAGAACGAACCTATCCTTCAAGGGTACCACTAGGAACCACCTCAAGGAATGGTTCAAGAACCAAAAACAACCAAATCATATTTTTGGCCGTTTTCATTAAACGTTTTCACAATTATAAATTATTATTTTCTCATATTTATCAATTACATGCTCTAATATATGGCTTGAATTTTATTTGGGAATTTTGAAAATTGGAAAAATTTTAAATTTTTTATTCTTAATCAAAATGGCCCCTTAAAAATTGATAGCCTCAACTTTGGAAATCCATAACTAAATCATAGTTAATAAGTTAATTACCAAATAAAACAAAATATAAAATCATTTCCAAAATACCTTAAACAAAAATTCATAAATCATGTTCCAAATTTTTGTTCATGAACAAAAAGTTCAAGGAAAAAACAAATGTTACATTCTTGAAACTTTTTTTAAATGCAATGATTAGGAACATCAAAATACACAATATTATTGATATTATTAAGATTTCAAATCTATGGAACCTAATAAATGTATTCCAAAAAAAATTATCAAAATGTTCATTTAAATGTTTCCTATGATTTCTCAAAGTTGAATGGGTCCAAGAAAATAAAGATGTGACATTCATAGTGGTACCATCTAAGGATGAGCTTGCCCTTCAATCAATGACGGGCATGTTCATGTCCAAGTGTGTAAATTCAAAATTCTTAAAAAGTTATTACCAAGGCCTTGTTATAATAATGATCATAGAAAATGACGCATGTTCAAGCTCCTTAATGGATTCAATTGCGAGTCCTAAGGTGAAGATAACAAAAGGAGAAGAAGTTTGGGTGCGTTCCCTAACTCATAACAATCTTGGGGTAGAGGGGCGTGCTAGAGCTTTAAGATGGGTACTAAGAATATTATCAGGCAAGTCAATTATTCACACAAACCTACACAAATTAAACAACAAGTTGGTTGGTGCATAGCTAGAACACTTTTGGTGCACGAACAAGCCACGGGCAAACATGGACTCACAAGACTCGCCACGGCCTTAACTTAAGGGAAGCCATCACCTTCCCCCTTATAATATTCTATGTGCCTGGCCATGGGGCCAACACCCAAATGTCATTTTGGGAGTTGCGAAATTCCCAAAATTAAAACTTCCACAACTTTGGAATCCCATAACTTTGTGTGAAAAACCTCCAATTGAAGTGAGGTTTAAAGCAAAGTTGTAACCCTTGTTAAGAACTTTTCAACGGTATGTAGTATGTCACATGCATGCAAGGAAATCTGGGCGATTCCTAAATTTAAATGGTCGGAAATCAAATTAACAATTTGATTCCCGGCCCTTCTTTTGGCCATAGTTTGTGTTTTAAGTACCCAAATGGGTCATGCGAACCCATTTTAGACCTTTAAATTCCAAGAGCTTTCTAATGATATAATGAATTCTTCAATCCAATGGATTTTGACCCCTACAATCACTTTCTAAAAATTTGGGAATCCATTGGGACTCCAACCCCCAAAGTGAAAGCTCACTTGGAAGTGTGGAGGTTCATTCCCTCACACTCTCCCACACTTTCAGGAGCATGAAATGTGACTCCTAGGCTTCATTCTTGGCCCGTACCTTTGTAAGCCCTTGCCTTGATCACAAGCCCAAGGCTAAGGTTACGACAAGGGGTGTGTCACATAATCATAGGTTTTAATTTTTTTATGACGTTTGTGTGTTCGTTCCAGTATATCTTCATTTTTTTCTCATGTATTTTATAATTAATTATTATCCAATGAATTTTTTGTTCCTTTGCATATCAATGTATCTAGTCATTATAACTAGTTGTGCAAATCAAATCTCATGGATCGCATATTCAGTTAAAAAATATTCATTTGTGGCAGATGATAGAATCCAAGGGGGATTATGGTTCCCCTCTCAAAACCATCATTGACATTCATTACTCTTACATTTTGTTATTGTTCACATCAAAATTGTCTTCAACTGTCAACCTTACCCCCAATACAGTCTTCTTATAGATTCCATTCCTTTTGTTTAATTATGCGTCCTTTGGCCATTCTCTTTTTCTAGTTGCTATCACTTCTTTCACTTCTACCAAGGTCCATTCTAAAATAAATGTTTTTATCTTCTTCCTTGGTTTTTTCTTTTTACATCTATTTTTTATTATTCTCTACTATGTCTTCCTACTTTAATTGTACCCCTCATTAAAAATAGACTATTTATGTGGTTCTTTGTTCTCCCCTCTTGGAAGATTTGTTGTGTTTACATTATAGAAATGGAAACCTTTTATGCTAAGGGGAAACATAAACTTACAATACTAGGTA
>Ga0116230_10008694_pt1 | contig 10004 bp, 4 predicted proteins | sample S1TSphfallax_3_FD_88678 | JGI IMG/M metagenome (GOLD analysis project Ga0116230, IMG submission 88678) | Host-associated microbial communities from peat moss isolated from Minnesota, USA - S1T2_Fd - Sphagnum fallax MG | ecosystem: Host-associated > Plants > Peat moss > Unclassified | place: USA...
GTGGCGCAGATAATACTATATGGGGGAAGGTGGTGGCTTCCCCCGAGTCCGGGCCGTGGTGTGTCTTGTGGTCCAAAGTGCCCGTGGCTTGTCCCAACACCCAAGGGTGTCCCGGGATGTGAACTAACCACGTGGGTGGTTTGTTTTGGTGCAAATTCAAGCTTGATCAACTAATACCTCTTCCTAGTCTAATCCCTGGGCTCCCAACTCGACCCTCTACCCCTTTCTAGAGTTGGAAGCCGGGAGCGCCCTTCCGAGTCCCTCTTTCCGCAATTACACTTTGGTGAACCCTCAAGTGGGTTCACCCCGAGACTTGGGAGTGCGTCATGCGAACTTCAACTTTTAAAAACACTTGGTGCACCAACTTCATTATGTAGTTTACAAACTTGGAAGCTATGACAAACAATATGGAATGAAAATTATAGTTGCACTGTAGTTGATATTTTGTCTCAAATGTGTTGAAGAAAAAATTTAAAACCTTCTTTAATTTGAAACCCCACATCTTTTTCATTTAAGTCTGTTTTGAATTATCTAAAAAACTATAGGTGCGCCAACTAGTGTTTTACAATAATTCTTTAAATTCCAAATGTAACAAAGCAGTGAGAAAATAGTTTAACTCAACATTTGAAACTGTGATATTTTGTTTGAAATGTTTTGAAAAAAAATTTAAACCTCTCTAATTTGAAACCCCACATCTTTTTCATTTTAAGTCCATTTTGAATGATCTAAAAAACTATTAGTGTGCCAACTAACAATTTACAATATCTTTTTGGTCTTCAAATGAAACAAAGTAATGAGAAAAAAGTTTAATCTCAAATTCCAAAACTATGATGTTTTGTAAAAAAACTTTAAACCTCTATAGTTTGAAACCCCAAATCTTTTTCATTTTAAGTTTGTTTTGAGTGATTTAAAAAGTATGGTTGTGCCAACAAGCAATCTACAAGACTTCTTTGAAATACAAATGCAATTAAACAATGAATAAAACATTTAATCTCAAAGTTTGAAACTATTTTAACAAATTTATCACCAAATATGAACCCCCTTACATAAAACAACCCATATCCTCTTCGTTCTTTGACCAAATTGAGTGTTTTTTGTAGTTTTAAATTGGAAGGATACAAATTTTATTTAAAAAATAAATAAACGAACAATGTGTAAGAAGTCAACTTCCTTCAAAATTTGAAGTGTATGGTGGTAGGCCTATTTACCCTAATTGAAATAAAGTTGTAATTTTGGATTTTGAGATTGAGTTCTTTTGTCATTGTTTTGTTGCATTTGGACTTGAAAGAAATTTTATAAATATATAGTTGATACACCCATAGGTTTTTAGATCAATCAAAAGAGATTTAAAATGAAAAAGATATGGGGTGTGAAATTAGAGAGGGTTTTAAGTTTTTTCTTCAAAACATTTGAAATAAAATACCAATTAAATTGTAACTACAATTTTTATTACATGGTGCTTAGGCTTTCTTAAACTAGGGTTAACCGTTTGAGCTTAATTAATTGTCTAATATCAATTAAAATGCAACTATATTGCACCATAGGTCTACTTGCAAAAAAAATTCAAAACATTTGAAACAAAATATCACAAATCTCCTCTTCCTCCTCTTCATGTTTTCTTCCATATTCTTTTGCTTTTGGTGTTTAGAGGAAATTTGCAATCCCTCAATTTGCATTTCTAATGACATAAAGATCGTTATTGATTTGGTTAAAGAATGAAGAAAATATTGAAATTTTCAATGGTTTTTAGGCTTGTGTTCAATATTGGATGATTCCAGGTACTCAATGTTTAGTTATTAACTAGACTAAAACAACAAGTACCTATAATAATTTATTTATTTAGTCTACCTATTAATTATTGTAGATAATATTAACTAATAGGGAATAATTTTCATAATTAAAATTTATTATTATGAGATTAATAAAATAATATTATTATTATTAACTATTGAAAGATTGCATTAACCATAAAGATTGGGACAAACACATACATTAATTTAATAACATTATTATTTTCAAATGTTAAATTGTATTTAGTTATAAACTAGACTAGTTATATTTTTATAGTTTTTATAATTAATAATAATATTATATGATCATAATTTAAACAAATAAATAGTAGTATTAATTAATTTAACATACATGGTGCCTAAGCTTACCTAAAATAGGGCTAACCATCTAAGGTTAATTACATGTTTAATGTGACACCTAAAGTACATTTAAGGCTAAGCCATGAGGCACTTCGGCTTAACCTAGATAGATCACATGTCTAGACCTTTAGTGCATGCCATGTGTGCAAGTACCTAATATTTTTATTTATTTTTAAATGAGAATTGTTTTTGGATGTATTTAATTATTTTCAATTACTTATAAAATAAAATAATTATATATATATATATATGATTAGAATTTTAACATATTAAATTAATTTGTAGATATTAAATCGGTTTAATCCATCATTAATATTAATCAAATAATTTAATTCATGAATAATTAATTATTTAATAGTTAACTATTAAATAATTAATATTTATTAGTTATTAACCATAATTATGTAGTTGGGGTTATCAAACTTATAAACAAGATGAGGCCGAGTTTTTAATGGCCAACTTTCGACATATGTTGGTGAATGGCAATGAACCATTTGTCTTCCCATCACAAGTCCAACAAGTTTTCTGTTCCGATGATTCTTCCAACCCATGGTGGAAGTTTATATTACATAAGGAGCCAAGGAGCAAGTGTGTGTTCCTAGACACCTATGGGGAGTACATTAGCACAAATGAATATGGAAATGTGTTGGATGCATGAGGGGCAATGCCAAATGCACCAATCATTCCAAATGATGTCGGTGCAATATTCCTCTCTAGGGAGGAGTCATTATTATTCAATGAATTAATGCAACTTAGCCTTGAAAGACAATCCCGAAGAAGAAATTCTAAGATGTAGACAATTGTTTTAATAAGCAAGGAAATGTCAACTTAATGTTCCACAATTTTTAACCACTCCAATACCATGCCCAATGACTTTAGAGGAAAATGTTTGTGTTCTCCCACTTCTAATGTTCTATCACATTTGGACACCATGAAACAAAAAAAATTCCAACAAATTCAGGGTTTTTAGTGGCAAGATGTAATGTAATGAAAATTATTGACTTCAAGATTAAAGGATTTTGAAATTAGTCACAACAAAGTTGTAAAAAAATTGTAATTAAGTTGAACCTAAAATCAAATCAAAGTTGAATTGTAGTGGAAAACATAAACATTATTTCATCCATCAAAAATTTCAACATTCATTCATCCATAAATAAGGCTAACCAAGATAGTGAAGCGATCGACATGATAGAGTTTAACAAATTTTGAAAGTGGATCTCTCCATCATAGTTTGATTATGAATTTATTTACTAAAAATGAAAATTAATGGTCAATTGGTAGTAATGGTCAATGTTGTACACTTACCAACCTAGTCAAAAAGTTGATTAAGTTGAGGTGTGAAGCAAGCCGCATGGATTTTGTTGAAATAAATATAATTATGTAGTCGAAGGCAAGTTGAGTTCGACATGCAGTCAAAAAGTGGTTGGTTAGAAATTGGGTTTTCCCCCCCCCCCTTGAAAACCAAATTTCTTCCTCAAAATCAATCACCTAAAACTACCTATCTTACTCTTTTAATCAAATCATCAATAGGTTATTCACCTATGGTATCAATGTGTTTAGCTAAAAAAACATGTTTAGATCTTGGTGTCTCAACAACATGTGTCTCTTAATACCGTATTTGGAATCTTGAAAACCTTAGAGGCATGATAGTGTAAATCAAAGATACCTCTACACCTACCCCTTTCTAGTATCATTAATGGTATGGGTTGGGAGTAATAGATTTTTCTAGTCCTTCTACTTGAGTACTAATAGTTACAATAGGTACTTCCACATATTCTATGGGCAAATACAAAGTACAAGAAATAATGGCCAACTCTACTCCTTTAATTGGCTTTGGTTCCTTAGTGGTAGTGACAACATGTTCACTCTGAAAACTTGTAGCTACAATTGATGCCTGCACAAGTGAAAACTTATAGGAAATAATATCAGATACCTTAATTGGTTTTCCAATAAGCCAGTCATATGTATAACCATCCAATTGTAACCGATATACAACTAGTTCATTCAAATAAACTTTTTCATTTCCATGAACTATCTCCAAATTGTTTTGGATATGTTCTTTTGTAATTCCTATACCATTTGCCATCATTCCTTCCATTTTGGGTTTTATTCGCCATGTTTGGTTATATACCTTAAGCAAGGCATTATCTATAAACAATTCTTCAAACTCCTTCAACTGGTTATCCATGTAGGTGGTTTGAAAAAAAATTTACTTGGTGATTGACAATATGTCTCCAATTCACCTTTCAATTTTTGGATTTGTACCCAAAGCTCATGGGTGATCATCCATGTCAATGTTGATTTCCGTCAACTATTCCCTCTGTTGAAAACAAGTGTTCTTTAATTCTAAAAAATTCTTTCCCATTGTACACTAATGGATTCCATCTTGCCATAGTCCTTTGTTAACTGGTCAAAGTTAGTTTGTAAGGTCTTTAGGTTGTTAAAATGAACCTAGTTTAACTCATTATACTCTTATTATAAAGTTTCAGCCTTCTTGATTACCCTTTCAACTTCAACACTTTTGGTAGCTAGGTGTTTATTTTTTATCCATAGTTTAAAAAGCTGGGTGTTCATAGTAGCCAAGTCCTTGTCTCTATTATGTAGGGCTTGTTTATGGTTAACTAGTTCCAGGCAACTGGCCTATAGCTGGTTGTTGGTGTCCTTTAATAGGTATTCAACAATATTATATTTGATTTTCAAATAGGTTAAAATGTTTACTATCCAAAGTCAAATCTAAGCAATTAAGGCTATTTGCTCAAACAAAAGTGTAACTTGTTTCAAGCTTTCATGTTGAACATATGTTACTGATGTTTTAAAAAACTATAAACAAATATAGGTTGAATTGGTTCAACAAGTTTAAGTTGAACCGGTTGAACTAATTTATACCTGTTGGTAATAGGTTGTTAGTTTGTTTTATAGGAACAAAAGTTTATTGAATAAGTAAAGGTTTTTAATTTGATATTTGTTCAAAATCAAGTTCATTTTGATATTCCATGAGCTGGTCATTTTCCATCCTTATCGATTCATTGTCATACTATGTAATAACATCCATTTCCATGTCCTCATTGCGTCCCTCCATAATCATGATTTGCTAATGGGCGTGAGGTTTTTTATTCTGTGGTGAATTGGTTGGTTTTAAATTCAACCATTCTTTAGGTGTTGACAACTTAATTTGTATCTTCATTTGGTATGATTATTGAACTGGCCATGGCAATATATTAGCTAAACGCACTAGTCAATGTTCATTAATGAATTGCTCTTTGGTCACAACCTCATGAAAAGGTTTTATAGATTGTTCCTCAACAACCTTTTTTTTTTTTTTTCAAACTGGTTATGGTTTTGGAAAGCCAATAGGTGTATCTTCTTTTGATAATGGAAACTAGTGTCATAAGCAAAATTCTATAATTGGTCCAAAGTAACAAGTTGTTGCCTTCTTATTAAGTGTTACTAACCCTACTATAATCTATTTATGATCATTACTATAAATCACGATTTTTCAAGAGGTTCAAATTGGTTGATTTATCATTTTGACTAATGGACATGTACATTGTGACTAAAGGCCAGGGGTTTGATTGACACATGTATGTGTTGATTGATTAATTTAACTATAATGGTTTATTTGACTAGATACACCTAATCAAATTGTACAACCTTAAGTAGAAATTGCTAATGGTCTTTAGTCAAGTTGAACAATTAATCAAGATGGCCAATGATTTATAATCAAAATGACCAATGGTCTTTAATCAAGTTGAACACTTAGTCAAAATGGCCAATGATCCTTAGTAAAAATGACCAATGGTCTTAGTCAAGTTGAACATTTAATCAAAATTCCCAATAATCTTTAATCAAATTATAAATATGACATGGTCTACTATCCTATGTATCTATTTCCTACCTATTCATCCACCTATTTATTTAATTAATTACTTGCCCATCTATTACCCACCCACCCACCTACTTATTATTTACCTCCAACCTATTTACTTATACTTTATCATCTACCAACCTACATACCTACCTATGTTTTTCACCTTCACACAACCTACCTATTTTCCTACCCACCTACCTACATATTATTTACCTACCTATCCACCCACTACATATTTAATTTTAACCACAAGGTTTAACCACTAAATTTAACCAAAATTTTATCATCAAATTGAAATTAAATTTAACCACTAGAAGTTTAACCATTAGATTTTGGCACCATGTCTAATTTAAATGGAACCATTAAGTTTGGCCAATAGGTATAACTTAAGTATAGCCTAGGTTTAGTTGCTATGTTTAGCCATTAGGTTTATCAATTAAGTTTAGCCACTATGTTTAACCATTAAATTTATTGGCTATGTTTAACCATTATGTTTAGCCATTATTTTAAATCACTAAATTTAGCCATTAAATTTAACCATTATTTTGAATCATAAACTCTAACCATTATTTTGAATCATTAAATCTAACCACTAGGTTTAACCATTATTTGAAGTCATTAAATTTAACCAATAGGTTTAGCCATTACTTTAAGTCATTAAATTTAACCACTAGATTCAACCATTATGTTTAATCATTATTTTGAGTCACTAAGTTTAACCACTAGGTTTAACAATTACATTAAGTCATTAAATTTAGCCACTAAGTTTAGCCATTACATTAAGTCACTAAGTTTAACCATTAGGTTTAGTGATTACATTAAGTCATTAAGTTATTAAGTTTAACCATTAGGTTTAGGCATTATTTTAAGTCATTAAACTTAGCCGCTAGATATAGCCATTAAATTTAACCAATACTTTAAATCATTAAATTTAGCCCATAATTTAAACCAAATCATTAATTTTAGCCATTATGTTTAGCCATTACTTTAAGTTATTAAGTTTAGCCAATATGTTTAACCATTGTTTTAAGCCACTAAATTTAGTCATTGGGTTTAGCCACTAAGTTTAACCATTATTTTAAGTTATTAAGTTTAACCATTATTTTTAATCATTAAATTTAACCATTATGTTTAGCCATTATTTTAAGCCATTAAAATTAACTATTTGGTTTAGTCATTATTTTAAGTCATTGAATTTAACCATTAGGTTTAACCATTAATTTGAGTCCCTGAATTTTGTCACTAGGTTTAACCATTATTTTATATCATTGAATTTAACTAATACGTTAGCAAATACTTTAAGTCACTAAGTTTAGCCAGTAGGTTTAGCCAATCCTTTAATGCACTAAGTTAAGCCATTGTTTCTAGCCATTATTTTAAATCATTAAATTTAACCAATAAGTTTAACCATCTTTAAATCATTGAATTTAACTATTAGGTTTAATTAATTACTTTAAATCATTGAGTTTAACCACTAGGCTTAACCATTATTTTAAACCACTGAGTTTAACCAATAATTTAAGCCACTAAATTTAGCCATTACTTTAAACCATTGAGTTTAACCACTAGGTTTAACCATTATTTTAAATCATTAAGTTTAGGCATTAGGTTTAACCATTACTTTAAGTCATTGAGTTTAGCCCCTAATTTTAACCATTATTTTAAATCACTAAATTTAACCCCTAATTTTAACCTTTACTTTAAATCACTATGTTTAGCCCCTAATTTCAACCATTATTTTAAACCATTGAGTTTAATCATTAGGATTAACCATTATTTTAAGTCATTAAATTTAGCCATTAAGTTTAGCCAATAGTTTAAATCATTAAGTTTAGCCATTAGGTTTAACCATTATTTTAAATCATTAAGTTTAACCAATAGTTTAAATCATTGAGTTTAGCCATTATGTTTATCCATTATTTTAAATCATTAAGTTTAGCCATTAGTTGTCACCTAGGTTTAACCACTATGTTTAATGATGTGAATTGAACATGTGAAATTAAAAAGTTGAAAAAAGTTGAATTCTTTTGATGGTGTAGTCCATTGGTAAGGACTTGGTTTATCATTGGGAAGGTTTGGGGTTCAATTCCTTATACTTACAACCTATGTGCATGTTGAGAAGGCTAGGGTAGGTAGGTTAGAGTAAGGTAGTTAGGTTAAGTTAGGTAGGTAGGTTAGGTACACTAGCAACTACCTACCTAAATGCCTTTTTTTGACCTACTTAAACCTATTTACTACCTACTTAACTACTTATTGATTTAAAAAATAACAATCCAAAAAATGATTTTAATTTAGGTGTAAAATTGACCCAATCAAATGGTCCACTATCCACGTATCAAATAGTTAGTCATTTTGTCGGTCACTTCACCAATCAAAATGACCAAGTCCAATTTGATTGCCTAATCATGTTGGACATGTACAAAATGACTTGTCCAAATTCAGAGGGTGGTTTTTTTTTTATGCTTATCACTTAAAAATATTTTTGGCTAGAAAACCCAATCGAAAAAACCATGTATTGTAGTAGTGAGTTGCTCCTTTACCATGTTAGTTTTATTGACATTTGTGTCAACATAATGGAACACTAATTGATTTTCCCTTTGTTTGCCAAATTAAGAGTAATGGTAAAGCGGTTATTGAAATAAGCTAACCTTTCCCATTGGTAAATGATTTGCAAAATTGTTACAAACTTGGTGTGGTATTCCTCCTTCATCCGGATGATGCTCCATTGTTCTTTGTTGATAAACGCATCTTGTCCAACTATGTTTTTAAAAGAAACTTGGGCCTTTTTGACCAATGCATTTGTTACATCAATCATTCTTTCAACACAATTACCAAATTGTTGAATGATCAGTGCTTGGTCAATGGTGATCTTCTCACCACAAACAAGTGTTGTAATGTGTCCATCCTTTGTGGACTCTTAGGTGTGCAAGAATTCTTCCAATAGGTTTGGTCGTGGAACTGTCTAGTGAACAACAAACAAGCCACCCAAATTGGCTCAATTTGCCCATTATCACTCTCTAGATCCCATCCAAATCCACTATAACATTTTCTAAATTTCTTTTGCTTTAGCATGTGTTTGCTTCCAAATCACTTTGGTAGGTGAACTATCCTCCTCCACTTCTTCCTTTCCCTTGCATGTTCATTTGCCCTTTAGCAATAATTTGATTGTCAAATATATATTTGTGGCAATGCAAATGTCACTCCTATGTTCAAGCACATTTTGAGTTGTTGTCACTACTTTGTAAACACTTGCAAATTACAACTCGTCATCATGACCACTCATCGAAAACCAAAATTGCCATGTCACCTCCACCTCACATAAAATTTTAACCACCTATGTTATTTCATACTTGAGATGTGTAGCCACATTAGCAACCAAGAATACTTGAAAAAAAATCCCCTGATCTCCATGTCAAATATGACACCAATTAGGACAATGTGCATTCAACACTTTAAATCTTATTTGATGCATGAACTCACCTTGATTGCAAATGTGTATGTTGAGGGAACACTTAATTCATTTAACATCATCAATTTCCTTTTCATATTCATTCAACATGTTTTAAGAAAATGTCAATGAAACATGTGGAATGAAAACCACCCTTTTTGTGTACATATTCAATTTCTTTGTTCTATCTAGTCATTTTGACATGCATTTTCGTAGGCACAATAAAACAAGCAACCCATGTACTGACTTAAAACTCTACATTGGATGCTCTCAATATTAGTTTTAATGTGAATCGAAGATTAATAAAGGCACTTGAAATGTGAATTGACGATCAAAAACCGATTATGCTTTGAAATTGGCTCAAAAAAATCAATTACCACCTAACATAATGACGATTCACCTTACCAAGCCAGCTGCCATACAAATAATAAGAGGTGTGTCACACTATGGCCTTGCCATTTACATTAAAAAGTATCTTAAGGCAAAAGAAGAAGGATGAAAATTCATATATTTCACCATGCCAAAATATACTTAAAAA
>Ga0116230_10008696_pt1 | contig 10004 bp, 9 predicted proteins | sample S1TSphfallax_3_FD_88678 | JGI IMG/M metagenome (GOLD analysis project Ga0116230, IMG submission 88678) | Host-associated microbial communities from peat moss isolated from Minnesota, USA - S1T2_Fd - Sphagnum fallax MG | ecosystem: Host-associated > Plants > Peat moss > Unclassified | place: USA...
AAACCCAGAAAACAAGGTGTGTAGGGCACACTAAACAGCACACTAAACAGATTCACAGGCGGAAATGTACATATATTTGTAAACTGTATTGGAAGTTGAATGAGAAGCCTAGGGTTTTCTATCATCCCAAGGGATGTTTTCCACTTGTCATTTGAGTTCAGAGAACTGTTGAGATGTTTGTGTGCTCACTTCCATCTGAAGTAAGGATTCATTTTCCATTTTTCTTCAGGAATTTGATTGTGGAGAACCATGGTGTCACTAGAGAGGACCTAGCAAGCTTCATAATCTAGGCTGGCCATCAGCAAACTGTTGTGAACTTGCTAATGACGACTATACAACTAGATATGTAATAGGAATTTCAGAAAAAAAGAAGAAGGTAGTGTCAACACCATGATTGGAATGGCTACTCCATGACACATCTGTTTTGGATCGTCATTTCTTCAAGTTCCTCAAGTACTTCTGTTAATTATCTTTATTAAACGGTTGGTTTTCTGTCTGGTTCTCAAGCGGTTATGAATTAGATGCAAGATTTTCTCTTTAAGATCTAGGCTGCAAATATGAAAGTTGTAACTGATGAGCATTCTGAAGTACTTTTGATTGTGAAACCAATGACCTTGATGAGATAACTGTTGTTCCTTCTGTTTCTATATGGTATTTCTGTTTTATGGAACCACTTTTGCATATTGATACTCAAATGTAAAGTATAAATGCAAATGTGAGTAGTAGATCCCATTAAGGTAATTGTCCTATCACAACAATGGAAATCAAAGAGAAAAATATTGCTTTATGTGGGAAAAACTATACTGCCACTTTAAGTTGAAGATTTGCAATACTCCTTTCAACACATCACAATTGGACTTTGGAGCCAGATGTTCTCAAATTTAGACATGTTTTGTTTCCATTTGAATGAAAACATTCTATTAAATAACAAGGGTCAAATTTTGTATTGAACATTGCAAAAACAAGGGCTTGAAGTTGTCATTGGCAACAAGATTTTGGGGAATTCTAACATGAAGAACCATCTTCTCACACAAACTAAGAACTATCTGGAATCTTGATTTATGAGTTAAAGATTTAAATTTCATGGGTTTTAAACTATAGCTGACAAAAGAAGGATTGAAATGGCAATAGTCAAAACATGTGCAAAGATTCAACCCCAGGTTCACCATTGCAGAAAATATTTGAATGAGGCAATTTGGATGGTGAGACTATAATCGTTGTGTGTTTTCATCCATTAATGTCTTATTTTCATTCATAAAAATAACTTTCATCCATCATTGTTTGGTTTATTGTTTTAGATTTCTTCTAATGAATTTCATTTTTTGTCCAAAATGAATGAAATTTATCTATCACATTCCATTTTCATTTATGAGTAATATTTAGGAAGTTGCTTATGCAGGTTCCATGGGATGATGAGTTTTATATGGATTTAACTTTGATCATCCTTGTGTTCATGTTTTTCCATGTTATTTATAACCTCTTTTCACTTGGTATACTCCGTGATCAGGTTCATCTTGATGTGGTTATTTATTTTTGGGTTTAAGTTTAGACCTATTTTGTTGAAATTCATAATATTTTTGTGTTTGTGACATGTTTGATTAATGTAACATTTGGCAATTATTCCATGAAATCGTAAAGTCCAATTTAACATTGCATTCTTTCATGAAAATGAATGTTCATAGATTTGGTGATTGTAAGCAATCAAATTGCAGCTAATTTTGGATCATTAGTTTGCAAGAATAATCACAGCCCTCCATTTCTGTAAACTTGGGACTTGAAATATGATAAACTTTTATTGTGCATAATAAGTAAACAGAATGATCTTCAACCAATTGTGGATGTTTCAAGCTTGCAAATGAGGAGGCAAATCTGCTGAAAGAGTTCGGACTTGAATTTGAATAGTTAAAATTTACATTGATTAATGAGTAATAGGTTTTGTTTGATTTCTTTTTACTTATTTGGTTCATAACATATTCACGATCAATATTCATATACCTGTAAGTTTGAATCAGTTTGGTATATGTACATAGGGTTTTGAGGTCTTCAATATGTTGTACATGGCATTGATGAAGCAAAGGTTTTGTGGCCTTGATTATACAGTGTTATGGTGCTAAACAAATATATAAACATCGGCAGATATGAAGATTAATTTGACAATTCATAATCATGTTGGTACAAATGTAAATCTGTAGTCTCTGGCAAAGTTGCGGCAATTTGAGACTTTGGTTATGTTGAATATGTGATACAATTGACACAGACTACAATGTAGATGTGAATGAATTCTAATTTCTATGACTAAATAGAACAACAAATTTGATCTCAATGTTTCATTCCTTCACATTACGACTAGCATACCCTCAATATGACCCCAAGGTATCAGAACAGTGAATATATTACCCTTCCCTATCAGGTAACCAATCCATGGTTTGCTCCTTTCAACCCCAAGGTCCTCACTGTGGATCAGTGGGTTGACCAGTGCAATTGTAAAACCAAACATACCTGGAACCCATTTCCATTTGCAAGTTGGTGATGTAATTTTGCTGCTAGGATGTTACATCACACTCTCTCCAAAAATCTATTTCCTTTCTTCCTTGCTGCAACTGCATAACATAAACTTTCTTTCTCAATGCAACTGTGTACATTTCATAATTCTCTCCAATTTTCTTTTCAATGCTGCAACTGCATAAGATGGCATGTTGTCTAAAGTGTAGATAACTATTAGGTATCTACACAAGCTACAGAGTACACACATAGTTCACTCAAAATTAGACAAAGTGCCAGATGTTCTAACATGTACAGATTAAGAATCCATGAACAAAATTGTCACCAAGAAAATCAATTTCAGCATTACCAGCAGCATATGGATATCACTGGGGAGATTTTAGCAACAGATCTGAGAAACACAAAAAGCTGGTGAGAGTGTTTCATCAGTATACTCAATTGCCACTCTGTTGAGAGAAACTAAGTATTCCTGCTCATCCACGGTGTGATATGCCTCACATAAGCAATGAAGCCAAACTGCTTCAGTTGAGCTACTCTATCCAACATATTTGAAATGATGCAGATCATTTGTAAGCTACTTACATCCAAAATTACTTGTTTGAAATTAAGCCAACTGCTCAACCCAGTTAGTTATGTCAAATACCCAAGTTTCACACTCTGAAGAAAGTTTGTGAGATAGACACTTGGTCAGTCCTTGTCAACAACCTCTGCCTCAACATCAACAATAGCACCAGGTGACTCTGCAGCACAGAGTAACAACAGGATATTAACTTGAGAGACTGGCTTCAACACAGAATTAGAACATCCTATATGATAAACAGGACTATTGTGAAGTAATTGAAACTAAGCCAGCATGTAAGCCCATTCCTTGTCATGAGACACTCAGAATGTAACTGAAATAGGTGAATCTGGAGCCTCAACATGCTACTATGCATCATGTTTCCATCCACATTAGACAACGAACAATGCTATTCACCATCTCTACCTTCTCCCCCTCAAAATCCCATGTTGGTGAGAACAGTTTAGTGGTAGGAGATCATATCATTTTGCACCCAAAATTGAGATCTTAATGCATGTATACCACCTAACACTGATTACAATGACATACTTAAGAGCATAGGTGAGAAAGGGAATGTTACCTGCAGAAGCTTCAGGAGCTGTTGATTTGCGCTGCCCAAAACCTCCAAAAGGACTTTGAAAGCCTGCAGACTGGCGTGCAGAGAATTGAGGGCCATCTCTCACGAACTCCTTGCCCTCCACTGTAATAAGAAAACATAATAACCCTCCAACATTGAGCTAATTCTTACAAATCTTCAATCTCTTGTGAAGATAAAACTAAAGCCAGCATATCCTGTTGTTTCAGCAGTGGGTACCAATGCACAAAAGCTTTCAAAAATACAAAGGTTAAATGATTTAGCAGTAAAGGGAAGGTGTAGAAATACATTTGAAAGGTTGGCTGCAATAGGGGCAAAACTGCTGCTCATCCTTCACTGTAAATCTGAACCCCGTGCCCAGCATATGCAAAGTCACTTCAGATGTTCATGAAGCAGATCAACACTACCTACTTCAACAGAATCAAAATGAATGCTTAGCTGCTCAAAATAACAGAGACCACCACAATCTGGAATAACTATGCCAGGACAAAAAAATAAATTCTCTTGATCTTGCTCTGAAGAGCTCCAACAAAGTGAATGTCAAAGTCATTCATCTAATGAAGGAGCTTTTTGCATCATAATGCCCACCTCTGTGTCTAGATTCTGTCTATAGATGCCAAGAGGACAGTTTGACCAATCAAGGATGGAAGGAAACTTACTCTAATACTTGAAATGCATTCCCACAGTTTGGGCACTGCCAATACAGAACCAACACATCCTAAAGTCAATATAGAACATATGACAGGGCTCAAAGAATACATCTTTGCAATGATGAAACTTGCAAGTTAGATCATTGAAAAATAATGTGGCAGAACCACTGTGGTTTGTCCACAAATGTCAGTGATTTTGTTTAGCATCTTCATAACCCTAATATTGTCAACTACAAGTGACCATCAAGTTGGACTTAGGACCTGAGGCAATAGCAAATGCTTAGGTTGGAGATGGAACTCACAGAGCCACTGACAATCTCACGGTCAGCAAACCAAAGGAATGCCACAATGCTCACAATGGGCACAAGTATCACCAACAGCTGCTCCCCCACCCACACCAAACACCCATCTACATTAGTGTGGTATCAAAATTCAGCTTCACATTATACACTCTTCGGTCTTTGAGTGCATCGGTGACTGCATCTTCAAAGTATGTCACTATAAGAACCCTAATCATGTTCTGGTAAGCTATTTAATCCCTTCCAAAATCCAAAGATGGACCTCTTGTGATACTCTTTAAGTACTTGCAACACTGGCAGTTTGGGAGGTGTTTTACAATAATCGACCTTCAGGTATATGCTCTACTTGCAAGTCACCAATGACAAAATGGCTAGGGCTTCTCCCACTATTGACAAGAGCCAAACCAAAGGTTTCAAGAGTTTAAGCTCCTCATCCACCCCCAGCGGAAAACCTCATTACGTACTTCGAAGGTATGAGTAAGGAAGCTTCTGTAGTCTGAAGAAGGGTTTCACAAAACCTGTCCTTCAAGTTTGCATTGCCCAATTGCTGGAAGCCTGTGGAAAAGAGGGAGAAGACTCTCACCCACAGAGAGATGAATGCATCGAAAACCCAGCCAAGTTTCCCAGTTACAGTCAAGTATGTCAATCCGCCCGCGAGCGCAAGATTAAAGACCACACGGCCTATGCCGTTGTTGTCTCCGTTGGGCCCTCGTCCTCCTCCACCGCCAGGGTCCAATCTCACATATGCCCGAATCTTGCCCGCATGTCTTTTGCGCCCGCCACCTTCTTCTCTCCGAGTACTTTGCAACCTTCCAGAAAAGTTAGAGCAGCAGAAACTACTTTGTAGAATCACTCCACCACCACAACTTTCTTCAAAAACCTGCGTCGGCAGCGAACTCCATGCGTAGTAGGAACATCCACTACTGTGTCTTGCACTTCTCCAACTTGATCTGGATGGAACTTGACATAATAATGCGCGGGAACCACAAGTCGACCAATTTCGAGCAAATTCCTTTGTCAAATTTCTTAATGAGGTTTGCAAAGAGCGAGAGATTGTACAGACAGGCTTTCCCGAAGACGTCCACAAACAGCAGATTTGCGAACATGAAGTGGATTGAAAACTTGGTTGAATTTTAGCCGTTGTAGGAATTCGTCCTCCGCTGCTGCTTAACATAGGCGAAGGGGCAGCAACACTTGAACACGTTGTTGCCATTACCACCCTGCTCAAAGACTCACTACCCTAAACTCAATTTTCTCTACACAAGCTCGCAGCTATACCCTTTGTGAAACCTGCCCTCAAGTAGCAGAAACATTTCAAGAGTTGCTGCTAATCTTCCTTTCCGAGTACAAGTTTTCGTGAAATCTCCTGAAGCATCAAAAAAGTCCTCAAGAAAAAGCCTTTTTTATTGAATCGTCACAACTTCCATCCTCTTCAGTGGCAGCAGTTTCCAATGAAACTAGGACACTGCAATAAGGAGAAGAAGAAACATGCCAAGCTTTGTCTAATTTGCCCCACTCCCGTGCGATTTACAATGTGCCGTGATACAACATTCTTTCTATAAGACCATTCTGTGCACTGCGCTTTAGAAGAAAAGAAAGACAAAATTCCAACAATTTACTTACACTCGTGTGGCTCCTGACCTCACCGCACGTACTACCAAATCCTGGAAACGACTCCTGCAAGGGAGGTCCGAATGCGTGCGCATAGTGCAAAGGAAATTACACAAGGGTATTCTATTGGAAACATATGGTGTAACGATTTCAGCTCGTGAACTTCACCTTCGAATTTCAAGACCACGGACACACACAACCAGATAGAATACACAAACACGAATAACACAAAATTTCTAGTTTCCAAAAAAAAGAAGTGAATCCAACAACAACAGAAGACGCAACGGACCACCTGCCTTTCTCACGATTCTCTCAGGATGGCTACAACAAACAGAAGTAGAAACTGAAGCGGAACTCAACAATCAGCCCCACTTCTGCTGCAAATAACCGCAACGAAAATGGACATGACATTCCTGCTCTCTCTTTTATGGGTAGTGGTGAGAGAAGAGCCAGTTGCAGCGCACCAGGGCTAGAGTGGCAAGGGAAGGGACAGCAATCTAGTAGGAGAGAGAGAAAGAGATTGGGACGGCCCCACTTGGAAAAGGTTATCCAAGGATCGACCGTGCTCCTTTGCTCTCTCTCCACCTGCCACCTCAGGCTCTTCACCACATTGGTGAGTTCTCCTACAGGGATGCTCGGTGTGTGAACAAGTAGCTAGTCACAGATCACGTTTCCGCCCTAGGAAGTACAAATGGCGGTCTGTGAATGAGCAAGCAGCTGCCTTGTCACATAATAATACTGAAAGGTTTTTTTTCTTTGCTGAGGCGAAGACGAAGAAGAAGATGTTGAGAGCGACAGGACACCGAGTTGCACGGCACTTGTTGCAACAACGCCGCCATCGTGGCCAGGATGCGCGGCGATCAAGACCTCTTGTGCGGCGAGCAAAACGGGAAGCGACGGTGGCGCCGCGTGCAGTGAAAATCTCAGATGGTCAAGAGTTTTGGGATTCTCCAAACATCAAAATGGCTGTAGGCGTGGTGGCAGTCATTGTGGTTGCCAAGCTCACAATGCTGGTTCTTTTTTCCTCCTTGACTCTTTCTTTTTTCTCTCTCTCACTTATCGCCAACACCAGAACGCGATTGTGGCATCCTTTTGCGAAATACTCTCTGGCAAAGAGAAGTGAGTAACTGATGCTAATAAGACGATTCATTCTTTTGCTTAGGATGCCGGTGTGAGCTCCAGTCTTCTTCCCCTCGATCCGTCAATCCAGTCTTTTCCAGGGATTAGGTTTTGTAGTTGTGCATCTCTTGGAATCATCTGACTCTCTGCCGGTCTCACGTGAGAAGTTCCTGTTCTCTCATTTTCGCTCTGAAGTCTTTCTGGTTGGTGTATTGAAATCATAATGTAAGAGGGGTTTTTGTGGACAGTATGATGAATCACAAGAGCCTGAGCGATTGGAGCGTCAGGCGAAGGAATTTGCTGAAGCCCAAGCCAACTTGAAACCCTTGACAAAGGAGCAGTGGGAAGAGATTCAAGAGCTTCGTCCTCGCACCCCATTTGAATCCAGACTTGCCCGCAACCATGCGCGAATTCGGACTGGGGAACCTTTGAGCCTTGTAAATTTTCTGTACCTTTGTCCCCTCTTCTACCCTCTTCTGCTGCATCTTTCCTTTTTGACCTACTTCTTGGAATATTTTTCTTCTTTAGTATCTGAGTATTGTTCAGGTTGAAATCATGTTGCAACCCCCTCTGCAGCTACACAATTGCTTACCTGAGATATGCTCCGTCAAGCTGATCCATGGGATGGGACAATCAGAATAAGACCACCCACCTTGTGTTTCAGAGAGTTGAAAGTAATATTGGGTGCACTTCATGTTGTTTGATGAAGAGATGTCTTGAGGCATATATTAGATAGATTGATGGGCACCAAAGAAGAAGCTCAAATCAAATATGCTGTGGGCTGGGACTATAACCACCTCACCTCTCAAATGTGATTGATTTTGGGACCTGTTGTATAGTTATGAATACTCTACTCTTGATTTCTTTTTTCTTTCAAAGTGAGCTTGTTCTCTGTGCTATGATCATGATTGATAAGGGGATAAGATCATTTTGTTTCATATGCAGGAGGATATCAAGGACTGGGCCATTGATGTTCTCACAGATGCAATGGCACGGAAGGAGGACAATCTTCGACAATGATGTAGGAAAGTAGTGAACAGCAACAGTGATCCCTCTAATCAATTAGAAAAGCTTTGTGCTTCTACCACATGGTATTTTTGCTCAAGTTTGCACAAGCTTTTTGAAGAAAAATAATGCTTTGAAGTTGTTTATTCTGAGATAGCACATTCCTGGTACAGGGACTAGAAATCTTCAGAGGAAGACGTGTTTCTGAGAGTTCACTTTGGGGGGGGGTGAGGTCGCAAACGGAATCAGTACATACCAGAGTTCCTCCACATACATGTTAGTAGAGTGTGTGACCACAGATTCCACTCAAGAGGAAGCCTATTTGCAATAAGGTTACTGACTGTCTTAGTCTCTCTTTGAGTTGGAATGATTGATGATGGCAAGCACCTCCAGAGAGAGATCCAAAATAATTCTTAGTTGTGAAATTTCATACAATTACACATGTTTGGACATTGGTACATGTGTCTTGTAGCATTCAGAAGTGGCAATTCAATCACTACCTTGATGATTCTGAGGATGGTCTTTGATTTTATCCATGCCCCTTGCCATGAAGAGTACCTGGTTCAGCATGCAGGTGTCTTCATCAGGGAGTCAGTAGGTCATGACGAACCTGGAGCAACAAAAGACATTGCAGAAAACAAGTGAACAAGAGCATACAAGTGAAGAATATTTGCAGATCAGACAAGAAGAGAAGAGAAGATGATGGAGAGATTGAGAAGGTGGAGCCAAGTAGCTTGATCCTTGGCCGCACAGGCTAGGTGATCAGCCACTGATCCACAAAACCTAATTAGCAAGTAGCTAATTAGTGATGGAGCTTGACAGATTTTTGCACAACTGAGGCATTTGCAGGTTTTACACTGAAGAGTTGTTTGTCACAGTCTGGAAGAACTCTCTGCATGACATTGCAAATTGGCACAAATTTTGTTTTGATCTTGTGCATGCTGTGTTGTAGCCGGAAATAATATTCTGCTCCATGTCTGTGGGCACTACTTTGTGTTGTGACTTCACTCAATGGTGGAGGGCCCCAATGTTCACTGTGTTGCTGTGACACATTTTCATATCCTTCAGGGCCAGGTAAACTTTCATCTGGCTCTCTGGATCTCTGTCTGTTCAAGGTTTGTGTCTGTTTTTGGCTTAGAACAGAGAGGATGGTGTTTCCAGAACACTGTTGAACAGAAAGTATTGAATGCAGAGTTTGTTGTATGCTGTATGGTGGGGAATTGTTGATTGATAGAAGTGTAGGACAAGAGGTTGTGAAGGTGGGGAAAAGAGGTTTTGGCCACTAGGAACAGCTGGGATTGCAGAGAAGAGAGGAGGTTTGTGTGGTTTCTTGCTGATGATGGAGATGTGGAAGTGGGTGGTCACTGAGATTTCTGAGTGTGGGGATATTGGGACATTGGGTTCAGCAAATTTGAAGCTGTTACAAGCATCAGAAGCCTTGGATAAGGTTGGGGAAGGATGAAGCAAATAGTGAGTATAAACTCAATTGCCTGGTCTTTCAAGCAACCTCACCAAGTGGACGATTTGTGGATGGTGCAGCTGCTGTCCATGGACATGTGCTTTCACACATTGAAGCTCATGGGAAACACATCTTCTATATAAGTTTGTTCTTGTCTTGTGCATGGCTTGAATGTGTGAGAAGTTCTAAGGCTGACACCTCTGCT
>Ga0116230_10008697_pt1 | contig 10001 bp, 9 predicted proteins | sample S1TSphfallax_3_FD_88678 | JGI IMG/M metagenome (GOLD analysis project Ga0116230, IMG submission 88678) | Host-associated microbial communities from peat moss isolated from Minnesota, USA - S1T2_Fd - Sphagnum fallax MG | ecosystem: Host-associated > Plants > Peat moss > Unclassified | place: USA...
AATCAAATCAAAAGTCCGCTTATTGATAAAGAAAATAATGATTTAAAGACCGAAGAAGAAAGCGAGGTTGTCTTGATTGAAAAATCCTTAGAGGATACATTAAAAGATTCAGAAAAAGATTCAAAAAAAATTGAAAATTTCGATTCGATTAATGTCGTTACACCAATAAGGACTAGTGAAAATGATCCAATAAATGATTTCAAAAAAAAATCTATAGAAGAAAGCTTTGAAAGTTTTAATCAAAAAAATAAAGAGTTTGATCTGACAAATTCGCCCTATGTTAATTATAAATTTGATTTTTTTGATACTATCGATCAACCACCAGGGTTGGACTCTGTTGTTTTTAAAATGGCTTATGATAATCAAGAAAATCAACCGATACAAGCAATTTGTTTGCCACCTTTTGTTGAAGCGACACAAAAAAAGATTACCAATTCATTAAAAAAACATTTTAAGTGCATACAAAGGATTATTAAGATGAAAGACAAGAATAATTTTTTTAATTTTTTAAATACAAAGGATCAAGCTTCTTTGTTGTATCGTTTTTATTATAGTGTTCGCTCGTGCAATGGTGTTCAAGATTTAAATATAAAAGATCAAAATTATTCTTGTATGGCGCATGCATTATTGAGAATGTGCAGCAATTTTGATAAGGATTTAAATTTTAGAAATCAATATTTAAAATCATTAATCGACATTCAACCTTGTGTTGTTAAATATTTGGGTAAGGATAATGACTTCCTTTCTCATCCTGCTCGTTTATAAAATAATATTTATTTTGATAAGGTTTTTATTTTTATAAGAATGGATTTAAAGTCTGTTTTTTTACCAAAAAATCCTTTTTTAGGACAGATAATTGCATGAAAGCCGCATTCTTCTGCTGATATAACATTGATAAGTTGATCATCAATAAACAATGTTTCTGAAGGAATTAAATCAAAGGTGGTAAGTAGTTTTTGATATATTTCTTTATTAGGTTTATTGATATGGCATTCTCCTGAAATTATTATTCCATCAAACAAAGCAAAAAAATTTTGATATTTTTCTTGTATTATTTTAAATGAGTCAGGTGCCCAATTTGAAAGAATATATATTTTGTATCCCATTTTTTTTAATAGTGTAATAATTGTTTGCGCATGGGGATCTAAATATTGTGCTTCAGAAAATAATTTTGGATTAAAAATGAGTTGAACAAGTCGGTATAATATTTTTTTTTCAACGGGTTTCAGGTTTTGATTATTGATAAGATAGCCTTTAAAGGTGTTGATAATTTTTTTTCCGGATATCATTCCTTTGAGCCATAGATCCATGATATATGGAAGAGTATTGCCTTCTTCATCTTGAGTTTCTATTGGAAAAGTATCATATGGTTTTGGAAAGGCTTCATCAAGCCTATTAAACAAATTTTTTTTTATCTGAAGTGGATTTTTCAAACACAAAAGAGCATAAAAGATGATTGATATATAGCCCATATTCTTGATTTGAAATGATCGTTTATTAAAAAACAGCACACCATTTAAATCAAAGACAATTGATTTTACTTGTCCATAGGTTAATGATAGAATAAATAAAGGTATTATAAATAATCTTTTCATTTGATTCATTACAGGGCTCAGCTTTATTTTTGACAAATGTGATTATAATAATAGTATCATTTTTTTAAAAATTTAGCAAATGGTTCATTTTTTATGAAAGCGTTGTACGACAATCATCTTCTTTTGCATTACAAGCAGCCATCTAATGCGATTCCGCTTACTGAGTTTACCGTCAAAACAGTTTTGACTAATCATTTATGTGGCGATCATGTAGAAGTGAGGATATTGCTTCTTAATAATTATATTGAGGCAGTGAGTATTCAAGCTTCAGGGTGTGTTATTAGTGTTGGGGCAGGTTCAATTTTTTCACAATATGTGCATAAAAAAAGTTTAATAGAGTTACAAGCGGTTGATTCGGCCCTTGTTGATACTCTAATCGGCATTAAGCTTGGACCTGTTCGGATTAAATGTGCACTCTTGTCTTTTGATGCAATTCTGCAAGCATTAGAATCAGAAAATCGTAAATAAAAAGACATGTAAGAAGATGCTTGATCGTTTAAAGCTGATAAAAAAAATTTCACTTTTGAAAATTAGTTTCGATCAACATCGTTTTCAATCGATACAGTACGCACAAAAATTATGGAATGAAATGCTTCAAAAAGATGATTTTTTAGAAAAAAATCAATTTTGGTTTGGTTCTCTGAATAAAATATATCCTGCTCAGCCATATACTGGTTCTTATATTGGACTTTCAATTGATGGCTCACAGATCTATCCTGATAGGCATTCTGGCTGTGATTATTTTTTGATTAATATTGGTGGTATTGGTATTCGATATGATTTTTTATATTCTGAAGATTCAATTGTTTTTTTTCAAGAGCCCTATGTTTTTTCCTTATTTAATGCTGATTTTATTTCGGTTGATTGGGTTAATGCGCAGCGTTATGGGTATGAATTGGATACTTTGATCAAAGAAAGTATTCAATTACGTGATTTTTCAGAAACAATTTTATCAGTCCTTGATGGATCTTTGATCTTTTGGCATTTAGATGGTCTATTAGAAAAAAATACCTTTATTAAATCCTATAACAACTCTTTGATTGCGGCATATGAAAGTAATATTCCAGTGGTTGGGTACATTAGCAGACCAAAAAATAAAAATATTATTGATCTTATTAAACTTTTTTTGAGGTACTATGAAATTAAGCAAAATGGGTCATTTCAAGAGTCTTTGGCGCATGGTATTAATGATATTCATATCATGCAGCATTTTTTACCTTTAAACCATAGATCAACCGTATTTTTTTATCGAAATAATATCCTGACCAATGATTCTTGTGAGGATATTATTCCCTGTTTTTTTTATTACAATGTTGGTTTTGAAATTGTTCGCGTAGAAATTCCCTTTTGGGTTGGTAAAGACAATGACCTTGTTTCAAAAATCGCATCATTGGTGCTTGATCAAGTAATCAAAGGTAATGGTTATCCAACCATTCTTACGGAAGCACATCATCAAGCAGTGGTAAAAAAACAGGATAGAGAGTTTTTTTACCATCTTATTGAAAAGGAATCAAAGGGCGTTTTTTCAAAAAAAAATCCTCTTTCTCAAAAACAAGAGAAAAAAAATAAGATGTATTATTAATAATGTTATCCTAAAAATCTTTTAAAAAAGCCTCCAATCCCACTTGATGCTTGAGGATTGTTCCCAATAAGTTCAGAATACTGTGTGAGGAGTTCTTTTTCTTGAGTGTTGATTTTTTTAGGGATATGACATTGTGTAATGACGATAAGATTTCCATAAATCGATGATTTTAATTTTTTAAATCCTTGTCCAACAACGAGAATTCTTTCTCCAACAGGACATCCTTTTGGGACTTTAATGGTATGAATTTTTTTATCAATGCCTTCGATGTCGATATGACAACCAAGTACCAGTTGTGGATATGTTAAGGTAATCGTAGAAATAAGATCGTCACCTTCTCTGACAAAATTTGGATCTGGTTTGATACGAATCGTTAAGAAAAGATCGCCTGCTTGGCCACTAAAAAGGCCAGCATCACCTTTTTGATTGATTCTTAGTTCAGCACCATCAAAAATACCTTGAGGAATTGATACACTAAATTTATCAAATTGTTGAATACGTGATTGTCCTTTGCATGATGTACATGGCGTTGGAATGGTAAAACCATTACCAGAACAATGAGAGCAGCTTTGTTGATAAACAAAAAAACCTTGTTGATATTGGACCTTGCCGTTACCTTTGCATTCATCGCAGGTGTGATATTTGGTGCCTTCCTGTGTGCCTGCTCCTTTGCAACTATCACAACTGAAAAAGTGGTAATAGCTGATTTCATATTTTATACCCAGATAGGCATCAAGTAGGGATATGTCAATTTCTTTTGCCAAGTTGTTGCCCTTGATTGGCTCTGGTCCCTTTGTTCGCTTTGTTTTGCTGTGATTTGAGTGACCACCAAACATTGATCCGAAAATATCTCCAAAGTTTTCAAAGATATCTTCCATGCGTGTCCCCTGACCATAACCACCGCTATTTTGAAATTGAGAAAAGTCAGAATGTCCAAATTGATCATATTGTGAGCGTTTTTGAGGATCAGATAAAACTTCATAGGCTTCAGCGGCCGCCTTAAATTTTTCTTCAGCGTCTTTGTTATTTGGATTGCGATCGGGATGATATTTCAATGCTAACTTTCGATAGGCCGCTTTAATATCTTCAGGAGTTGCGTTTTTTTCAACGCCAAGTATTTCGTAGAAATCTTTTTTTTGCATGATTTTTATGGCTTTATATAACTTTTTTATAATTTTATCATATTTTTTAATGATCTCCAGTAATGAATACTCTTTTATTAAAAATTTTATAGTAGGCTAATTTTTCTTGATATTTTTATTCAATTTGAAATAAATTATTAGATAGTTGCTACAATGTTTCTAAATAAGGGAGTTTGCGATGCAGTATTATCAAAAATTAATAGCTTTTATGGCTATTCTAGGCTTTTTTGAATTAAATCCAGCCGTATTTAAAATTATTAATAAAACTGCAACCCCTAAAATCAATCAAAATGGTGTTTCTATTAGAGTGCAACCTCTTTGGAATGGAAGTAATGAAGGCTTTATTGAATTAAAGCCAGGCGATGAAACGAGTCAATATGATACTGGTATTAATAATCTTACAGGAATTATTTATGAAGAAGTCCTACCACAAAATGATGAAAATAAGCAGCATGCTATATTTTGTGTTCGTCGATATAAGGTAGATTTTAACATTAATGCCTTGGCTCTTGGTGGCACGATTAATATTCAATCGGGTGCTGATATTTCATATTCCTTTGATACCCTTGGCGTAAGTGGGATTGTTAAAGCGCAAGCATATAATTAGTAACTCGATAATAGAGTATTATGAAAAATATGAAAAAAAAAATTTTATTGTTATTAATTATACACCTATTATGTAACAAATTAGACGGTGCTACAAATAGAGCATGGAGAACGAATGTTGCAGCGCTTGGGTTAACTTTTGTAAATTACAAATTTTTGAATAAAGTTTTTGTTCCGGTATTGATTAAAACAACAGGCTTGTTGTCACCTGAGACAGTACTAAATCCTGATGTTGCTTTTTCAATTGGTTCTTGCTTTACATTATTAATAAGTCCTACTTTAGGAGGCTTAATAGAAAATAGTGGTCTGCTTACCAAAAAAGAATTTGAAGAAGCTCAAAAAAAAGCGGTTGGGCTTTCTCTATTTTATTACTTTACTCCAACATCCTTTAAGGATAAAACATTTACCACTGCGAATCGTATATTGCATTTTATCAAGGGTCGTCTTTTTAGTCCAAGTAGGAATGGAATCTCTGTTAAAAGTTATGATACATATGAAAAAATTATACCCACGATTCGTAAGATTAATGATAATTTGACTGATGATTTTCAAAAAATTTTAAAGTTTAATGTATTAAATATTAGTGAACAAAAGCCTTTTGAGGGTCAGGCTCAAGCTGCAACTTTTGAAAATAATAGTGAGTATACAAAAATTGTTTTTGAATTTTGTAAAAAATTGATTGATCGGGAAAATGCGCGTAGTCAGTTGTATATTAATTATGATAGCATTGAATATTTAAATAATTTAAAAAAACATGCTGAACGTATTGTAAACAATATTAACACAATGACTGATACAGAGAAAAAAAAGCGTCTTATAGATGGATTGATAACAGCATATACCACAACTGAAGGAGGTATCCTTGGATTAGTTGGTGAAGGGATAAAAAGTTTTGAGCAATAAGCAGTTTTTAGCCTTCATTTTTTTAGTATCCAGAAATATTTTTCTGTTTGTAAAATCTTGATAGTTCGACTAAGATCATGGGATTTAGCCTTATTTAATAAAAATCGTATGCATTCTTTTAATAGATTATCAGTAATAATTACTTCAATCTTGTGCCGAATGAGTAGTTCTTTTACTATTCTATTTTGTATATGTAATTCATGTTCAAAAAATTTTTTTTTATTAATAGCTATCATTCCATTATCAGATTCTATAATCTCTTGCAGGATAGTTTTTGTATAATTTTCAAGGCTTTTTTCAGATAACTGTAATGAATGAATTGCTTTCATGACATTTGTTTTACTTCGACTATCAATAGCAAGCAATGTTGGAATAAGTGACAACCTGATTTTATTACGCAAGAAATTATCCGATTCATTTGAACTATCAATACAATATGTGATATTACGTTGATCAAGCTCTTGAATAATTTCATGTTTTCGTATCGCTAATAAAGGTCGAATATATAATCCTTTTTTTGCAAGCATCCCTCCAAGGCCTGTAACGGTTGATCCTCGTATCAATCGAATAAAAAATGTTTCAATTTGATCATCTTGATGATGACCAAGTGCAATGCATGCATTATATTTTTTTGCCAGCTCTTCCAAAAATTTTCTTCGTGCTGATCGCGCAAAATCCTCCTTTGAGCCATTATATTCAATATCTTTTTTATAATGATCAAGGAGGCTACTGTGATACGCAATGCCAAGATCTTGAGCAAGGACTCGGCAGTATTCTTCTTCTTTATCCGCTTCAATTCTCCATTGATGGTTTAGATACGCAAGAATAATCTTTTCCTTGCGTGTGAATGACAAAAGCCATTCAAGAAGTAATCTCGAGTCGGGACCGCCTGAAAATCCAACAATGACTGTTTGATCTTTATGAATTAGGTTATTCTCTGAATTGAAATAATTAATACGATCAAACAATTTCATTATCGTTATTTTTCATGAAAAAATTAAAAATAAAAAACGTAATCTAATTTGAAAGATCATACATCAAGATTTTTAGCATACTGTCCATACTGTTCAATATAATCTTTTCTTCCTTGTACATCATCACCCATGAGTGTAATGAACCATCGATCTGCTTCAAGAGCATCTTGAATACTTACTTTCAACAAGGTTCTTTGAGCGCTATCCATTGCAGTTTCCCACAATTGTTCAGCATTCATTTCACCAAGACCTTTATATCGTTGGATAGTGATATACGGCTTGGAAAGACTATTGATTGTATCAACGAGGGTCAAAATTCCTTTATTTTGTTCAGATTTATTTTTTGTTTTTACGCTTAATGTCCATTCATGATCTTCAAGAATAGATGCTTCTTTATAAAATCTTTGTAATGCAACATATTCTTCGGTAAAGAGCATTGAAAGGGGCATTTTGAATTGAGTACTGAGCATTTTAAAAATGATGATATCATTGTGAAGTGGATATAATTCATTAATTGTTGAATCATGCAGCGGTGGTTGATGCACTACTATGTGATCAGCAAAGACCTTTTGAAGTTCAACAACAAGATCGTTGATGTCTTTTTGAGCATTCCATTGCATATTAATAATAGTAGTGATAATTGCATGCATTTGATGAAGAGGAATATTGTATCGCATCGATAAGGTACGAATTAAATCATCATACGTTCGTACTGCCTTTAAAATAGCAGTAAAGCTTTCTTGATCAATCTCTTTTTGATCAACAAACAAAATCATTTGTTCAGCTGCCCACTCAAAAAGAAACTGCTTGAATGATTTTTCATCTTTAAGGTATTCCTCTTTTTTGCCAATTTTTGCTTTGTATAAAGGAGGTTGAGCAATATACAAATATCCTTTTTCAATTAAAATTGGCATATATCGAAAAAATAAAGTTAAGAGCAAAGTTCGAATATGTGAGCCATCAACATCCGCATCGGTCATTAAAATAATCTTATGATATCGTGCTTTTGTGATATCAAAATCTTGGTCAATACCGCATCCAATTGCCGAAATTAATGCTTTAATTTCTTCGTTTGAAAGTATTTTATCAATACGTGCTTTTTCTACATTTAAAATCTTTCCCTTAAGGGGCAAAATTGCTTGTGTGTGCCGATCTCGACCTTGTTTTGCAGATCCTCCTGCTGAGTCACCTTCAACAATAAATAGTTCTGATTCTTCCGGTTTTTCACTTGCACAATCAGCTAATTTACCTGGCAAAACGGTTGATTCAAGGGCAGTCTTTCGCCGTGTTAACTCACGTGCTTTTTTTGCTGCTTCTCGAGCTCGTTTTGCAAGTTCAGATTTTTGTAATATTTTTTTTGCAATTGCAGGATTTTCTTCAAAGTAAGTATCTAAAAATCCAAAAAACCATGAATCAACAAGTCCTTTGATCTCATTATTTCCAAGTTTCGTTTTTGTTTGTCCCTCAAATTGAGGCTCAGGTACTTTGATGCTAATGACGCATACAAGTCCTTCACGAACATCTTCGCTTGAAAATCCTTCAGCATCTTTTTTGATTATATTATATTCTAAGCCTTTTTTGTTACATATTTTAGTGAGTGCTGAACGGAATCCGGAAACATGAGTGCCCCCTTCAACAGTATTAATGTTGTTCACAAAAGAAAAAAGTTGTTCTCCATAGCCATCATTATATTGCATTGCAAGTTCCGCGATGCAATTGTTTTCTGCACATGAAAAATAGATAACTTCAGAAAAAAGGGGATTTTTCTTTTTATTGATATATTCGATAAATGAAACAATACCACCTTCAAAATAAAATTCTTGTTGCTTGTCGCTGCGCTCATCGATCAAAATAATGGTCAATTGTTTATTTAAAAAAGCTAGTTCTCGTAATCGTGCAGATAATGTTTCAAAACTAAATTCGGTTGTTTCCTGAAAAATAGTTGAATCAGGTTTGAATCGTATGGTAGTACCGCGTCGTTCTGTTGTGCCAGTAATCTTTAATGCTTCTTCTGGTTTGCCACGATGGTATCGTTGCCAGTGAATGTTTTGGGTATCATATACAAAAACTTCAAGCGTTTCAGAAAGAGCATTTACAACTGAAACGCCAACTCCGTGAAGTCCTCCTGAGAACTGATATGCTTCTTTTTCAAATTTTCCTCCAGCATGAAGCTTAGTCAGAACTACTTCAGTTGCTGAAATACCTTCAGTGGAATGAATACCAGTTGGTATTCCCCGACCATTATCCTGTACAGAACAAGATCCATCAGTATGTAATGTGACAGTGATATGATTGCAATAACCAGCCAGTGCTTCATCAACAGAGTTGTCAACGACTTCGTATACTAAGTGGTGCAAACCTCCAGGTCCGGTATTGCCAATATACATTGCAGGTCGTTTCCGAACGGCATCAAGTCCCTCAATGACTCGTATACTGTCTGCTTTATATTCTGAAGAAGGTTTTTGTGACATGATAACTCCGTTGGATAGTGGTAGTAATATTTAAACCTATAACATATTATATCAGTATACAAAATCTACTATTTTTTTCTACCAAAGGTGTGTTGGAATGAATGAATCTATTTTTGGAATAAAAAAAGATCAGTATTTTATGAATATTGCATTAGAGCAAGCTCGAATCGCTTTGAAATTTAAAGAGGTTCCTGTTGGTGCAATTGTTGTTAATCAGAATGGGGATATTGTTTCACAGGCTCATAATCGGGTTGAGCAGAATTATTCACAGGCTGCGCATGCTGAAATAGAAGCAATACGGTATGCAACAAGAGAATTAAAAAATTGGAGACTTGATTGGCATTGGATCTATGTAACCCTTGAACCATGTCCTATGTGTATGGGTTGTATCCAATTAAGTAGATTTGCAGGACTTGTCTATGCTGCTTCTTCATATGAAAAGACAGTTCTTGACAGAGATTGCTTTTCTTGGTTATACAACAAAAATAAAATTGTTATTATTTCTGGAATTCAGCAAATCGATTCATCTGAATTATTGCAAAGCTTTTTTCAGCAAAAAAGAACTATAAAGGAGCGAAGTAGTGAAGAATACAAAAGAGATAAAGATGCTTTTGATAAAGGCTCGGGATGATCTTGCGATTAAATTACAAGAGATGTCGCAAGAACAGTTTTCTGATGGACAGGTACAAGATCCTGCAGATCAGGCAATTGCTTCAACAATGGAGTCG
>Ga0116230_10008698_pt1 | contig 10001 bp, 7 predicted proteins | sample S1TSphfallax_3_FD_88678 | JGI IMG/M metagenome (GOLD analysis project Ga0116230, IMG submission 88678) | Host-associated microbial communities from peat moss isolated from Minnesota, USA - S1T2_Fd - Sphagnum fallax MG | ecosystem: Host-associated > Plants > Peat moss > Unclassified | place: USA...
ATCGGCGCTGAGTTCATGCACATCCCGTCGCCCGAAAAGCGCGCCTGGATTCAGGACCGCCTGGAGAACGACACCACCTTCACCCCCAACCGCGCCCGCATCATCACCGGGCTCATCCGCGCCGACCTGTTCGAGCAGGTCATCCAGCAGCGCTACCTCGGCACCAAGCGCTTCTCTCTGGAAGGGCTCACTGTCCTCATCCCGTTTCTCGACCAGCTCTTCACCACCGCGGCCGATAACGGCGTCACCCGCTCGGTCTTCGCGATGAGCCATCGCGGCCGGCTCAACGTCATGGTCAACACCGTTGGCCGCAGCTCGTCGGAGATCTTCACCAAGTTCGAGGACGTCGACCCGCGCTCCACGCTCGGCGGCGGCGACGTCAAGTACCACACCGGCGCCACCGGCGACTTCCTCACCCCGCACGGCAAGAGCATTCACCTGCACCTCGCCTCCAACCCCTCGCACCTCGAGGCGGTCGACCCCGTCATCATGGGCCGCGCCCGCGCCTACCAGGAACGGCTCGGCGCCGTGGGCCAGGCGCAGGTGATGCCCATGATCATCCACGGCGACGCCGCCTTCGCCGGCCAGGGCATCTGGGCCGAGACCCTCAACCTCGCCACGCTCGAGGGCTACAACGTCGGCGGCACCATCCAGGTGATCGTCAACAACCTGCTCGGCTTCACCGCGCTGCCGGAGGAGTCCAACAGCTCGCGCTTCGCCTCCGACCTGGCCAAGCGCCTGCCCATCCCCATCTTCCACGTCAACGCGGAAGACCCCGAAGCCTGCATGAAGATCGCCGCGATCGCCGCGGACTACCGGCACACCTTCCACTCCGACGTCGTCGTGGACCTGGTCGGCTACCGCCGCCACGGCCACTCCGAGGTCGACGACCCCACCGTCACCCAGCCCCGCCGCTACGCCCGCATCAAAGACCACCCGCCGCTCTACAAGCTCTACGCCGAGCGCACCGGCAGCGACATCGCGGCCGAGTGCGAGGCGCTGCAGAACGAGTTCCTCGCGGACCAGAAGGCCGCCACCCAGGCCGAACACAAGCCCGTCATGCACTCGCTGCCGGACTACTGGAAGCCCTTCTACGGCGGCCCGCTGCGCGCCGACGACAACCCCAACACCGGCCTCGACGCCGCCGAGATCGCCGCGCTCACCACGCGCCTCACCAGCGCGCCCGCCGGCTTCCACATCCACCCGAAGGTCGAAAAGCTTTTGGCCCAGCGCGTCGAGATGGGCACGGGCCGCAAGCCGCTCGACTACGGCTTCGCCGAGCTGCTCGCCTATGCGTCGCTGCTCAAGAGCGGCGTCCCCGTCCGGCTCTCCGGCCAGGACTCGCAGCGCGGCACCTTCAACCAGCGCCACTCCGTCTTCATCGATATCGAGACCGAAGTCCGCTACTCCCCGCTCTGGGACATCGCGCCGGGCCAGTCGCGCTGGGAGGTCTACAACTCCCTGCTCTCCGAAGCCGCGTGCCTCGGCTTCGAGTACGGCTTCTCCCGCGACTTCCCCGAGGCGCTGGTGCTGTGGGAGGCGCAGTTCGGCGACTTCGCCAACGGCGCGCAGATCATCATCGACCAGTTCCTCTCCGCCGGCGAGGCCAAGTGGGGCCTGCTCTCCGGCCTGGTGATGCTGCTGCCCCACGGCTACGAGGGCCAGGGTCCCGAGCACTCCAGCGCGCGCATGGAGCGGTACCTCCAGCTCGCGGCGCAGGACAACATCCAGATCGCGCAGCCCTCCACCGCCGCGCAGTTCTTCCACCTGCTGCGCCGCCAGGCGCTGCGCCGCTGGCGCAAGCCGTTGATCGTCTTCACGCCCAAGTCCATGCTGCGCCACCCCGACGCGATGTCGCCCGCCGCCGATCTCAGCCTGCCCGGCTTCCGCAATGTGCTGCCCGACGACTCGGTCACCACCCCCCGCCGCATCCTGGTCTGCTCCGGCAAGATCGGCCACAACCTGCGCGTCGAGCGCGCCAAGCGCAACCTCACAGACGTCGCCATTGTCTTCGTCGAGCAGCTCTACCCCTGGCCCGAGGCCGAGCTGCAGGCCGCGCTGGACGCCCATCCCTCCGCCACCGAGATCGTCTGGGTGCAGGAGGAGCCGGCCAACATGGGCGCGCTCTTCTACGTGATGCCGCTGCTCAAGCGCCTCGCCACAAGTCCTTCGGGACACGCCCGGCCGGCGATCAGCGTCAAGCGCACCGCAAGCGCCAGCCCGGCCACCGGCAGCGCCAAGGCCCATGACCTCGAAGAGAAGGCGCTCATCGATCTGGCTCTGGGCCACAGCGCGTAAAAAGTCTGGCCGGTAAACGCAGCCGGTAGAATCATTCCATGGGCCGACCCGCACTCGCTCTGTGCCTGCTGCTTGCCCTGCCCAGCCGTGCCCAGCAGCCCTCGCCACAAACGCCACAGCCGGCGGTGTCCGACGCGCCCCTGCCCGCGGCCCGCGAGCTCATCCTCGATGTAGAGCGCAATGAGACACTCGCCGACGCCGCCCGCGCCGAGTACACCTACCACGTCCACGTCGAGCAGCAGGAGCTCGACTCCGGCGGCCGTCCCAGGAAGACCACCACCCTCGACTCCGACAGCCTCACCATCGACGGCGTCCGCGTCGACCGCGTCACCGCGCGCAACGGCAAGCCGCTCACCCCGGACGAAGCCGCCAAAGAGGACGCCCGCATCGACAAGGAGGTCGCCAAGGCCAGGGAGAAGCGCGCCCAGCTCGCCGCCAAAGGCCAGCCCACCGACCCCTCCGGCCATCCTATCCTCACCGCCGCGCGCATCCTGCAGCTGGGCAACTTCACCCACCCCCGCCGCGTGCTGCTGGATGGCCGCCCGACGATCGTCTTCGACTACGCCGGCGACCCCAACGCGCACACCACGGACCGCTTCGAGGCCATCGTGCGCGACCTCGTCGGCACCGTCTGGATCGATGAGCGCGACCGCGTGCTCGCCCGCTCCGAAGGCCACTTCCTCAACGACTTCAAGATCGGCGGCGGCCTGCTCGCGGACATCAAAAAGGGATCGAGCTTCTCCGCCCGCTTCGCCAAGGTCAATGGCGAGGTGTGGCTGCCGGCCGAGATCGAGGGCCAGGGCCGCGTGCGCATCCTGCTGCTCGCCGGCTTCAACGGCCGCCTGCATCTGGTGGCCTCGGACTACCGCAAGTTCCGCACCAGCAGCACCATCGTCGCCACCCACGGCGTCATCGGCCCAGATGGAACCCCCGCCGCGACGCCCGCAGCACCGCCACATCCGTGACGACGCAAAACTGGCCAACTGGAAAACTGGCTCGCTGGAGACTGAAACTGAAAACTGACACCCGAGAACCGATCCCGCAGGCTTGTACCATGCGGGCCGCGAAACCGACAGGTGCGCGTAGAAACGGCCATAGCCGTTTCAGCACGCACGTGCGCTTACGCAATCCTGATATCGTTTCCCACCGTACCGCACCCCGCGCCGATGCCCCTTGGGTCTTGGCCGCTAAGCCGAGGCCGGGAGCCGAACACTAGAGAGGCTGAACGTCGGACGCCTGCCAGCCCTTCGGCCCCTTCACCACGTTGAACTGCACCGCCTGGCCCTCTTGCAGGCTCTTGAACCCGTTCGAGTTGATGGCGGAGTAGTGCACGAACACGTCCTCACCGTTCTGGCGGCTGATGAAGCCGAAACCCTTTGCGTCGTTGAACCACTTCACTGTTCCCTGTTCCATGTCTCGCAAATCCTTATGTTTGAACTTTTTGACGCTCAATTCAAATACGGGTTTCAGCCTACCGCAAATGCAGAAATCCAATCTGTTTCAAACGATGGGGAAATGTTAGCACGGGCGGCAAGTTTTTCCACCTGATTTTTTTATCCCCGCAGCACGCCGTCAAACCGCACCCGCCAGGTGCTCCTGGACGATCCGCTCGGCCGCCGCCAGCACCTCCTTCAGGGTCATGCCGGTGGAGTCCAGCACCACCGCGTCCTCGGCCGCGCGCAGCGGGCTCTCCGCCCGGCTGCGGTCGCGTGCGTCCCGCGCCTTCAGCTCCGCGATCACCGCAGCCTCGGTCTCCACCGCCCCCGCACCCTGGCGATACCGCCGGCCGCCTCGCACCTCCGGCGCCGCATCCAGAAAGATCTTCACCTCCGCGTCCGGAAACACCACCGTCCCGATGTCGCGGCCCTCCATCACCACGCCGCCGGCCGCGCCCATCTGCCGTTGGCGCTCCACCATCCACGCGCGCAGCCGCGGATGCACGGACACCCGCGAGGCCGCTTCGGTCACATCCGCCTCGCGCACCCGCCCGGAGACGTCCGCGCCGTCCAGCAGCACCACATTGCCCTCCGCCTCCGGCCGCAGCGCGATCTGGGTCTCGGCCGCCAGCGCCAGAAGCCCGGCCTCGTCGTCGAACCCAATGCCTGCGCCGATCGCCTTCAGCGCCAGCGCGCGATACATCGCCCCGGTCTCCAGGTTGAGCAGGCCGAAGTGCCGCGCCAGATGCGCGGCCAGCGTGCTCTTGCCCGCGCCCGCCGGTCCGTCGATCGCGATCACCGGCCGCGCCCGTGCCGCCGTCCTCTGTCCCGCTGCGGTCGCGCCCATCCCCACTACTCCTCCGCACCCGGCCGCTTACGCGCGCCCGGCCTGGTGGAAAACGGCTTGGCCGCAAACGGCTTCGCACCCGCCGGCCGGGCCCCGAACTTCTTCCCCGCGCCAAACTTCTTCGGCCCGCCGAAGGACTTCTTCGCCGCCCCGAAGCGCTTGGCCCCGGCAAACGTCTTGCCCGCGCGCGGACGCTCTGCCGCACCGTCCTCGGCCGGTGTCCAGGGCGCCTTGGTGAAGGTGCGGGTGTGCGCGTCGGCCGCGCGTGGCTTGTACGGGCGCTTCGGCAATGTGCGCTCCACGCTCTCGGACGCGCCAGCGTCGGCCGGGCCCGGCGCACGCTCGAAGGCCGGCTTGGACGCGCCGGGCTTGTTCTCAAACTTCGGCTTCGCGCCTCCAAAGCGCGGCTTCGCACCGAACTTGGGTTTGTCGCCAAAGCTGGGCTTCGCACCGAAGCTGGGCTTATCGCCGAACTTGCCCTTCGCCGCAAACTTCGGCTTCGCGCCAAAACTGGACTTCGCACCGAAGCTGGGCTTGTCGCCGAACTTCGCCTTCGCCGCGAACTTTGGTTTGTCCCCGAACTTCGCTTTGTCCCCAAACTTCGACTTGGCAGTGAAGCCGCCCGGCCGTCCCCGGTCGAAGCTTGTGCTCGCCTTCTTCGGCGCGCTGCGGCGCTCGACCGGCAACCCCGCCTGCTCGCGCGGCCCCAAGGGCGCGCGCGCACCCGCCGCCGGCCGCTGGTACTTCCGGAAGGCCTCCGGCAACGCCGGAGAACTGGGCGCACCGGCCGCGGGAGTAGCCTCAGCGTCGCGCTTGACCCGCTGCACCGGCCGCGCGCCGCCTGGGCTCTCCGCCCACGGCCGCGTAAACGTCGCCGGCTTGGTCGCCGCATCCCGGCCGGCATCGCGGCGGAACGGACGCCGCTCCGGCTCAGTCCTGCCCTCCGCCCTCGGCCTCTCCGCGCCATTCACCCGTGGGCCAGAGTTCGGCTTCGCGCGGAAGCCCTCCTTCGCCTTGCCGAAGGCCGGCTTGCCCTTCGCAAAGGCCCCTGGCTTCTTCGCAAAGCCTCCCGCCTTGGCGAATGCAGGTTTCGTCTTGCCGAACGCAGGCTTGCCGCGAAACTCGCCCGCCGTCTTCCGCTCGCTCGTGAAGCGGCGGATGCGGCCGTCGCCCTCGGCGTCTTCTGCCGCAGCCACGCTGGCCGCCCGCGCCGGAAATCCCGTTCCCACCTTCTTCGGCTTGGCCGGCGCAGCCGCCTCGCCCTCGCCCGCTACCGCCGGCAGCGATTCAGCCACCTGCAGCAGCGAGCCGGCCACATGCAGCAGCGTCCGGCCTTCCACCGCGACCGTCTCCAGCTGCCGCGCGCCCAGCAGCGCGTGCAGCACCTCACGCGCCCGCGAGCGCGCCGTGAGCGGCGAAAGGAAGGTCGCAATCTCCTCCTCGGTCGCGGCCACGGCCTGCCCCAGGTACAGCCCCACCAGCGCGGACATCGCCGTCGGCTGGCCCGCGTTCGCGCCCGCCTTGATCGCCTTGGTGAAGCGCGCCGTCGCCGGCTCCCACACCGTGCGGCCACCGGTGGCCAGCGCCAACCGCGGCAGCACACGCAGCTGCGACCACAGCTCGGCCAGCGCGCGCAGCACCGCCGTCTCCGAGACCTCGCGGCCCAGCTCCGCGGCCAGCTCGGTCGCCGACAGCCCGCCGCGCTCGCCCAGCACCTCATACACCCGCAGCCCCAGCGGCGAGACGCCGCCCGCGCCCGCGGTCTCCGGCGCCCGCTTCCACGCCTTGTCGCCGCGCATGGTGAAGACGTAGCTGAACACCTGCGCGCTCACCACGAAGTCCGGTACGCCGTCGCCGCTCGCCGCCGCGTCCGTGCCCAGCAGATTCAGCCCCACCGCCGAGCCCTCCTCGACCATCCGCGCCACCAGTGAGCGCGCCGTCTCCATCTCCGTCGCGCTGGGCGAAGCGTTGGCCGCGCCCAGCGTGGCCTCCACCAGCGAAGGCGCGGGTGTGCCCAGCTGCGCGGCGCGCGGCGCAAACAGCACCAGCCCATGCGCCTCCACCCACGCGCGCGCCGCCTCCAGCGTCAGCAACGCCGCTCCATCCTGATGCCATGCCTGCGCGCGGGCCTGCGCCAGCTGCGTTGCGCCAAACTCCATCGTTGTTGCCAAGGGTTTTCCTATTTCATCGAACTTGATTTTTCCGATTGGCCAGCGGCGGACAGCGCCTTGCCGAGGCATACGGATTCGGGTGCCCCAGGTCTCGCTCTTGAGACCTGGGAGTCTCACCACAGCAAGCAATCCAAGCCAACCGCACAGGCGCGCTAGATCCGCTGAAACGCCCGCTGTATGTCTTTTAAAGAATACCGCAATGCGATCGGCCGCCCGTGCGGACAGCTCATTGGATGCTCGGTGCGCCCCAGCTCGGCGAGCAGCCAGTCGATCTTCTCCGGCTCCAGCCGCATGTTCACCTTGATCGCCGCGTGGCAGGCGATGGAGGCCGCAATCCGCGTCGCCCGCGTCTCCGCGTTCTCCGCCTGCCGCTCCCGGGTCATCGCCAGCACCTCTTCGAGCATCCGTTCCAGCTCCCTGCCCTCCAGGCCCACCGGCGCGGCCTTCACCGCCAGCGTGCGCGGCCCAAACGGCTCGGCCTCAAAGCCGTTCCGCTCCAGCTCCTCGGCGATGGCCGCAAAGGTCACCATCTGCTCCGGCAGCAGCTCCACCAGCACCGGCATCAGCAGCCGCTGCCGCTGCACGCGCTCCGTGCGGCGCTCGCGCAGGATCTTCTCAAACAGCACCCGCTCATGCGCCACATGCTGGTCCACAATCCACAGCCCCTCCTCATTCACCGCCAGGATGAACGAATCGCGCAGCTGCCCCAGCGGCTTCAGCGTCGCCAGCGCATTCAGTGTGCCGTCCCCCGCTCCATGCCGTACATCCCACGCAGGCGCGGCTTCACCGGCCGATTCGTCGCTCATCGGTGGATTTGCAGGATCGTCATACCCTACCGGCAGCCCCTGACCGGCGAACTCCAGCCTGCCCGTCGCGGGCGGCATCGTCCGCTCGCGCAACGCAAAGCCCTCCGCGTCTCCCGGCGTCACTATGCCTTCGCTCTCGGCCGCCAGCTCCCGCGGCGAGAACACCGCCTCATCCACCCCGGGCAGCGGGCTTACGTCCACCAGCAGCGACTCGCTGGCCCGCGTGGCCTCGGCCCCGTGCAGCGCGGTGAAGAAGCTCGCCGCCGGCCGCGCCTGCATCAGCGCCATGCGCACCGAGTCGCGCACAAAGTCATGCACAAAGCTGCCCTGACGGAAGCGCACCTCGGTCTTGGCCGGATGCACATTCACATCCACCTCCGCCGGCGGCATCTCCAGAAACAGCAGCGCCACCGGAAACGACGACGGCGGGATGATGTTGCGATAGGCCTCCGCGAACGCATGCAGCACCAGCTTGTCGCGCACCAGCCGGCCGTTCACGAACACGTAGATCGAGTTCCGGTTCAGCTTCTGCAGCTCCGGCTTGCTGACAAAGCCGCGCAGGCGCAGATAGCCCGGCTCCGGCGGCGCATAGTCCTCGGGCCGCTTCCACGGCGGCGGCTCGGGCAGGCCGGCGCGCGCGAAGTCGTTCTCCGCGGCCACCGGCACCAGCCGCTCGAAGGTCTCGCGGCCGAAGATCTGGAACAGCCGCTCGCCCGTATCGGCCACCGCCGGCGCCATCAGCAGCGCCTGCGTGGCCGAGTGCAGCTCAAAGTGCCGTTCCGGATGCGCCAGCGCGTAGTGCGTCACCAGCGCGGCCACATGGCCCAGCTCGGTCGACTCGGCGCGCAGAAACTTGCGCCGCGCCGGGGTATTGAAGAACAGGTCGCGCACCGTCAGCGTCGTGCCCACCGGCAGCCCCCCGTCCTCGACGCGCAGCATCTTGCCCCCGGCGATCTCCACCACCGTGCCCGCCGCATCCTCGGCCGCGCGCGTCTCCAGCGTCACCCGCGCCACGCTGGCGATCGAAGGCAGCGCCTCGCCGCGGAACCCCAGCGTCGCAATCGCCAGCAGGTCGTCGGAGCTGCGCAGCTTCGAGGTGGCATGGCGCTCAAAGGCCAGCAGCGCGTCGTCGCGGCCCATGCCGTGCCCGTTGTCGGCGATGCGGATCAGCTTGCGCCCACCCGCCTCCACCTCCACCCGGATGCGCGTCGCGCCCGCGTCCAGCGCGTTCTCCAGAAGCTCCTTCACCACCGAGGCCGGCCGCTCCACCACCTCGCCCGCGGCGATCTGGTTGGCCACCTGGTCGGAAAGAACGCGAATCTTGCCCATAGCAGTCTTTGTAGTCTAGACCCGCGTAAAGCCATTCAGCCGGGATGCCTTCACGTCGAAGGTGAGGGTCGTGTCGCAACCTGCCCACTGGCCCAACGCACCAATCAGCGCGTCATCGAAGGTTCCCAGACCCATCTCCACGGCACTTATCGCAGCAAACACTTCATCCTGGTTCTGAACGACGATGCTATCCACCTGTATGAGCCACTGAAACGCTCCTGCTATCTGTTCAGGGGCCCACCCATAGTTGCTACGCAACGCCCAAGCCAGCTCCGCCATCGTTACGAGGCTCACGAAGCCCGGGGCTTCCTCTGTCAGTTTCTCCTCAATCAGTTGCGTAGCGATCGGCGACTGGACTGCATCGTCCTGCGTAAGGTGCCGTATCAAGATGTTTGTGTCGAGACCGGTCATCGTCCCATTGCATCCTCGACGGCGCCCGCTGCGATACCTTCTTCCATCTCTTCCAGCGTCACCGGTCGCCCCAACGTCGAGCGCAGTATCCCCCGCAACGCTGAAGCCGGCACCTTCGGCAGGATCACAAGGTTGCCCCGAGCATCGAAGAAGAACTTCACCCGGTCGCCCGGGCCAATCTTCAACCGCTCCCGAGCTTCCTTCGGTATGGTGACCTGACCTTTGCTGCTGAGTGCGGACTCCATGGCAACCCTCGCTTTACTTTTCCACAAAAGTAATACCAGCCACGCAAGCGCACGTCAACGGCTACCTGTCTCCAATCCGGTGCAGCCGCATGAAGTTGGTCGCGCCGCTTTTGGTCGCCGTGCCCGCGACGATGCCCACGACCTGCTTCGGCTTGACATAGCCGCCCTGCTCCAGCATCTGCTCGGCGGTCTCCACCAGGCGGTCGGTGCCCACGAACCGCTCGCACAGCAGAGGGAAGGTCCCCCACAGCAGCATGGAGCGGTGCACCACGTGGGGGAACGGGCTCATCGCGAAGATCGGCGCATCCGGCCGGTACTTGCTCAGCAGCCGCGCCGTGTTGCCGCTCTCGGTAAAGATCGCGATCGCCGCCAGGTCCAGGTCCTCGGCCGAGTGCGCCATGCACTCGCAGATGGTCTCCGGCACCGTCAGCGTGCCGCGCCGCGCGCCGGTGCGTGCG
>Ga0116230_10008700_pt1 | contig 10000 bp, 5 predicted proteins | sample S1TSphfallax_3_FD_88678 | JGI IMG/M metagenome (GOLD analysis project Ga0116230, IMG submission 88678) | Host-associated microbial communities from peat moss isolated from Minnesota, USA - S1T2_Fd - Sphagnum fallax MG | ecosystem: Host-associated > Plants > Peat moss > Unclassified | place: USA...
ACCCAGCTTGGCTGGGCCCTTGTCCCACTCACCTCACATGACCTAAATCCTTCAGGGAAATGCCTCCCCCTATGCATTCAACTTCATGTTGGATTTCATAGGCTCCTTGTACACCAGATTTTGGGACACTATTTGACATAACAAAAAACTTTCCTTGTGCATTTAGAAGAAAAACCCTCTAAATAAAAATCAAGGAGGGAACCCATCCATCAAAAGTACAAGGCAAATGAGAATACAAGTAGGCACAACCCAAAGAAAAAAGACAAAAGCAAACAATCAACCAAAATTAGGTAAAGATCCTATGCAAAGATAACTCATGGCTATGAAATAGCAATCAACTATAACAAAAAAAAGACTTAAAATGAAAGAGTTGTCATTTACCGTAAATCAACTAATGACAAAAGTGCACTAGCTATGATGTGTGGAAGAGATGAGATTCCTCGACCAAGTGCACTAGCTCACTGAAGAATCACTATGGCTTGTGCACTTGTGGGGTTATGGACATGTATTGTTGATAGTAAAAAACAAACATCAAAGGGACTAAAAAAGATTGTTAATGACGTGCGATAGTGGTTTGTGCACAAGCGATCAAAATGAATCAAAATGAAAATGAAAACACTCATGCATCTCAATAGGAAGGGGAATGAAGTCATCACCTAGTGCTTGTTTAACGTATGATCGTGTCTTCTCATGAGCAACCATTATCACTACATGTGTTGTTGTCATCAATGCTCAATACACCATATCTATGCGAATAAAATTAATAATGATGAGGTCCATCAAGGTTCGAAAGTCATTTCTGGTGTAAGGATATCCATTCATTGTTGGGTGTGGCAAAGGAAAAGGTGGGAAACTTCCCTTTGAACATGTGTTTCATTCTCCAGAGTAATAGATGTGATAATATCCCAAAGTTTATTGTGGGCAACTATATGTTCATTCTGGTAAGGGCACCGAAGCAAATGGGTACTTGGATTGTTAATGGTATGACCACATTAACATCATGAAAGATTGGTAACCATAGAATGTGGCAAGCCAAGACAGATACATAGTGTTGTAAGAAAATCAGCTAAGAATAAATAAAATGGAGGTGTGATAGGATGAACTAATAATCTGCCTTTGGACCCACACATGAATATAGACATGTTTGTATGATATTTGAAGGAACATCTACTAGAAGTGAGGCAAACTCTTGCTCATGTAAGCAATTTGCAAAAGAAGCTTGTAATTGGGAATAAAACTAAACCATTAAGCTTTCAAATGGTAGGACCTAAGAACAAATAACTTGGGGTAACAAGGTTTTGGTATCTTGTAATGCTAATCTCAACATATGCTACTACATCCAAAAGAATAGGTTGATCATCCTACTAGAAACAAGTGTAAGTGCAAGAGAGAGTTATAATGCACAATAATATCCCAAGAATGTGGGGGTAGTATTCTGAACTACAGAATGGAAGGTAATCCCACCTAAAGAAATAAGAAGAGTGTCCTAATGACAAACTAGGTGACCCATAGAACCAACCAAAGATCCCGCACCAAAGAACTTCTCCAACATAGCTATGGTACAGATATTAAACTTAGCATAATGTTGCAAAATAGTTGGAAATGGAAACACTGTATGAAAAAACTAACTAAGGTGTTAGGCATAACACAATGAGAGCATTGCAAAAGTCACCGAAGCATGTGCAAACATAAGGAGACTAGATATCATCCCAAGATCCTCATGAAAAGCCTTAGCCACAAATGACTCAACAAATGATCTAGATCCCACTGGTGCATCCAAAAAATGAAAACTTGAGTTGGGAATAAAAAAGCCAAAAGGAAGTGATATATAGTGGTCCAACCCCTATGGAGAGAAAATTACACACTTCATTGGCAACACTAAAAGCCTTAATGTTGAAAACTCCTATTGTAGTTGTAAAAAAATAAGAACCACATTTAATGTGGGATTTACTATATGTGTATCATCCACCAACGAAAGGAAAGCACAAGTAACGTGCGTTGCTACTATAAGGCAAATAGCACAAAGGTGAACTAAAATAAACAATGCTCCTCCCAATGGGTCCCCTTGTTGTGTACCTAACTTTGGTGAAACAATTATGAGATCCCCATGTTGCGAAGCTTGAAAAAAATGCAATGGGGATGGGCATGCATGAATTCGTTTAAAAAAATGGGAAAATTTAATCCAAAAAATCAAATGAAAACCATAACTCTTGGAAAATGGCTGGCTATGCTACCAAATCGAAGGCATTACGAACATCCATTTGTAGCACCACCCAATTTAGATGTAAATTTAACATCACTCAAACACAATGAACCATTATCTCACGCCCACCATGAGTCATTGCACCAAATTGATGAGGACTAAAATCCTTCACGAAAATATCATTAAACTAAATAACTAATGTTCGAACAATTATGTTAGAGGTCACCTCATTGATCACAATGGGACATATGCTCTTAGACTACTTCTTCTTTAACGTTTGGGATTGAAATGCAAAAAATAATGCCATATTAAAGGTTGAACATGGCCTCAAGCAATGTGCTAACATATTTTGAAAAAAAGGTTACAACCATTCGTAAAAAGGTGCAGTCACAATAACACATACCAATGCAACTGTAACGTTTGCTTGGTTTTTTCATATTTTAAAGTTGTAATTTCATTTGATGTTGAAATTATAAGATTTGTTTATATAGTTTTATTTTTAATATATCATGGAACATGTGAATTAATTTGAAATTAATGCAATGAATAAACATTAACAAAAACATTCATTAAACACTGTAATGTTTACTTTCAAGTAATAAGGGACTTGTAAATGGATTTCAAATTTTTTGAAAATGACATTTCCTATCAAACTTTTAACATGAACCTTAATAAAATAGTATGAATACTTTTCAAGAATATTCCAAGAATATTCTAAAAATATTTCTCCAAAAGTAATCATACAAGCAATCATAAAGTAGGCAGGTGTGGTTTATGTTATCCTGTTTGCACCCAAAATCATTTGGGACAAAACGGTCTCATAAAAGTTCATACAACATACCTAGAGGACCACTAGAAGAAAGAGGTGGTGAACGAGCCAAAGCAAAGATAAATGCCTCTTGATCTAAAATAACCTTTGTCTTAGGATGGAAATCATCAACGAAAGAGGGGAGATTAACCTCAACAAGTGGATGGAAAAAAAAAAGAATTTTCGGGGTCTTGTCAGATGGGGCTACATGTGTGCTTGAAGTTAATGCACATATCGTTCGAACATACTCCCCTACATTAACAAGGGCCCGTGTGTAGTGTAATCATGTTGATGGAGGTAGGGTAGGATTTTAAATTAATTCAAATATCTACAATAACACTATGAAAAATTGTGTTCGTGGAGACTAAACTGGCATGCAATTAGATTATCATGGAAACTACTATGTAACTAGGGTACAACTACAGTATGGAAATACGATGAATTAGTAATTGAAACACCACATTAAAATAGTTCATAGTTTTTATTTTGTTGCACATTAATTGCAACTTGGACTTTGCACAGACAGATGTACGCAAACTATATACACTGATAGTCAATTGTGGTTTGACCATGATCACAAGTTGTAGCAAAGTGGTTAATCTCAATTGTGTTGCAACTAGTGCTGAGTGAGCAACTACTTTGCAACTAGCATATGGTGTTGATGCGTACAATCATGCTAGGTGTATAGTTAAGTAAAAGTTCATAACATCTAAAACTTGTAATTTGTTTACAACTAAGAATCACTAAATTGGCTAATTTTACAACTAAGTTACAATCAAATGTGCCACTATGGTTTCATTACATAACTATTACTTGTCCACTATTTTGGAACTAGATAGTTCAACTCATCTAGAATTAGTTGTGAACTATGTGGCATTTCATACTTTTAAAAGATTATAGATTGTGTAATTCATTGAAAATGTAAATGTAGGCCTTCAATTGGATTAAAATTGTGTATTGAAGTGTTTATGAGTATGTACATATAAATATCATTGCTTATACACTTCAAAAAAATTTAGATTAGATTATTAAATGTTTCATTGATACTAGCTGATTCTTTTATTGAATTAATTAATTAAAATAATTTATTTTCATAATTATTTAAATAACTAAAATTTAAAATAATGTAGTAACTATTATAGTTTTATTTCTTGTGATTGATGTTCAATTGTTGTGTCAGCAATATTTCACTACATTGGAATTCACAATATTACATTGGTATACATACATATCAAACTATAGAATTTTGTGAAAGGTGAAAGTCTAGTTTTTAATTGAAATTAAAAGCAATGTGTATATTTTTTTAAAACATGCAATAAGGGTGTACATATGAATACGTCTTTATATATTTCAATGTCTTTTACTCAAATTCATGTTTCTTATTTAATATGTAATTTACTTAATTACCATGAACTAATTAAGTCAACTAAATAATAAACTATTCATATGAATTCATTAATAAAATTTGATTAATGAGTATTTAATTAATTCAGATAATAAATAATTACTTAATCTTAGTAACTAATTATATAAATCTAATTAATTAATTCTAATAATTTTAGATAACAAACATTGTTAATGTAGGTGAGTAATTATTGAATTTTATTTGAATTCAGATCATCAATTATCAACATAATTAATTATCTAATAGTTATTTAAATAATTAATCATCTAATATTTATTTTGATAATTAATTGTTTGAATCAATCAACTAACTAATTCTTTGAATTATATTAATGAATTCAGATAATAAATCTAGATAATTAATTATCATATACTTGACTCAAATAATTAAATTCCAAATAATTATGTCAAATGATTAATTATAAATTTAAAATTAACTAAAAAAATAAAATAAAATAAAAAGCATGTGGGAAATGTTTTTTTGTAGTTACAATTCAATTGCAACTAAGGCGCCACCAAAAGATTTAACCCATACGCTTTGTTTTCAATATCTCATTTCACAAATTATATAAAGGAGGTGTTTCCTTTTGCATTTTCACCTTAAAATACATGTGCCATATTTGAATGAGCTCATAAATGTTTAACCCTAAAAGCAAAACACATAACAAATTAAAATTTTCATGTGGCTACTATTTAGTTCACTTACTCTTCTAGTATTTTACTTCCCTACCTACTTACTTGCCTACCTAAGTACATATATATTTGTTTCCAAAATTCAATTAATATGCCACGTGGCAATTTTTAAATTGTGCCACGTGTCATAACTAAGACCATCTAAAAAGAATTATCATAATGGACAATGGATATCAATATTTCAAAAAAATCATGAAAAATCCTCATAGTGCCACATGCTAAATTTTGATGGATGGATGAAAAATGATGTTCACATGACATTATGATTGTAGTCATAAGGGAATTGCATAATAGTTAAAAAGGAATTATTGCAACAACATTGTAATTGAGTTGTAATGAATTGCACTATATATATGGTGAGTTGCAACTCTTGCAATTCTTGCAACTTGTTTGATAACATTCAGAGCATATAAATATGGTGAGTTGCAAGTGTCTAATGCAACTCAAAAATTGAATTGCAACACTAGCTTCAAAATAACCGTTTTTTTCATAGTGTAAACTAAAACAAATGCTTTAATTTTGTGTGTTCTTCTATATTGTTTATGAATCGCCACCGATGTATCAATGCAAGTGAACACAAGTTTCTTAGTGGCCTTTCTCACCACCCTGTGGAGGAAAAAACAAACCCCAAAAAATGAATAATAAAAAAAAATGCCAAGTTGTAATATTGGAAGCATCAATGGCTAATCAAGATAAATGGATATGCAAGGCCTGTTGCACATTAACTCGAAGAGTATATGGAATATAATGGTATGAACAAAAATGAAGTAAACTCAAATAGAGAACATCAATGATGTCGATGGATGCAGTCCATGCCCATGCCGAAGTGGGAGGAGAACATGGTAAAATCGGGACAAATGACTACCTATGAACAATGCATGAAAGTTGGTGCTATGTTAAAGCCCCCCCTATATTAAATAAATGATTGTGGCAAGGCAAAAAGAGGGCTGATGGACCAAAAAAACATGAAAGGACTAACCAAAGTAAACTAAACAAGATGGGAATGATGGCTGGATGGATGGAAATTGGAACACACGTGGGCATAGGGGTAAGCTAACTACTAATTCTCCGTTGGGTGCTTGTTGGGAGCGTTGGGATGTTCAATGACAATTTGGGGACAAAAAAGCCACAAGATCTGCCATGCTTATCCTCAACTTAACATACACTATGCTAAAACATGACATTTATGACTAGGACATTTTGTGACTATGTCCTTGTCATAGTCATGTAATAATATAGGCCTTGTCCTTTACGACTATTAGGGGTTTTGGACAAAAATATGACTACACTACAAGGGTTAGTGGTTGTAATCATTTAAGATATTATTATAAGTTTAATGTTAACCACTATAGTCATTTAAATACAATTACATTACTTGTTTTTTCACTCTAATACTAATTTTTAATACATGCAATATGTAACCATGCCCTAATTTCATTTCACCTTTCATGAAACTTCAATTACACATTCACTTGTAATCAAAACAATTTACTAAAGTTATTTTTGGTACTATTAACATGATATTTCAATGTTTTATAAAATTATATAATAATCAATATTTAATATAATTAATTTCCAATGTCCAAGATTATTTATCATAAATTTTTATTGCATCAATTAATTATAATATGAAATATTAAATGGTGATTCAAATAAACTTATAACTAATTTAGTAATTTATTTTACATACAATTTTATATTTAATTTTCATATATTATTTTGCACCTTCATTTCAAAGACAATTCAGGAAAAAAAAACTGAAAACCCAATATTAGTCATATGTGTTGATATATATTTAATAAATAAATGTATTACAATTAATATGACATAGTACATTATAATTAATATATTGCAATATAATGTTTTAAATTATATTTTTTTGGGTGATAGATTTATTATTATTATAATATATATATTTGATTAACATAATGTAATACAATATAAAAGTTAATATAGATTAAATAATAGTTTCTAGAATATTTTAATATTTTATCATATATATTAATTTAAGAAATAAAATACATTTAAATATGGTTTTGAGAATAACAATATTATTTGTTGACACATCATATTTTATGAACTATTCATATTAAAATTTCATGATCAAAATGTACTATGTAATACAACAAAATTTCATATATTTTAAAATTTCTTTCATTTGGACAAAGTGTGAGAAAGATAGTGATAATTAAAAAAAGAAAATGTTTTCAAGACATTGTTGTTGAAATGTATTGAAATGCAAGATTTACATGTAATTTTCTTCAATTTAAGTTTTTTAAATAATAATTTTTATAATTTTTCTATGTAGATTTTGGAAAACCCTCCAAAACTTTAAATCGTTTCATTTGGACATAATATGAAAAAGATATTACTTGTTAAAGTTGGCTTTTTGAAAAGGTTTAGTTGCATCTCAATTTAAAACTAATGTGCAAATAAAAGGTTTCGCCCATATGTTTTGTCTTTGAATCTCATTTCACAAGCTATGTAAAGAACATATGTACCCTTGACTTATCACATTGAAATGGATATGTCAATTTGGGATGAGTGAAGAAATGCTTGACCATGAATGGAAATTGCAAAATAAATGAAACATTTTTTTGGCTATTCATTCCATCTACATCTTCCCTTTCCTACCTACTTGCCTACCTACACAAGTAAGTAGATGCTAAATTTCTACCTACCTAGGTAGATAAGTTCGAATTTTCTTGGAATTTTCATTTTATTTAAAAATGAAAGAATAAAATAATTTGGATAAAGTAATTCAAATATTAAAAATTTCCTAGTTATTGTTATATATAATTATATAATATAATAATAATAAATATTTTAGTTTTAAATATATATATATATAGTTGTGAAAAACACGGGCCATTATGACCTCTTATTTGCTGTATGATCCCCTCCCTCTTGGCTATTGCCCCCAAAGTTTTCCAATAAGGAATCAAACTTTTAAAATTCAACATTAACTTTCTTTCAAGATTTTTTTTCGCCAATCCATGAGTTTCCCACCTATAATCTTTGTTATAAGTGATATATTGGGGTTGAAAAAGGCTAAGGGAGATATGGGGTTTATGGCTATATCAAGTTATCAAACTATACAAGCTATCAAATTATATGGTTATATTACACTATTAGATTATATAAACTATTGTATTATATGACTATTTGATTTATGGGTGATAGGCTATATGGTCAATGGGCTATATGATGTTATAGGCCATGGGTTAAAGAAGGTTATAGGCTATGGCTTTAGGGTCTAGTTTTAAAGATTTTTGTTTGGTCTTTTTAGGGTTTAGCTTTTGAGGTTTGGGACTTGAAATTTTAGCATTTGTTCTTAAAAAAATTTGTTGGGACTTTTGAGGTTTCAATTTTAGAGTTAACTTTTAGGGGTTTAAGGCTTGAAATTTTAAGGTTTAGTTTTCATATTAGAGGCTCATTTTTAGAGGTTAGGACTAGGTTTAGGGTTAGGGTGCTTGAGTTCTAAGTTTTAAAGTTTATGGTAGGGCTTAATATAAAGTCTAAAAAACAAGGTCAAAATGAATGCTAAAGAGTAACGTGTTATTAGAAAATGTGATTAAAGGCTTAGTTAAAGTGTAAGTAAGGTGGATAAGTAAAAAATCAGCCTCAAAAGTGTGGATTTCGGTGTAAACTAAGTACGAGGGAAGATTCTAAGGCCTATGGGCTCATGGGGACTATATAAAAAGGAGGTTAAACCAAATCTGGGTCTTTTCATTTTTCATTCTAACACAATTATATATCCTCTTTAATTTCAATCTAAGGTGCTTCAAATAGTGATTGGAGCTCCTCCTTAATTGATGAGAAAATGTTGCTTATAAAATGGACCAAGGAGTTATTTTTTCCAATGTGATTTCAATTCTTTTAATTGTGAAGACCTTTTTAATGATAACAAAGATGATGAAACTTTGTTGATTCGATCATGGGGGTCCAAGATGTCTTAACCATGATGTGGGTTACACAAGTGTTATTCAAGAACCTCACTAACTTCACATTGATAAAATTTGAGGAGTTAGCACCTTGAGTAGTGCCAATATTCATCTCCCACACTAGATCCACAAGCCCTTTTGGTTACCAAAGTTACATGATTAAAAGTAGGTGTCATTTTAAGGTTAGCATTTGGTTTTTAAAGTTGAGGGTCTAAACTTAAAGTTTAGGGTTCAAAGTGGGGTTCAAGTTTAAATTTGAAGGTTTAGATTTTATAGGTAAGGTCTAAACTTTAGAGTTTTTGATTTGAATTTAAGGTTTAGGGTCTAAATTGAAGTATTAAGGTCTGAAATTTAGGGTTTAGGTTTGGATTTTAGGATTAGGGTTTGAAATTAGGGATTAAGGTTTGAATTTTTAAAATTCAGGTTTGTAATTTAGGGTTTGAGGTCTGAAATTTTTTCTTGCATCATACCAAGGGATATGCTAGTTGTATTGGGGACGCCATCAAAATTAAGGCCTATGCAATGGTTCTTGAACTTCATATTGACTATGTCATCATTTGTGACACCTTTATGTGGATCTAGGAAAATTTGATTTTGTGTGACAACATGCTATTCATCATGTCATATATTAACATTGCCCCAGGAGATGAAATTTGTTGGCCCAAACCACATGAAAAGGTTGGCTTGGGTAAACAAATTTGTGAGTTGCCAAGGTGCATTGGGTTCATCAATGGGACATTGGCTGAGATCTAGACACCATGGAAGGACCTAGAACATTGGTTATGGTTTATTGGCCAAAAGAAAATATATACAATGGACAAAACTATGGTTTGTTTATTTACATTAACAAAGGTTACCCTAAATCTTACCATGATGTTAGCATACTCTACCACTCAACCATCTATCAAAAATGGCATTTGTATTTCACCCATGGGATGAATACTTTGA
>Ga0116230_10008701_pt1 | contig 10000 bp, 8 predicted proteins | sample S1TSphfallax_3_FD_88678 | JGI IMG/M metagenome (GOLD analysis project Ga0116230, IMG submission 88678) | Host-associated microbial communities from peat moss isolated from Minnesota, USA - S1T2_Fd - Sphagnum fallax MG | ecosystem: Host-associated > Plants > Peat moss > Unclassified | place: USA...
TGGTAATATAGGTCACATATTTTTACATGCCTATGTAGTAAAATTGGACTTGTGGCTTATGTTACTAATAATAATTATGTTCAAAGTCATTTTTGTTGTTAATCATGTGATTTTTATTACCACGATTTTTTTGTTGTTTTTTTAAATAATTTTTTTTTTCATACATTTTTTAAAAAACATTAAAAGTTTAGATTTTTTTCCATACTATTATGTTAAGGTTTATATTTTTTTTAAATCCAAAAATATGCCATAAACAAATATTGTATGCATTTTATGTCGTGTCCTTTTAATATCAAAACTATTTTTAAGTAGTCATGGTTACAAGTTTTTAAAAGTGTAAAATATGTATTTTTTACTCATTAGATTGATTTGAAATTTTCATGATATGTATGTAATGTATTCACAATAAATTTAAATTATTAAAAAAAAGTATAATATTTTATTTCTTTTACAATCCAAAATTTTAAAAATTAAACATTCGTTACAATTGCTAATGGTACATGTTAGTATGATTGGACCCATGCATAAACATGTTTAGACATACTAAAGTAATGTTGACAATCTAGCTATCTATTTATTAACATAATCTATGAACCTTGCTTAAGTTAAAAACCTAATTAACAACCTAAAGTAGCTTACAAAACCACACTACTTAAACTATGTAACCTAAAAATTTAAGCTAGAAGCTCAAGTAGGTAGGCGTGTAGGCAAGGTAGGAAAATAGGCTTAAGTAAGTAAGTAAGTAAGTAGGATCCAATTTATATTTTTGGTCACAAGCTTTTTTTATTGGCTTGTCATAAGTGGTATTTACACTTTGAATATACTTAATGCATGTATATTGTGTAAATTAATATTCTTTTCGTTTAATTTTATAATTTACAAAGTTGAACTTGTTGATAAAGGATATGGGATAAATTTAATGAAAGGGAAACATTACAACAATATCCCATATCATCCTTTGTTTCATACAAAAGTAACCAACTTTAACCATTATTATTATTTTTTACTTTGTCCAAATGAAAAAACAAAAAGTTGATCTTAAAGACCTACCTACCTACCTCTTACAACCTATTTACCCTACTACCTAGACCTACCAATTTATTTACCTACTTACTTACCTACTTGCCTACCTACCTCCTATGGACTACAAGCTATTTATTTACTTAACCCTTTTACCTACCAACCATTGTGCAACCTACCTATTAATTACTTAATTTTCTTACTTAATAACATAATTAATGATGTGAAATAAACAACATGACAAGTTTTGTCAACTTTGGAAAGTGTAGTCCATTGACAAAAATTTGGATTATTGTTGGGGAGGTGAAGGGTTCAATTCTTAATACTTGCAACCTACACATATGTTTAAAGGATTAAAAAAGGTAGGTTAAGAAGGTTAAGTTAGGTTAGATAGGCTAACCTACCTACCTATTTGTTTTTATACAACCTATTTAAACCTATATACTATCTACCTACATACCAACACATTAATATTTTTTTTGGTAATAATCCAAAAAAAAATAGAGTAGATTTTTGACTAATCAAATCGTCCACTATCCACTAATTAAATAATCCAACATTCTACTAATCAAAAAGACCACCCAATCATGCTAAACATGTCCAAATCAATTTGTCAAAATTGATAGGATGGTTTTTTTTACACCTATCCAAATGGGGTCCTTTTTTATTAGATTCTCCAATTTTAAAAATTATGAATTGTTGTAATGATATTTCCTTAAAGTCCATAAATTGAGACCTTAACTCAAAATATGGGGTGGAAACTAGGTTAGTTTTTTAGGGAACAAATGTTTTGCTACACACCTTGCCTACATAAGGGGTTTACCTAGGCCTTCTACCTAGGGGTTACCTAGGGGATCTAACTAATTACCTAAGGAATCTACCCACCAAGACTATATTTACCTATAGGATTTACATAGGGAGCTTATCTAGTCTACCTAAAAGGTCTACTTACTAACCTAGGAAGTGTATTAAGGAACATACCTAAGGATCTACCTAGGAGGTATACCTACCTACATATTACCCACTTGCCTAGGCTACCTAATTTTTTACTTAAGCTACCTACTATCTTATTTACCAACTTACTTGCCCACCTATCTAAGCTACCTATCATCCTACCTAGGCCCCCAACTTACCTATCTATTTATTCACCTACCTAGGCTACCTACCCTCCTACTTAGACCCCAACCTATTTACATAAAAACCCAATTATTTAAACTACTTACATACATAGGCCATTAAACTACTACATGGATTACATAGATAACAATAAAAACTAAGTAGGTTACCTAATTATCGCATGAACCCCATTTAGGTATATATGAGTCCACAAAAGCTTTTTAGTTAGCATGAAACTTGATTTAGACTATCCATTTTGTTGGTGTATGTAGGATGATACATTTTTTTGCTTGTTAAAACATTGAGACCAAGCGTATCTACTTGATGCAAAATATGGATTCATAGTTCCTTGTTTTCTTGCTAAAAGTACTACATTCTTTGCTATTGAATATATATGTTGCATGTGACTTCCTTCCATTAGATGTTGTTTGAATGTTATAATGTAAAGTGGTTTATTCCATCCCTTTTCCAACATTGAAGCACCGTAGTTCTAGATTCATCATGTGTGTTAGACTATAATAAGCTTATTTTGTAGCCCCTATGATTGAGCCTCAAGAAAAGCAATCAGCCACAAGGCAATTTTGTGAACTTCAAATTCTCGGTCCATGTGTCAATGTGCTCCAATTTTAAATAAACCAAAGAAAATTATGGCCTCTAGTCCTATGTGTAATCTTGAGCTTGTGTAACCTATTATTCTAGAGATGAGGATTAGGATAAATCTAGATGATGGGTAGCAAGATTATTGGTTTGTGCCTAGAATGTTGGCTAGCATATGACTGAAACTTCATTTTTTTCTATTTGCATGCCAAGTCCGGTCAATTTCAAGGTGTTTGAATAACAACTTTGGGTCACACAACTTTTTGCCATTGGTAGTCCATTACAAAAACAACTAAAATTGTCAAGATTGATTGCAATACTTCAATGCATTAATTATGCTTTTCTAGGCACATTATTTGAACTCATTACAATTTGCCTCTACATACATATATATGTTGCAAGCTGGTCAACTTCATGCACAATGTTGTTCCTCCCAACTCATGTCCCAATCACATGCATTATTGTCCTTCTAACCCAAGTGTTGTATGCAGTTAGGGATTAACATGAAATCTAAATGATGGGTTACAAAATTGGGCTCCTAGATCATAACTTACATGTGATAAGTGCTAGCCAAGGTGTGTTTGAATTATCAAATTTGTTTTCCCATCAGTGGGTTCACTGATGTATAGGGTTCATTTTAATTGTATATTTGGTTCAATTTTGTCCAGTTGGTTTCTTGTTGCTGCAAACCTTTTCTGTCAATATTTTTTACATTAGCTGGATGGGTTTGGATGGGCTTTTCACAAGACCTCCCTAACATAAACCTCCCATCAATTGCAAGGCATGTTGATTTAGGGATTGCCCAAATGTCCACCTTGTTCCATTGAAAGTTGTCCATTTGAATTCCACCAAAGTTCCGGTGAAGTTCCATTCTTATTGTATAGTCAAGTGACAGGGGAAGAAGGATTAAAACAATGTTTTATTTTTCATTGGGCATTTTTTTTGTGGATGAACGTCTTCTAGAAATTGGGTTTTCACCTACATTTGGGCACAATTTATTTAATAGTTCACCCCCTTAACACAATTTGTTTCTTGTTATTTGATTCTAAAATTTGTTTTCACGAACCCACTTAAAACTTTAGATGCTTTAATTTTTATTACACTCAACTTTCAATTATCTCGTTCCTAAGTTTTGTTTCAAGTCTTCATATACCATCTGTGAAATTATGTTGGATAATTGGTGATAGTTTTATTTTGGACAAAAACCAAGTTTGTATGCTCTTTCAAGGATGTGGCCCAAATGCTCACTTGATTTAAGGGTCCATATTCTGATTGTGTGGGCCTTGGAGATTTCATTATGCTAAGGACACATGTGAGGCCTTGAATCTTGTTTATGAGTTGATGTAATTGGAGTTGTTCTTACAATGTTGCAATTGTAGTTGTTTAGAGTATTGGGGCCTAAATATTTTTGGAGATGAAATTGTCCTAGTTTTCAATCCCCTCTCACAATCCTTGCCCAACATGATGGGATGTTGTAGAATAAAATAAACCAAAATTCACCTAGAAAGCACTTGAGCCTAGCAAAAGACCAATGACTATACATATGCTGATATGAGACCTCTTGTTTCAAACAATATACATGTGTTGGTCTACCAAATCATCATAAAGTGTCCAATTATGTTCGCATCTGTTAAGTAAATTATAATTGGATTCATGTGAAATTGGCCACTTCTACAACAACTTGTAAGCAAGGGTTAGCTTGTTGAATGGGGCTTTTTAAACATTTCATTATCACCAATGAGATTGATTTTTCAAATTGTTGGGTTGTAATTCAAGGTTGTGTAATGAGTCTTTAAACTAGTGGCCATCATTTGTATTTTATTCTATTATCATATATTTATGTTAACATTATGTGTTAATATAGGGTGATGAATCCACCATGTGATCTGTGCCTTTATGATGTTGCACAATTCCCAATAGCTAAAACATTTGTATACCAATCATAATATAGTGAGAATGATTTGTTTGAGAATGAGAGAATTAGACTTCTCATTTTATGCGCTTCAATTGTTTCGCAACTAGTACTAAGGCCCCTTTGCCTCAATTTAACTTAGGTTTAATGAACATTTAAGACAATGGGTTTTATTATTTCAATGATTATCAACATGTTTCTTTGTGTTATCAAGATGAATTTGAAGATTGTTGAGTTGCTATTCAATGTTGTGCAATGAGTGTGTGGACTAGTCATGCCCATGCAGATGTTTAATAATTTTATTCTTGTATATCTAAACTAGGATTGTGTTTGGGGATCTATTTTCATTATTAAATTACACTTTGTGTGCAGAAGCTGCACCCCCCACTTCTTTCCAAGCCCCTTTAATTTGCATCAACTCAACTTGGGTGTTTTGAACCCTATGTGGCAATGATTTAACATGTTTTGGTGACTACACCCAGAGCAGTTCTATGTGGTAGTAAGATGGATTAATCAGAATGTTGGGCTATTGTGAAGAAGGTTGTGCAATGAGTGTGTGGACTGGTGCTTGTCATGACTAATTCTAATTAGGTATATCGTTGTATATGTCTAGGAAAGGTTTTGTTCCAAGGGTTTTGGTTGCATTGCTATATGGACAGTTTGTGTGCATAATCAAAACCCCAACTCTTTCCAAGCCCCTTTGCATCAATCAACTTGTGATCTACTTTAGATCTACTTTAGGTGAAACTCAAAACACCTCCAAAAACCTTGTATTCTAAGTTTCACCCCACCTTTTATTCTTCAAGTTTATGTGTGAGTAAAATAAACAATCGGCTAGTTAAACTTGTTTGGAAAAATTTATAGGGTATATGGTTCATATACAAATACTCTTTTTTTTCTTTAGGCATTTTTGTTTTCATTTACATAGTTAAAATCTTAACCACATTCCATACATGATGTTTTCACTTTTTGGCTAATATGTAGAACAAATTGACATTATGAACTTTTTAAGCATAAAAAATCTTTGGAAATAAACTCCCAAGAAATTTCAAAACCTTATGCTAACTAGGAATGGAATCACATTCCATTTTGGGATTTTATAACTTTAATTTGATATCAGTAAATGTATAGATTTGAATTTTCCATTAAATTGGTTTCATTTTAGTTAACTAATGCATTCCCTAGATACTTCCCTAGATATTTTGTTATTAGATTTCATCAAATGTGACCACATTCCACATCTTTGATATTGTTCCTCATAGTCATCTTGAAACCCACCCATATTGATTCCATGGTGTTCCTTTTGTGGATGTGGCATGTGCCTAGTCTTCTAAGGAGATGTTGAACATAGGGTTGCTTAAAAGCAAGGAGGCAAAACATTAGGGTGCATAGGTAAAGCCCCAAGATGGGGCATTCCCAAATAAAGGGGCCAAGGACAAGGTGGTAGCCAAGTCCCTTGAGAATGTCCCCCAGCCAGGTTTCACCCCTCATACAACACAAGGTGAAGATTGTCACAAACCAAAAAACATGCATATCATGAGGTGTACGTGGTGGAGGGTTCTTACACCCACTCCATAATAGTGGTAGGGATCTTATGCCTACTTATAGGTGTAAGATCCCTCCTACTTTGAAGAAGTGGGTGTAGTATCCCTCATTTCTAGGAGGGATATTCATGGATAGAAAGATGCATAGAAACATGAGAGGTTTGCTGCCTAGATTGTACATATGTTGATTGAAGCTGTAATTGGAGACTGAAATCCAAGAGAAACTTGCCCAAGATTGGAGAAGACTCTCTGTAAGAAATACCCATTCCACAAACACATTTATAAGAGAGATGGTGTTGTTTTACCTCTTGACTTGCACAAGCTGCAGTTTCCAACTTGAAAGAAGTAGTTGGTTCATAGTTTGCCTGCACAACTCCCTGAGACAAAATGCTCAATTTTACTCCAAGGTCAAGCTCCTATTTCGCTCTAATCCTGATTGAAAATTGTACGTGTTCAAACTTGGAAAAAGTACACTTCGGCTTCACAGTTTCCTCATGACACAAAATTTCATGAAACCCAAGAATGAGACATAACATTCGTCTTGGGGAACAACAGCAAAATAAGTGTCAACAAATTGGATCAATACAATGATAAATACAAAGACATGGTTTTTTTGTGCAGAAAGAATGGTGTTTTTTTCATCAGAAAAATTGATACAAAATGTGCTGGATAATCAGATCTGATATTGCTCAACTCTCGCTCTCTTGTTTCCAGGCTCCAAAAGAATGGGTGAGATTGTAGAATGGGTTCCGGACAGGCAAACTAATTTGCAGGCTTAACACAACTTTCTTTTGTCTGTCATTGGCTTTTTTTTTATTGTTTTGCAGAAGCTACTTAGGGAGCTATTTGACTATCAAATAGTGCACAGCAAACAGTACACTGCAGAGTGAGAAAAGGGCATCTAAAATCAACCAAAATCAGGCTTGGGTTTGCTTGGGTTTGTGAAATACCAAAAGACTTTGGGTACTTCAGAAATGATCTCTGTGATTTGACTGTTGAGGAGGCACAGAGAGACACCTGCACCTGAAACACTCTTTTGTCATCTTAGTGGGTTTAGATAACTTAAAATCTCATTTGTTTATTTTGGACTCTTGTTTGTGATGGAGATTGGAATGTGTATTCGATGACCCAAGTCCCCAGTAAACAAAACCTGTCCAAAAGACGATATTGTTGAAGCCCCAGTAGCTCGCAAAGTGAATGTGATCCGCTGAGACTGTGGTCGACCACTGCCACCAATAGTGAAGTTCAATGGAGTAATGGTGACTGCAACATCTGCTGGATTTGTCCAAGTAATTGTGTATGTCTCAATGTTATTTGCAACGTTGGTGACCGTTCTGCTGATAACCTCTGTACCATTCAGGTACACAAGTGTGATGGATGGAGTGTTGAGATCCATGGATCTTACTGCAGCAGTGGGGCACACACCACCTGTTGATGCATACACTTCCCGAGGGCTCACTCCCTCTGCAGTACAGAGGAATGTGACATAATCGTCCTCTCCTGTCCCCAGATAACATTTACAGGAGCAATCCAATTAGAAAACAACACAAATCTCACTAAACATGCACTCAAATATGAGACACATAACAAGCAACAAATAAGCTACTGACCTGCATCAAAGATAATACCCGGGTTGAGAGCAGCATTTATGTTGAGTGCTCCACCACCCATGTCAAAAGGTGTGGCAGCTTGCAATAAAGGGGCAGAGCCTCCAGAGATCTCCTGAGCTTGAAGGGGGAAACCCCGTGAATCATTCACATCTGCAGTTGTTGTCATAGCTGACGCAAGTGCTGCTGGGCTCCAAAGAGGATACTTTTCTTTCAGCAATGCTGCAAGACCTGCTGCATGGGGTGTTGCCATACTAGTCCCTGATATCATTGCCCATCTCTGGCCTGAAAATCCCCTCATTTCAGTTATATCAAGTCAGTAGTGTTCTCAAAATATATGAGCAAAATATACTCTCCTGTCGCTCTAGCTTTCTTAGGAGAGCTTGTACAGCTGTGAGAAAGGTGCAATAATAAATATCATGTGCATGATAGGTTTTGCAGTGGAGCTCACCCATGTAATTAGGATTGTCAATTCCAATAGGGGTCCATGCACCCCATATGAGGTATCCGGGTGCTAAGACATTTGGCTTTAAGACATCTGCCTGGTTGAAGTTGAAGTCTTTGACATCAGGTCCCCTTGAAGAAAATAGAGCCACTTGCTGCCCTTGACCAGAGTAATTGGCAATCTGCCCACCCCCTATTTTAGCTTGAGCTCCAAAATGAATAGGTGTGCCAGCTGCATCTTTGGTCGTAAGTGTGGTGTAGTAGTCGAGCAAAATCTGTGAGACCCACAGTATGACCATCAAATTCCTAACATATCTCCTGTGACCCCATCATCTATGTGATATCAGTGCAAGCAAATTGATGGCAGGGGACTCCCAGAGGAAAAAGAAGGTCAGGAGGGTCAGAAGACAACTTTGCAGGTTTAGGATACAAGCAAGAGTCAGCAGCTCAGGGGGACTAGAGGATTTGCCTCTGAGTTCATTGCATCTATGATGACAATGCCTGGGATTGTCAGAGGAATGGGATCAAACTTGCTCCCTGCAACATCAGACTCCACCACCATGACAAGACCAGCTGCTCCTAAAGCTTTGAGTGTAGTCACAACTTGTTGCATTGATGCCCCTCCAAAGATAAAGTTGAAGGAGAAAGTGCAGATCATAAGCTTCCCTTGCACCAAAAGTTTGTTGAAGAGTGAAGGCAGTTGGCAGTCACTTGGAGAATAGAGAGGGTTGCCTGCACCTTGCACTGCATCTTGTGCTAATATCATGTCATAAAGAAGTGGTCCTTTTGTTGGAGCTGTTACATAATATACAAGAAATGGGCAATTAGATATTTTCTGTATGTATCTCGCCAATGCCCAACATATCCTGAAAACCCAACTCTATAATTCTCTCTCTTGTCCCCTAGTTATCTGAACAAAGTACTACTTCAAATGAGAACCCTTCCACAGTAAGTAAGTAAGAGTTGCATTCTTCTTACGTGCCAACAAGGTCCCAGGAAGAACAGTTTTGTTGCCGAGGGTTATCGTATTTGGGTATGATCTGTCATCAACCCCTGCACCGACCGAGATTATCCAAGGACTGAAAGATGTGATAGTCTGTTCATAAGGACCCCCATTCCCAGCAGCCTGGACGACCACAATGTTTGCCTTGACTGCATTGAGAAGTGCCACATCCAAAACATTGAAAAAGGTGCTGATTGAACCACCAGGTGGGCTATTGGGTCCCAGTGAGAGACTCAGTATGTTAACTCCATCAGCAACAGCCTGCACTTACCCAAGAAAAAAACACCTTGGGGCAAAACTATTATATAATTCAACAAAGCCTGGATCAAGCAATCCTCTCTAGATTCGGCAGATGTATGTGCAACTCTAAAGGGCCTCATTGCAAAAGCTTGAGAAAAAACCTGATCACATGCGGCAACAACATCTGGTATAAAACCCCCAATCAAGCGGTACAATGCTTTGTACACAGCAATCCTGTAGATTTGCAAACACAGGAAAAAAAACCGCTTTTCAGGATTGCAGTAAGTTGAGGTTGTTGCACTTATGCTCTAAACCACAAATATCTGAAGCACGCCAGGTAAGTTGCAAAGGAGTAAAGAGGGAGGAGGTTTACCGAGCCCTAGGTGCCATACCACTGGCATTCCCATAGAATGCACCATCCACTATCACAGGAACTCCATGGTTTCCAGCTGCTGTGGAAGCTGTATGACTGCCAACAAGCACAATGAGAGATCATCAGGCTATTTGCAAGGAGACA
>Ga0116230_10008702_pt1 | contig 9999 bp, 5 predicted proteins | sample S1TSphfallax_3_FD_88678 | JGI IMG/M metagenome (GOLD analysis project Ga0116230, IMG submission 88678) | Host-associated microbial communities from peat moss isolated from Minnesota, USA - S1T2_Fd - Sphagnum fallax MG | ecosystem: Host-associated > Plants > Peat moss > Unclassified | place: USA...
ATATTGTCAGATGCATGTATTGCAAAAAATATTGGTCATTGGATTAAAAGGTATCTCTAGACAAAAAGAAATATAAACATGATGTATCTTAAACATATTCATTAAAATTAATGCATGTTATAGAATAAAAGGCATTGCAAATCCAATGATAGGTTGCAATTATTGAAGGGATTTGAGTTAGATGTTGATCATGGTTTTTTGGTGTTGTCAATTTGGCTATTATGCATTTTGCTTTGATGAATAGTTAAAAACATGTTTTAAGTATTGATGACACAATGAATGTTAAAAGCATGCATGTTTTACAAGGTTTTTCTCAATGCAATGTCAATGTTACTTTGCCCTCAACTATTTTATTAGTGGACAATGTATAGATATTTATTGATGATTTATTTGTCCATACTAGGTAAATAAGGTTAATGTGCATCCCCCTTAAGTACATGACATGTTAAAAATGACTGAAATGATTTGAAATAAGCTTTTATGCTTTGAATATGAAATTCAATGTTTGTTTCAATGACATTTTTTAAGAAGGAAATTATAATAAATAAGTAAATTATACATTTTAATGTTTTTTAATTTAATCTTACCAAATGGTGCTTCAATCATGTTATCAAAGGATTTTAAATCACAAATCCAATTATCCACACATCTTGTGCACACATGTTATTTATGCAAGTAAATTGTGAAAGGGCTTGTTGTAGGTTGGGGTTTCCAAAAAACCTACCTAACCAAAAAAATTTTAAAAATAGCCCAAATAAGTAAATATAATTCTTTATAATTATTTCGTTATAATTGTAGTGGATTAATGTATGTTTTCAATTAGAATGATGTCATGTTAAATAAATAAAAATATTCAATATTAGATACAATGTAAATGTTTTTTTGAATCTTCCAAAATAATCATAATAATTTTTTTTAATTACATTTTTTTAATCAAAAGGAAGCCATTAAGTAATGTACTTGATTTGAAGAAATTATGAATAATCAATGTTTATATTTATATTTAACAATGTTCATTAAATACATTTGATTAAATTATAAAATATAACAATAATTTTGAAGGTTACAAAAACCATTCCAAAAGGTTACAAGGAAAAGGACTTGTTCTTATTCATTTGATTGAATTTTTGTATTCAATGGGCTTAGAATTTATAGCTTCAAGTCCAAGTCACACTTGCAAAATGATTGTGTAAAAAGACATTAACTCATCCATAGAACCTTATTTAAGCATTTTTTTGCATTTTTTAGGTTTGCCATGTGATACAATATCAATGTGCAACAAGGTGCAGTCATGTTAATAGGAGCCAAAAATAGTCATAACCATTGCTTAATTTTGTGTTTTTAACACCAAAATACATTTTAAAAGAATTTAAACTTGAAAATAAATAAATAAATTTTCACATTATCAAATCTAATATTTTATTCTATAAATGTTCAAAATATGAAATTATTTCATTAACATTTGGACCTTCAAAAATAATGTAAAAAAACTTGTAACCACTATTTTTAAGTAGTAAAAAACTTGTAAATGGACTTGGAAAACTTTGAATATGACATTTTTTGGAAAAAAATTAACAAAAACCTCAATAAAATAGTACAAAGTAATTTTAAAATATCTTTAAGGAATTTTCTGAATACTTTTTTCAATGATATTCCAAGAATATTTCCCAAAAAATAGTCATCTAAGGGGGCATTAGTAGTTCCCATTAACCTGTTTGCACCCAACATTATTGTAATTAACAAAATCAAACACATAAAAACATGCACACAAATATCATTCCTTTGCCATATCCCATTTTGATTTTACCATCCTTGTTGTTGGTAGATTTGTTAGGACAAAATTTGGGTGCAATGAATAACAATGATCAATGTAACGACCCTTAACACCATAATGTTTGCTTGATACTTAAAGATCTAATATTTCATGTGTACTAATAGTCAGTGTACCAAGAATGAGTGCTTGTGGGCTAGTAGGGGTTAAAACACCTTCACTGAAAATGGTGGTTGTTTTTAGTGAAGTTGTTGAAAAGAAATGCAAATTCATTCAATTTGTTGCCATATTTTGGCTTTTGAAACTTGGCCGATCATTAGCAAATTTTAAGAACATGAAATAGTTCTTTGATATTTTGAAGGTGAAAAACACATTAAGTAAACAATGATTTAACTCCATTGGTTGGCAAATAGCTAAAAACATGCACTACATAAATGTACTAAAGCTATTGTGTAGAAAACCAAGTACCTTTTTCTCAATTGTGATGAAGTTACCACAATTAACAATTGGTTTTGGTGTAGTGTTCACACATTTGTTATTGATGGCTTTAAAGGATGCCATTGTTGTTATATTTAGAAAAGGTGATTGTTGGAAGTAATGTTGATAATTGAACCCAACTAACTATGTGATCTTTGATGGAGTATGGGAGTTTGATAGTTGATAAAATTGGTAGCAAGTTTATTTGTTTTGGATTAAACAAAATTGCATTGTTTATGATGTTACAAATCGGTGTTGCTATTCAACTCAAATCTACAATTGCACCTTTAGTGATTACAATGCATTGTATGCACGTCAAACTTACCTAGCAATGTAAACTTTTTTTGCATAGCCCCTAGTTGACATATCTTTGTGACATTGAAGTGGTGATGGGGTTGGCTTGCATCATGCTTATGTTGGAAATAGTCCATGCACTTATAAAGTTTGCACACTTTTGTATGTGATTTTGTGACTACTATGAAGACTTGTTGTATTGAAATGTATAACATGTATTTAGACTTTAGGTGAGAAAAAATATGGTGCAAAACAATTCAAAACATTTTTGGATTTAACACAAAAACAACAATGACCAATTGTTAACTTCTTAGTGGAAACATCTTACAACAAACATCTAATTCAAGTGATTTTTTATTTCATGGGCAAGTAATGTCAAATGCATAAAAAATGCCTTTTTACTAAAGTGTTCACCCAAGCTACACATGATGGTTGGACAATAATTTTCAAAGTTGTCGAGATTTAATATTCACATGTTCCAATATTTTTGATATTTAAATTGGAGCAATGATTCCCCAACCCAAAATTCATGAATGTAATAAGCATCATTTATCCTTAGTATTGGTTTAATCCTTTTGTTAAAGAAACATTATATGAACATTTAACCTTATTGAAAACTCAATTTTTTTTTGAAAAGTTCATTGGCCCAATGATTAATTGAATGAAAATCCCAACCTTTTTTTCTAAAAGCAAACTTGATTTCAAAGTTTTCCTTTTAAAGATCATTATGCATAGCAACCATGTTGTTGCTTTGGAACTGCCATCAGTTTGCAATCTTGTCACCTAGCTATGGTTTACATTAGCATCCAACATCTTGTAACATTGACTATTAGAGTATTTTGCATTGATAAAACTATTTCTAACCATGATTTTAGGCAATGTAAAAAATGAACATTGTTTTTCCATATTGTCTTTCTTGACATCCAAGTTATGCAACTAGCTAACCAAACATTTGGATTTGGTTGTTAGGATCTTTGTGCATGATCGTTACATTATGGATAATGTTCCTTTTGGGGATGCCATGAAGGATTAAAGTGATAATAAGGTGAAGTATGCGGTGGATTGTTAGATTTTGGATGTGTTATGTTAATAATTCATGGTGTAATTTTTTTTATTGTTTTTGTTGCACTTGTGGCTTGTATGGCATCACATTATTTGCTATGTTTGTGTTGTTGTTGGCATGAGGATTATAGTTGTTGATCAACATTTCAATTTGGTACATGATGTATGCAACTCTTAAACATGATATGAATTAATGAAGGTTTAGATATTCGCCCTAGTTCCTTTTCATCGAATTGAATATTTTCTTTTGAATTTGATACATTGCATGTTTGTTATTTTATGGTATTGTTGGATTGTGGGGGTGCGATGTACAAATGGTTTTATTGTGATGTAATATTGACAAAAAGTACTAATGTGAACAACAAGTATGGTCATGATGTGTGTGACTTATGCAAGTCTAGGTTGGTTTGCAAGGGCCAAGATCTTCAAGGATCAAGATTCAAACTCCCCCAATCCATCATAATATTGTTTTTGGTTTTTTTTTTTTGTAATTTATTTCATTTTGTTTATTTCAATTCATGGAATTGATGGTGTTTTGATTTAATTTGACCTTTTGAAAACTAATATCTTAATCATGAACAACCAAGATTATCGGTTAGTCCATTGCAAAATGCATATGCTTGCCATGTTTCTTACATTTGCATATACCTTATCGCCATAAACTATCTTATTAAAAATAATGTTTTGCCAACACACTTATCACATGGTTTGGATCACTACTTAATTTTGAGCGCTTTAGCTTTTAAAGAACTACAGTTTACATAATTAAAATAAATGTTAGCCACAACACACCCTTCACATTTTCAATTTACCAAGAATAGTTCCACATGGGTTTGTATGTAGCTTGCCAAGATACCTTAATATTTTGAAAAAGAAACATTGGACAATATCCCAATCCAACCTTACATTTTGAAATTGGTCCCCCTAGTTACGAACTTTACCAATGTCATGAAACATGGGGCTAAAGGGCCCAAGATAGGTTGAGAGCCTAATTTAACTTGCATTTTGGGAATGTCCTTCACCTTTAGGTTTTATCCATCATGAAGCATGAAGCTACATTTGTTGTGAACCTAAACATATGTAGATCACTAGGCATATGAAAGAGGGGGTTTTTACACCTATTTTCTTCAAAAGTGGAAGCAATCTTACATTTACAAGTAAGCATAATTCCCCCCCCCACTTTTATGGTGAATTCACATGGAGGTCGTGAAAGTGATAAACTAAAATAATAAATTAACCCTAATATTATCCTATTCACACAAAAGGGGTAAAAATTGACTTGGTAAATGATGTGGCATTGAAATTAAGAGGGGGATAAATGTGTTGGGATATTTTATCAACAATAACAAATATCTTCATCTTAAAAAAAAATTAAATCACCTTTAAATTTAGGATCAAATTAAGGTAGAATGAGGAAATTAGTTTGACCCTTTGATTTGAAAAGGTTAAAAAATATCCATTGATGTTCACAAAAGTTTCTAATTTCATTTTTGGCAACATACATTTTTTCATGTGAAAGTGCCCTTGGAATGGTGAGTAGCAAAAAAATCAACCTTTACAATTTGCCCAAATTTATAGGGATTTTTATTTTTATTTCAATTTTCCCAAATTCTTTTTGAATTTTAAGATTTTTCTAAAGTGCCCAAAGTTCTTGGGCACTAATCATCATTTTTCAAAATTTATAAGGTGCTTGACATCATTGGGTAAAATAAAAATTCCCCAAATGCCCAAAATTTTCAAACATCAAGATTTTTCCAAAGTGCCCAAAATGTTTGGGCATTAATGAAGATTTTTTTTCAAGCATTAATAAGGTGCATGACATTATTAGGAAAAATAAAAATTCCCAAAATGCCCAAATGTTTCTAGCATCAAGATTTTTCATAGTGCCCATTCATTGGGGGTGTAAATGAATTTTTTTAGCTTTTATAATCTTTTCAAGTAGACTAGAAATTCCAAAAATGCTTGAATAATTTTAAAGAATATTGGAAAGAATTTCTATTGAATCTTTTCAATCATCAAGATTTTTAGAGTTCCCAAAATTTTGAAAATTGAAAAAGATTCAACATGTATAATTTGCCCAAAATCCTTAAGCAACATAAAAATTCCCGAACTCCTAAAAAAATTCAAGCATCTTGCAAAACATTTCTTAGGAATTTTCCAAAGTGCCCAATTTTCTTGGGCAACATGTATAAGTTCCCAAGTTCCCCAAGCTACCCAATTTTTTTTTGTAGTTTTGAAAACCTCCCGATGTGAATAGTTCAACATGGGGTTAAATTAACCCCATCACAATATTTTATCTATCCCCTTTGTGTGAATATAATAAAGGTTATTGTACTTATATTTTCATCATTTTAAGCCTCAAATCAAGATAGGGTTAAATGGAACAAAAATATCCCTACTAATTTTTGCTTTGAATCCAACTTTAACCAATATACATAATATCTCTTTTTGTTTTAAGAGGGATATATGTGGATATAAAATACCTTCCAAAAACACTAGGAAATGTATTGGCATGTTTTATGCAACTTTAAAAACATTCCCAAAAAAATCTCAACAAAGCCACATGAAAATCCTTAAACAAGGTTAATAACCAAGGCTAATGTGCATGGTTATTATTTAGAATCAATTTGCTTGCTTGGAAACTTTGATCACAAGTATGGCAATTTAAAGGAGAAGGTGGCAACATCAAGTTTCACAAGTATACTTATATATTTGTAATTAGCTCCATGTTTAAGGTTTTCTTATGGAGTTTGATTTGTTAGTTCCACTAACATTCCCTATGATGCACATGCTCTAAGGGCCATACACAATTTTATCTTATTCACTTGTAGTTAATTAATTAGTTCTTATTACATGTAACAATTCACATGATTCCCTAGAGTTGCATGGAATGGATGAGGGATTTGACCCTCAAAAGGGGGAAGCTACATGCCAAATGTCTCTTCCGCAATCATTTACATTGGTAAAGACTATCCCCATTAGCTCAAACATGGGGCGTGTTTCAACAAGGCCAACAAGAAAGGGATCTACACCCATCCCCAAGGAGGATGTGTATAATGCAATGTCAGTGTTAAATACGAAAATTTGTTAAACCTCATTGTTTTTTTTGCCATCGCCATGTACTACAAATAATCATAATTTTTTAAAAGGTTTAACTTGATTAAATGTTTGCATTGATTAGAGGGGATGTCCATCTTGACTAGAGGCCTAGGGCATGCAAGTCACATAAATTTTAATTATTAATTTGGAATAAACTAACTTTTTGACCATGTTTCAATTGCCACTAAACATGTTATTAATTCATGTGGTGTGACAAAAAGGTGTGTCAATTTTGGGATTTCCTAACAATTTCATAATTAAGAAAAAATCGCATTTTTTTTATAACAAAAGGTTGTGTACTTGGATGGCAAAAGCATTGGGATGCTTCCATGAAACCTTGAGTTCAAACTTATGCAAATCATGTATATAAATTTCAGGTATGGTGGCATGTATATAATGTATGTGTACATTTTTATGACATACAATGTCATGTCATTTTTAAAAATGTAACATAATGATAAGTTGTGGTTTAAATTGAATTGTAAATAATGATGTTTAGTTGACTAGTGTTCAAATTGACAATTGATCATTTTGATTAGTAAAAATGTCCCATGACCCCTTAATAAAAAAACATTAATCAAAACAAATGGGTGCAAAATTATTTGTTCAAAATGGTACATTAGTCAAGCTAGATCATGAAGCATACAAACTAGGGAGTGGAGCTCACTAGTTTTTTTGTAATGATGGTACCCTAAAAATGCAACTAGATGTCATTTAAAAACTTATAGTCACTTTATGTGAAACATTAGACTTTACTACAAAACAAAATTGAGAAGTTGCATGTTGGACTTGTGCAATTTACATGAAAAAATGCACCCAACAAAAGCAAGACATTTACATCAAATCTAAAAAGTTTGAGGCATGCAATCTTGCACTTTTGCCTAATTGCATATTTTTGCAAACAACTATCAAACTTAGGAACACATATTTTTTCCCTACCATCAACTTCGTTATAAACTTTGCAATGAACCATGTTCAACTTCCCATCATACCCAACCATGTAGCCTTAGCCCAAGGAAACTTATGAGTAGCCCACACCTTTTGGAAAACTTGATTTAATTCCCATTTTTTTCCATATGTTTCTTTTGTGTAGGTTCAAGATTTGGATGCTAAAAATCAACAAGTTCATTAAAAGATGATGGTGATAAGGGAGACAAATGCACACTTCAAAATGATGAAGCTATGTTTGCAAAATAAGGAGACCCAATACTATATAACAACTTATATTTAAACCTTATTAATGGTTGTAATGGACTCATTGCAAAAGCTTTCAACAATAAGAAAAGAAAATTTTAATGTTCTGACAAACCTTAAACCCTAAACAATTTGATGAGTATATGATGAGTACATAGGAAGAAAAAAACTTGACACTACAACATACCTTAAACGTTGAACAAATGTGTTGATGATGACAAGCAAACAAGAAGATAAAAAGTTCATTGTTCTAAGAAAGTTGTAAACCCTAAACCCTAATGATGAGCAAATAAGAAGAGAAGAATCTCATTGCTCCAACAAATTTTGAACCCTAAGCAAACAATGAACATATAGGAAGAAAAAAAAGTTTGACATTCTAACAAAGTTGTAAATATTAAATCCTGAGTAGATGATGGGCAAACATGATGAATAGACACCTTTCGCAATGCAATGAACAAACAATGGGTAGATAGGAAAGGAAAACAAGTTTACTAAATAAGGTATTTCTCTAAAATGTAAAGATTAGGAAGATTTTGAAGTATATCCAATTTGTAAAGTAAAGAGGGGAAGGAGCTAATTTAATTAGATGTTGAAACTTTGATTGCTCATTCTTTTCCATCTCGAACAACCTTGTGTTCAATGCCATGAAAGAGCAATGTTCATGTTGACTTTTCCCATTGATTTGCAAACTAAGAACTAATATGTGAAATATCCATCATGTTTGCAATTCCAAGTTCCAATGCTATAACTTCCTATTAAAAGGGGCGATGATCATTTACAAAAGTAAATTCACAACAACAAACGAGTATTTCACAAAGGCAATAATTATTTGTAGAAATATGTAAACATTGATTCACAACAACAAAACAAATAGCTAATGAAGTGATGAAGAAGACAATAATTCTTTGTAGGAATATTTAGACATCGATTCACAACAACAAAACAAATAGCTAATGAAGTGATGAAGAAAGAAGTGAGATGCATTCAAATGTGATGTCACTTCATGGAAAGTAAAAATAAGGTGGCTACTACAAAGCTTGAAAATAAGAGAAAGGATGGTGATAAATGTGAAGTAGTTGCTTATCAACATTCATGCTATTGACAACCAACAAAAGCAACTTGTGATGAAACAATATCAACCCTTCCGCAATTTCCAAACTTGACAAATTTGAATCCACGGTTAGCCCTAGATCGAATGGTTAAGAATATGATGAATTTTTCATCATAAACTCGTCTTATTTAACAAGGGAATGTAGAATAAGCCATTAAGATCTCGCCACTTGGCAAAATTTCCCTGAAGAAAACACTACTATCGTCTTGTCCTAGGCCCCTTATTCGAGGTCCCACAATCCTAGGGCTTTACCCTACACGTTTTGCATCAAGGTCTTTTTCCACTCCATCTCTGCATAGGATTTAGGATTCATTTGTAAAACCCTTGGGGCAGTAAAGGAGCTTGAAAGGCTCAAGGTCTTGTTTAAGGTTTAGGGCTTAGGGTTTAGGGTCGATTGTTGAGCATGGAGGGTTGATGCAGGAGGAGCTGGAAGGACTCAAGCTTGTTTGGGTGTTTTGTTGAGGTTTCTGAATTTGGTTGAGCTTCGCCGCTGAGGAAAACGGACGGGGAGTCTGAATGCTGCTGGAGGAGCTTCAAATGATCACCTTCTTTCTTTAGCACATGAGAGAGAAGATCATGAGCTCAGCAACGAGGTGATGATGGATGAGACGACGGGATATACTTGTGTAGTGTTGCACGTTGATCTTGACTGCTTTTATGCTGCGGTAACTCATTATTTTTCACTGTTTGCAAGAGGGTTTCTAGGGTTTCTTTGTCCTCAATTCCACTTCAAATGCAAATTGCAACAGCTCTTGATTGCTGGTGTATATCTTGGTGACCCATGATCAGTTCTTCTTCTTCACTTTTGTGATAGTTGGAAGCTTTCCATGTTATGAATATTCTTTAACACATGTGGTGGTTGACAAATGGTTTTGCAAATAGAATTTTATGCTGATTGGAAAGGTGGAGATGGTTATGCAGGTTGAGCATGTTAGGTTAAGTATCCCCAAAGAGCAGCCACTTGCAGTCCAACAGTGGGACGGTCTAATAG
>Ga0116230_10008704_pt1 | contig 9998 bp, 8 predicted proteins | sample S1TSphfallax_3_FD_88678 | JGI IMG/M metagenome (GOLD analysis project Ga0116230, IMG submission 88678) | Host-associated microbial communities from peat moss isolated from Minnesota, USA - S1T2_Fd - Sphagnum fallax MG | ecosystem: Host-associated > Plants > Peat moss > Unclassified | place: USA...
ATTTTTCCACTTAGAATTCCTTATTCCTATTTAATGCATCATGGATTACATTGTCCCATCCTAACTTGTGTATTAATTCCACATCCAACAATGCCAAGGTATCATGCCATCTTAGTTGTTTCATTAAAGCCTTTGGTTATGTTTCAAAATATTGCAATGAAATGTTGGTTTTATGTGTCCCTAAATAACGTTGCCACGCTTTTAAGCAACACATGACGACATACAACTCTTTCTCGTGAGTTGGCCATCGTAGTTGAGCCCCATAGACCTTTTTGCTTTCAAATGCAATTGAATGTCCATCTTGCATGAACATTCCATTGATAGTGAAATCACTCGCATTAGTGTGGATTTCAAATGGTTTAATAAAGTCTAGGAATTTTAGCACATAGGTGGACAAAAGTTTATTTTTGATGTCTTCAAATGCTTTTTATTGCTCCTCTTTCCATCGAAGGATAACTCCTTTTTAAAAAGGTCTGAAAGTTGCTTTGTTAATTGCTAAAAAAAAACATTATAAACTTATAATAAAAGTTAGTTAACCCTAGGAAGGATTGAATTTCTTTGACAATGACTAGCCTTTTTTAGTTCTTTATGGCTTCCAATTTCTTAAGGTTGGGTCTCACCCTTTCATGTCACAAAATATGCCTTAGGAAGTCCATCTCCTCTTAGGCAAACTCGTTATTTGCCTTGTTGGCAAAAAGTTGGTTTTTTTAGAGCTTACTCAAAACACATTTTAAATTGTCCACATGTTCTTCTGTTATCTTGGAATACATCAATACATCATCAATATAGATGATCACGAACCCATCCAACTTTTCATGGAAAATGGAATTCATAAAGGTTGTGAATGTCAACGGAACATTACACAACTTGAATGGCATCACCAAGAATTAATAGGAGCCATACCAAGTCCTCATTGCCATCTTTTTTACATCCTCATCCATGATGCAAATTTGATAATACCTTGACTTGAAATCAGTTTGATTAAAGTATTTTGCCCCATTGAATCGATACAACAAATTGTCAATGTGGGGTAGAGGATAATTTTTTTTATCATTATTTTATTCAAAGCATGGTGGTCAATACACATTTTTAACTTGCCATCCTTTTTATCCATAAACAAGATAGGTGCCCCATAGGGCAATTTGTTTTGCCAGATAAACCCCTAATTGAGGAGGTTGTTTAAATTTTTAAAAAGCTTTTATAGTTCCTTTTGGTTTAATTTAATTAGTGCCTTGGATAGCGGGGCCGCTTTAAGCACCATTTCTATCTTATGGTTAACCTTTTTATAAGATGGAAGGGCATTGAAGAGTTCGTATTTCAGAACCTTCAAAAATTTATTGAATGAATCCAAAACACAAACAAGGGGTTGCCTTGCCCCTTGTGGCTTAAGTTCCCCTTGGGAGGATCTCAAAGACCTCAAAATAAGAAAATTAAGCGACTTCAACTCACTAGCTAAAACAATTAAATTCATTCCCATTTCTACCAATGTAAAATTATAATCAACATTTAAGTTCACTAATTTAGAGCCATTTTTGGCACAAACTTTCAACTTACTTCCATTGCAAAGGATGTCTACTTTGCAGGCATCCAAAAATGTGTTTCTTAGAATTACATCAAAATTATCTAAGTCACATAGGGTGAAGTTCTCAAAAAATCGAACTCCTCAACAAAACAACTTGATGCCTAATGTTACATTAAGCAAGGGTTTAGCTATGCCTTGTGCCAATTGCACTATGATGGGGTTTACCACTAATTTGGTCTTGACTCCAAGTCATTCCATTGCTTGCGGAGTCATGAATGAATTTGTTACTATTGAATCTAATAATCAACCCACAATTTCATCATTTATCTTGCAATTTCATTTTCACAAGTTGGAGGCCTTGCTTTCATGTGCCCTTATTTTGGTCATGAAATTTCCTTGGAGAACCAACTTACATTGGACAATGCATTCATTTACCCAAGGTGGCTTGGGGTAATCTTTTGCCAAATGTTTGTTGTTGTCACAATTGAAACATTTGATTTTGGAGAGGTCCATGCTTTGCCTTCTTGATTGGTGGCTCTTTGTTCATTGATTTCTCTTTGTCATTTTGAGGCCTTAGCTTCCCTTGGCCCCACTTGCACTTATTGTGACCTTTGCTTGCACCACTTGGGTCAGCTTGATTCTTCTAGATGACCTTGCTTTTGATTTCACCCTTGTGACGTGCAAAAGCTTCATCCTCCATACACTCCACCATCTTCATCAACCCTTTGGCATGTTTTTGAAATATCAATCCTTTAGTAAACTATCTTCTAACCTAGGGCTTGAATCCATGTAGGAAGATCAACTTTCGAACATACTCATCCTTTGACAAAATGGGCTACATCTCACGTCAGGGAATGACTAACCAAATGTTAGAGGATCTCCACCCTATTCCAGCAAACACCGGTTTTCATTAAATCTTGTAGCAGGATAACGCAAATCCTTATGTTCTCTCGTATTGATGGTCCATTTTGCAAGGGTCATTTTAAACCCTTAAAAAGTTTTTTCTACTATGGATTCGGACAATGACTATTACTTGACAAGATCTAAAGATATAAAGATATAATTTATCTTTGAGTGTTTAAAGGAACTTTTATGATGTTTGTGGGTGGGGACAATCATGATTAAATGGTATTCTATTCTAAAACAATGGGCGTGTCACACTGTGGCCTTACCATTTACATTAAAAAAGTATCTTAAAGCAAAAGAAGAATTATGAAAATTTAAATATTTCACCATGACAAAATATAGCCTTTAAAAAAATTCTTTGAAAGAAATCAAAATCTTTACTCTATAACTAATCTCAAGTTTCAACACAAGCCAAAATATCATCTATCAAAAATCCTCTTATAAAATTGTAAGGGCCAAAATCCTTGAAGCTACTATACTCTATAATGAATCTAAACACAATATCCTTGCCTTGGTAGGCAAGCCCAATAAAGGTATTGTCTGCCAATGTGGGGTGGAGATGCTCTTATTAGATTGGAAAATACTGAACAAGGATAACTCTTGGAGATAAAACTGGCCTAGTTACCACCCCACTCAGGCAGCACCTAGAAACAGTGTCGACGTGGATGCCTGCTTCAACATTAGGAAACGTCCAACCCCTCTATGGGTTGCCTTCCCAACAAGTGAATTTTCTATGAAATTGACTTGTTTAGGGACTGGAGCTAGCTTCATGAAGAAGTTGCACGTATTGTCAAGCTGCTAGAAATAACATGCATTTATGCAATTAAGGCTTTAGACAAGGGTCCAAGGTCCAGGAACCAATGAATTCAAGCAATCTTATTGGTGTAAAGTTTTACATTGGTCCTAAGACCTTTAGATGCGGGTCCAAGACCAAAAAGTGGCAAATTGAAGCTAAACCTACATGGCACCTGTTTTGGAGGGAAAATCAATTGGTTTGGACCAAAAAACAGTGCTAAAATGAGAGCTCTTGATTTGGAGAACCAAGAATCAGGCTAGGACCCAAGGTACAGTCCAACTCAAATCGGTCCAAATTGGTTCCTAGGAAATTGGATCCTGGACCCTCCTTTAAAGTGGTCCTAAGTCCAACAATTCAAATAGAAGCACTTTGGGTTGTTGGGTTGTTGAGTTGACAACTTGTCCACCAAGTAGATGTTTATTTGTGTCATGCCCACATATTTATTTGTCGCACTTGTGGGTTTGTTAGTTTTGTTGAATAATTTAGCAAATTGCACAAATAAATTATGCATCTGCACAAATTGTTTTGCATGGACATTAGCGATGCATGGTAATTGCCAGTGTCAAGGACACCTACACTGTTTTACGGCTTCACATTAGGGTTCATTCTGCTCTTTGATGTTGTAAGCTATCCATAAGAAACTATGAGCTGCTAATTAAGTGGTCACAGCTCTTCAACACTCCAACAATACCATTTTTTGGATGTAGGATATGTATCATTAAGAGTTGAGAAGGGGGCAATTTTGGGAATAAGGGCCCAAATTTGGGTCCTAAATTCTCAAAACTTCCCCATTCAAGGTTTTATATGTTGTAAAGATCTGGTAGAAGTTTAATAGGTGTGATTTTGTTTGAGAAGGATTGGAGGTACCTCAGAATAAACATGACATTTATGAATTAAGAAATTGATGAAATGATATTCAAATTTTTATGCATAATTTGTGAATGTGTAGAATTCATGATAATAATGATGATTATAACATAATAAATATGTGAATAAATATTTGTGGGACAAAGAACATAGGTCCTTCATAACTATATAATAAAAATACGTAAATTTGATAATTTAATAATTTATTTTCCCCAAACATTTCATAATACCAATTGAGGTTGTTAAATCAAAGTTTAACATTTATTGGATTAAATATTACCACTATTGAACTTCACTCAATAGGTGAAGGAATGAATGTAAATGCTAGTTCACCCTTATCAATGCACTTAAGGTTGCTTTCCATTGGGCCATTGCATAAAAAAATAAATTTCCAATACCATGTTACCTTATCTCATTCAGTATTCAAATGTCAAATAGTTATTTTATTATTCAAAATGGACTTTGGCATTAAAATGGTAGAATATCAAATTTTTGATTTAATATTATGCCAAATTCAAAATATTTAACAATGTTGATTAATCATATATCCATTTAACATCCATGAGAAGGTCTCATTCAACAAGCAATGTTGCACAATTTCCTTTCCTTATCACAATTCTTGGTTGCAAATAATAGTTAGTCCATTTATTACAAGAAATCACATTTTTATCATAAAGTTGACTAAAAAAAAATCCCATTTGGTGCTTTTGCTTTTCAATCCAATTTGACAAGAGTTCCATTTTGGGCAAGTTGATTTCACCACATTTGCTTTGATTGCGATTTTTTGGTTAATTATTATGACAAATGTTTTATTTAGTTTTTTTTATTGATGAAATGAAACAACAATATTTGGGAGCAAGCTTTAAAATCTATAATTTTCAAATTAAAAAAATTAATACCCAAAAATAATTCATTTATTTGCTATCTACCCTATTTTACCTATTAGACTAAACTAGGTTAGGTAAAAACATTTAAATAAGTTGCAAGTTTGAGAATTTAAACTTTTCACCTAAACATTAAAAGTCCAAGTTTTTAACCGTTGCACCATTTTTTCAACATTTGATTATTTTTATTATCACATCATTATGAACATTTCTTCCTATCCTACATAGTGATTTAATCTATTTATCCTAATTATTTAACTAGCTTATATTACCTTAAACTATCTAAAATATTCTAAGTCACTTTAAATTTTATTTAGGTTATTTTAAATTAGGTTATCCTATGTAATTCTAAACTATTTTACCCTAGGATATTTTTGGCTATTTTAAGTCATTATAATTTTTTTAAAAAATTGGCTATCTTATTTTATGTTAATTTGGGTTATTTAACCTTAGGTTATTACGAGTTATTTACACTATCCTAGATAATTATATTAAAATTTTCGTTACCCTAGGTTATTTTAAACAATTTTAGATTTTTTAATCTTAATTTCTTAACATTTTAAAATAACATGTAATATTTTTGAACAACTTAAGATAAAATAACCTAAAATAGCTTAAGATAACCTATAGCCTAAAACAATCTAAAATTATCCTAACATACTAGGCTAAAATAACTTAAGATATAACAACTTATAATAACCTAAGATAGGTTAAAGTAAAATAACTTATAAGGAGTTAAAAGGTAATATCTTTTCAAATAACTTGAATAACTTAGAATAAAATAATGTAAAATAACATAAGGTACATCGTTTACAATACACTATAATAGCTTAGGCTTCATGTAGGTAACTTAAGTTTGCCAAGTAGACGAACTAACCAAATCAATATGATTCATTTGAAGTTGAAAATCAATATGACCGATTTGACCAAACCCTTACAATGTAATATAACCTATTTGATTAAATCATGGCTTTTAAATGGATTTTTCTTGGGATCCTTTTTGACTAGATGTATAGCATGGCATTTGGTCAAAAATGTCACTTCAATGAACATAACCAATTAAAAAAATCATGTGTTTATAATGCCCCATGTTTCTAATCAAGGTGAAGAATTTTTTTGATTATTGTGAACATTTTGGTCAAGTTGAACCTTTTGAAATCCATCATTTCTTATAGTAGTTATTTTAACAACTTCAATGAATTGTAATATACATGGGAGATGTTATTAAACAAAAGTGAAAACAAAGAAAACAATACATTTAAAATACAACGTACATGATTGTTTCAAAATTTTCAATGTCAAATAACAAATAATTTCTTTAAATATCAAAAATTTGAATAAATAATTTTTAAAAATTAACATATTAAAAAATTAATATAATTACCTGCAAACCTAAAAAGATATTAAAGCATCACCATTACAAACCTACAAACTCACGTTGTCAAACCCAAGTTTCTAAGGAGTTTGAAAGTCACAGATATTGTAAGAGCACCATCTTCCATTGCAACCACCATTACATGCCCTTGTAAAAAAAAAACCTTTTGAATAAAAAAAATTTCTACCTCATTTTCACATTTCTTGAGATTGTAGGAAACCCATTGGGGCATTCAACATCTCCCACAATTTCCTTGTTGCCTCACTTGTTGTCAAAGAGTTGGTTTGTTTTTGTGCCTATTACTTGACCATTATTCAAATGTAATAAATTCAATGGAATTGTGTCAAAACATTTCTACATGTTAGACATCATTAAGCCATCAAACCCACTAGGATAGACGCACATTAATGTTTTGTTTTTTCCATTCCATGACAAAGGCATAATGATGAAACGCTTGCAAACTCCATTAAAGAAAACTTAGATCCACATGTGTAAGCAAGTAAGCTTGGAGGAAGGTCGCATGCACTCTCCATACTTCCAACTCCTTTGTTTCAATCAATGCATGCTTAGTCAATTTGTTCTTTAGTGATAGATCCTGTAAAGGTGACACAATGAAAAGAAAATATTTTATTGCAAATGGCTTTTCAAAAAATAGGAATTAAGCGACAAAAAACTATTTTTTGAAAACATTGCCACTAGATTCATGCCTACTATTAGCTACACATTTATGATTTTTTAAAAACGGAGTCATGTGGGCCCATAAGCTATGAACGATCGGAGTATTCCATTATGCAAAAGGACTAAAAAAGTCAGTACAGATAGATTAATTAGAGAAGAAAATGATGTTAAAATCTAATAACTTGGGACTAATAATAAATTCATGATTAGGAAACTTGAAAAGATGAGAGAGGAGTGAATAGAGAAGATCCTTACATAGAGATTCAAGCATCTTAATAAACTAACGTTAATATTAATGCTAGTAGGTGAGAGCACTTATCATGTAGAAAAAGTCAACTAGATAAGAATTGGGGCCCATCTACATAATAATTAGTGTAACAACAAAGGTATAGGGGAATTAATCCAATCAAGTGCATGTGCTACTATTATAAAATTAATGGAACTTCTAGCTAGATGTGTACAAGCCTCCAATATTATTGAAAGATTGATTTTTTGGTTTATTTTTATGGTTCCACCGAAAATGTTTTGACCATTGAAAAAACATCTTGAATCTTCAAAGTGCAAATGTAGGGATTTGCTTGAAATTTTCTAAAACCAAGACTTAAGAAAAAAAATCATATCTTTCATTCCAAACCCGTTGGGCTTGTTTTAAGGCATAGACGGCTTTTTTTAATTTGCGAACAAGACCTTTACAATTGTTGTTTGTGGTGTAATTAATAATGACAACCTCAAGCACAAGCTTTACACGGCCCGCAACCTTTGGGAGGAGGCGCCATCCCCTCCTTAGACTATTTTTTGTGCCTCTCCACGAGGATTACATCTAAATGTCATTTTTCCATAGGACTCCTGCCCTTGCTTTTGATCATAACTCATGTGAATCAGGTTTAAATAAACAATGCAAGGGCATTTTAAACATTTACGTTTCAAGACCTTTTTAATGGTAACCAAAGGGCCCAATGTGGTGCTTGTTTTTATTTCTATGCAAGGCTTTGAACATTCGTAACTCTCGCACAAATGTAATTTCCAAACTAGGAATGCACTTGGAAGTCATTGGGCTTCATCCCTTGCACTGTCCCCCATTTGTGAGAGTGGGTTTCACACCTAAACACACTATTGGCCTCATGGGCCCTTGCACTTCACATTTAGTCACGAATTCAATGTTAAGGTTGTGACAATTTTCATTTAACTTACATTAACCACCTTCATTTCCTAGTTGTGTAGGTTGATTTCATTTTGAACTCTTGCTTGTCAGTTCATTTTAGTCGCATCCTGGAGCTCCGGCATGCCCTCCTACCTTTGAAGTGTTGTGAGTTAGGCAACATGCCCCAACTCTATTCTTTTTTCGTTGTTTTTCTCAGGGACCCACCTTTGGGCCTCTTGAAGAGTTTGGGGTGTGTTCACATTTGCCAATGTTAGAAAATTGTTTCTAGCGATGACAATATCCATTCATTTTTGTGTATGGTAGGGGAAAAGGTGGGAAAAAAGGCTTTATACCATATTTTGACAATTGGTGATTTAAATTAGATAATCCATATCCAAAAAGAATCTACATTTTAATGTTATTTCCAAAAAACATTAATAGCCACAAATATGAAGATTGCATTTTTTGAAAATGACAAAAAAAAAATTGTTTCTAGACATTTACATGACATGTTTGCCAAGCACCACCACAATAGCCTAATTCATTGAAGTTCATCCTGACAGAATCATGACACAAATTTAACATAGAATTCTTTCAATGTATTGCCATTGCCATGAATTCATATTTGCAAAAAGTCTTATAGAGTATGAAATAACAAAAACCACAAAAATGAATATTTCGATTGGTAATGACAACATTTGTCGCAACCTTAACATTGGGTTTGCGATTAAGTGTGAAGTGGAAAGCTCATGAGGCCAATAATGTGTTTATGTGTGAAACACATTCTTACAAATGGGGGAGAGTGCAAGGGATGACTCCCAAATGAATTCCCATTTTAAGAATTGCACTCGTGTAGAGTTGCGAATGTTCATAGCCTTGGTTGGAAAGAAAAATAAACACCAAATTAGGTCCACAGGAAACCATTAGAAAGGTGTTCAAGTGTAGATGTTTAAAATTCCCTCACATTATTCATTTAGACCTTATTGGCATGAGTTATGATCAAAAGAGAGGGCAAGAATAAAACTTTCAATTTGACTCTCGAGCACAAGTCCTTTGAAATCAAGAGTCAAATGAGGTTTGATTGGGGCATGCTATAAGCCATTGGAAAGATATTTTTGAAGGCTATAAGATTTTGTCCTCGTATTTTTAAAAAAGACTTGATTTGAAAAAGATATGAACATTCAAAGTTTTGAAACAACAAAAGTCTTAATTTTGGGACTCTCATTTGGGAGTCTTAGGGAAAAGTGACATTTGGATGTAGCCCGTGGAAAGGAAGGGAATGGTGCCTCCTTCCAAAAGTTGTGGGCTGTGTAAAACTTGTCCTTGAAGTTTTCCTTACTAAGTTCGTCGCACCATTTTTGGTACACCCATAAACTCCTCAAAAGACCCAAAGGTGGGTCCCAAAGTGAAACAATAGAAAAAGAAGAGGGTTGAGCATGCTCCCTAACTCATAGCACTTTGGAGATAGGAGGGTGTGCTGGAGCTCTAGGATGGGATTAGGACGAACTCACAAGCGAAAGTTCAAGATGAAATCAACCTACATAACTAAGAAAAAAAGGTGATTAGTGTAAGTTGAATGGAAGTGGTGCGATGGACTTAGAAAGGATAACTTCAAGCACAAGCTTTACACAACCTGTAACCTTTGGGAGGAGGCACCACTCCCCTCGTTATAGTATATTCTATTGCTTTCTATGGGGATTACATCCAAATGTCATTTTTCCTTAGGACTCTCGCCTTTGCTTTTGATCATAACTCATGCCAATCAAGTCTAAATGAATAATGCAAGGGCATTTTAAGCATCTACGTTTCAAGACCTTTCTTATGGTGTC